>OIGD01000663.1_pt1 | contig 38867 bp, 50 predicted proteins | sample 1582211 | NCBI WGS metagenome assembly OIGD01 (sample SAMN04414078, study PRJEB24778) | human gut metagenome | material: faecal | host: Homo sapiens
GGCGACACAATGCATGTATTCCGTTTCCAGAATCCATGTTCTATAGACAAACATAATATTTTTAGTATTAATATATTATGTCCACTGACCTTATCGGAAACCGCTATTCTTCATAACGTTAACCCTGGGCGACACAGTGCATACATTCCGTTTCCAGAATCCATGTTCTATAGACAAACATATTTCAATATGTCCACTGACCTTATCGGAAACCGCTATTTTTCATAACGTTAACCCTGGGCGACACAGTGCATACATTCCGTTTCCAGAATCCATGTTCTATAGACAAACATAATATATTATTATTAATATATGTCCATTGCCCTTATCGGAAGCGGCTACTTAAAGTAACGTCAACCCTCGGCGACACAATGCATGTATTCCGTTTCCAGAATCCATGTTCTATAGACAAACATAGTATTTTGAATTTATATAATATGATTTACTAATTAAATCATTTAACATAACACTCAATAATTATATCATTTATATAATATATAATTGAATATATTACTTTTTACATTATTCTTCTATCAATCTATTAATTAAACTATCATATTGATTTTTAACATCGAAAACTAAATCTTCTCCATATTCTGTTTTAAATTCTTCTAATTGATAATTAAATAATTCTTGATTCATTCCTGATGTAATTGCTCCTATCATTATATGAGCTAATTCATCCTTTTTATTCTTAAATCGTTTCATAATATTCCTCCCAATAATCTAAAACATATTATAAAAATCTCGATTTATACTTTCTAATAAATTGTTAGTCAATAATTTTTTCTTTATAAAGCTGTAATTTCCATATAATAATTCTCTTAATTCTACAGGTCTATAACCATAAACTTTACTGTAAGCATCTACGTGATTTTTAGATTCACAATTCCAATAATTTCGTGCTCCATGAATATGTCCATGAATATTAATTTCATTATTTTTTATTTTCATAGGAATATGTGATAAATAAACATTATTCATTTTAATTATTTCTTTACTTATATCAAATCCTAATTCATTGATATAAAAATCTAAATCCATATAATCATTATTACCTTTTATAAAGATTTTCTTTCCTGGTAATAATTTTATTTGGTCTATTTGTTTTTGAACTTGCATTGGATTGTCATCACCTATATAAGTTAAATCACCTAAAAATACAAATATATCATCATCTTTGATAGTATCTCTATAATTTTTTAGTATTAATTCATTTTTACTAACATTATATCTAAAAGGTTTTCCATTTTTAGCTTCTTTAGAAAAATGCCAATCTGAACCAAAATAAACTGACATATTATCACTCTCCTTCTATTAAATCTTCTTCATCTATAATATTATAATTTTTTACTTCTATAATGTCATCATCTTTTTGTTTAATTTCTTCTTCTTTATTATTTTGTATTTCCAATATTTTTTTCTTATTATTAATTATATAATTAAATATTTCAGAACTATAAAATTCCATTTTTTAAAACACCTCCTTATTCATATTTAGGTATAGAAATAACTTCATACCCATCTTCGTCTATATAATATGACGCTAGTTCATCACAATCTTCATAAGTTTTTATATCAGGATCGACTCTACTCATTTGTTTTACTATTGCTTGTTTCATATTTTCAATAGAACCATAACCTTCATTTATTAAAGTATTAACTAATAATTCACATTCTTCTTCTGATAATGAAACTCCTTTTCCTACAAAATTAGTGTTAGTATTAACAAATCTTATGTCTGTAGTTATAGGATTATCATTCCATATTACTTTCATTAAAGTTTTTTCATAACCACCATTAAATTCTTTTAATGTAACTAATTTATCAATAACTTCACAATTAACTTCTTTATTTTTTTTACTCATTGTATTAACTCTCCTTTTCATTATTATTTAATATAATGTTATTAGGGACATAAAAAATTCATTAACAATAAATGTTAATGAACGTATCTTCCTTTCCATATTTTATTATTTATTTCAACAACTCCTTCTCCTGTCGGACTCTTTTTTATATCGTCCTCCAGTCATCTTCTTCTCCTTACGGAGTTGTTGGTATGTATTAAATTTAATGAAATTAATATTTATTTTTGATGATACATACCAATAAGGAGTAATATTTAATTTTTTATTTTTTAAATTTATACAAAAAATATAATAGAGGTATTGGATATCCAATACCTCTATTATACCATCTATTTACGTCTATTATATTTTTGTCCATTATTAAAACGATTACTATTTTTTTGTAATATTCTAGTCATTTTGTTAGATTGGTTATTGTTACTTCTATATACTGAAACAATTGCAACTATATCATATCCACCTTGAAGTTTTATTTCTTCAATAGACACATTATAACCCTTAGATGGATTCATCATTTCAATAACCAATGCTGCGAAATCCAATCTAAATATTACAGCATCTTCATGTTCTAATAATATAGGACGTATATTCATTCTGATTTTGTTTAATTGTCTCATTACGTTGTCATTCAATTGGTCATTCCCTGAAGAGAATCCTGGGATAGGGATATTTCCCTTTTTTTGTTGGAAACCATTAGATTTCCTATTGGCTTTAAATGGAATAGCTAGCATAGCCTCCACTTCGCCGTTTTCATTTTTTGCATAACTTATTCCAATATCTCCCTTACAATCAATAAATGATTGTAAGAATTTTATTATATGAGAACCATTTATTTTAGCTAATGAACCAAAGTAACATTCATTCATGAATGAATGTTCACCTACACCAATAATATTATTAGTTTTTCTTTCTTGATTTTCCATAATATAATTTACCTCCTAATTAATAATTATTTTATTTCTTTCAATTGTATAATATATAATTGAAAATCTTACCTTTTACATTTTATATTTTATATTGTTGTTATATAATACATTATTTTATATATTCAACATATTTCATATAAATCCAACCTGGATTATTATAAAGTTTACACCAACCATTTTGTTCATCAATTACTTCAGTAATATAACCATTTGGTAATGTTCCTATTATTTCGCTGTTCTCTTTAGGTTGTTTGCGTATATATAGATTTTTATTTGCTATTATCTTAACTCTTTGGTATTCTTTATCTTTTTCATTTATATTCACGTCAATACCATTTTCAACTTTATTAACATCAACAATATTATCTGATTTATTTATAATATTAACTTCAATTTCTTTATTTTCTTCTTTAATATTTATATTATCAGATATATATTTTTCTATACCAAATATACATGTTATAATAGCAATTATACATAATAATACCAATATAATCGTCTGTCTACCTTTTTTATTTATACTTTTCCAAGTTTTTATTATACCACTTTGCTTTATTTTTAAAAAGCATTTTTCAATTTGTTTTTTTATAAATTGAAAGAAGGTATCAACTTTTTGTTCTTTTTTCTTATCCATATTTTCGCACCTCCATATATATTTGTTTTATAGTGTTAAAAAATAAGGGAATAAAATATATTCCCTTATTTTTATTAAAAATTATTATATTTATCAGTTATAGTTATAGTTGACTCTAATATTTCATTTAAAGACTCTTTCAATGGATTGAATTTTAATTGGACCTTAAATTTCTTGTCTTTATTAATAAAAAGATATTCATCTTTATTTTTAGTTTTCAATACAACATATTTTAACTTAGTTTTAGGATCTGTATAGAAGTATATATTACATTCTCTAGCAGGTGCAAATCTTGTATAATGAAATATAGGAGAAAATCCTTTAGTGTTCAATTTGAGAACATCAATATCGTCTATATTAAATAATCCAACTATTGTAATATATTGATTGAATATTTTTTCTATTGATTTATCCATGCCTTCTATATATAAATTAACTTTATTATAATCTGAATTTAAATCATTATATACTAAATCCATTTCGTAATCTCTTTTTCGTATTTTAAGATAACTTAATAAACTATTAATATTTACAGTATACATTCTATTACTTGGTAACATATAGAAATTATCACCATCAACTGATGTTATTGCCCATATTCTATCTTTAGTATTATCATCTAATAAATTACTGTATAATGATTTACTCATTATTGATTTAAAAATAAATGTATATCTTTCAATATGAGAAGAACATAATACATTACTATTAATAATAAATTCTATATCATCTAATGTATTATTGATTATTTCTAAATTCATAGATTTGAAAAAATAATCTACTAATCTATATACAGCTGTTCTAAACACCTCACAATAAGGTTTTAAATGGGGATAATATCTAATTATTAATTCATCAGCATACATATTATATTCACGACTAATTTGAAAAATTTTTTTCATTGAATCTTTAAAATTTATAGTATTTGAAATCTTATTATAAACTATATCATTAAAATCTCTTATATCATTTTGAAGTATATTTATATAATTTTTAAAAATATTATTATTTTTAACTTCTTGACAAATTACTCGTCTAGTATCAAATTTATTTATAGGATTATCTGCTTCAGCCTCTACTGTTTTATCTAATTTAGTAAGAGTACTTTCAATAACCATCCATCTATGTTTTTGTAAAGCTGGTCTAACTTTATCAAATTCATTCACAGCTCTAATTACATCATCATAATTATTTAAAGGAAACAACATAAACCAACACCTCCTTTATATTTTTTTAATAGTTCCATCTATATTTAATGTTTTACATATGTCATGTAAAAAAATATTTTTATCATCTTGTAAATCATATAATCCATAAATATCTAATCCTTCTTCAATTAGATTTTTCATAATACTGTTTTCATTAAATGAATCATTTGTTGTTAATTTATATTGTAAAATATTGTGATTTAAAATATCTTTACTTAAATCTCCTTCTGAAACAATACAATTTATTTTTGATTTACCTTCAGGACGTTTAATAAAATATTTATCACCGATATATAATTTACTAGTATCATCCATTAAATTAAATAGTTTTCTATTCATTGATTTTTCATATATTAATGTCAATATAGTATCATTACTTTCAACTAATCGTTGTAATTTTGGTTTATGCTTTTCAGTAAATTCCCTATCTACTAAACCTTGTTTTTCCAAACTATCTATATAATCAATAGTTTTTTTAACATCATTATTTATATGCTCTTTAGCTTCAGGTCTTTCTTTTAATTCTCTATTATAACAATCAGTATAGTCATTTAATAATTTTGTTAAACATTCATCATCTTTATTTTTAAGATATTTATGGACTAAAGCATATGATAAATCTATATTTTTACTTTTATCACTTATAACGTAACTTTCTATCATCTTATACAATCCATCTTGTTTAGCTTTCTTTTTATTTTTCTTTTTAATTTCTTTTTCTTCTTTTCTGTATTTATATCTAATCCAATCTTTATAATCTGCCCATCCATCAGTAGGATTTTTTTCATAATAATCTACAGATCTTTTAACCAGCGATTCAACAAATTCAAGATCATTATCATCTTTGCAATTTTTCAATGCATTTTGAATTATTTTCTTCACTTCATCAGGTTTGTTATAATGTGCTTGTATGTCATATATAATAATATTATTTAATTTATCCTTTAATAAAAATTGTCCAACTGTAGATATTGCTTTATTAAATAAAGATGAAGTTATTTCATATGTTGGATTCATATCTTCATCACTGAAATCAAATGATTCTGTTAACTTTTTAGGGGAATTACTAACAATTCTTTCTTTATCTTCAATTAAAAATATTTTTGGTATTTTTGAACTCTCACCATATTTTTCAAATTGTTGCTTATATAATTTTAAGAACTCAAAAAAGTTAATATAATTTTTATTATATATTTTTATATAATTAAATGATTTTTGTGATGTCATAACCTCATCCTTAAGTTTTTCTTTTACTTTATCAACATGTTGTATTTTTGGATGTGTATTGGGATTATTACCTCCATCTTTTATTTCTATTTCTAAATCTAAAGAATGTATAAATACATCAGGAAAATAGAATTTTTCAACGCCATCGTATATATAACTATAATTATGTGGTGAAGGCATTGATATATCATTAGGGTCCCATTCAAAAAATCCATCAAGTAATTTTAAAAAATCTAAATCATATGTTCCAGTATAAGTAGTTTCTGTTCCATCTTCCCATTTATACTTACCAGATATTTTTCTATGAGCTAACATCTCCCTTTGTTTTTCAGGGTCATTTAATAAATGTGTTTTACCATATTTACCTATCATTCTTTTTTTAAAAATTTCACGATATTTTTCTTTACATACTGGATTATCACAAAATCTATTATATTTATTAGTATTTTTATTCCATTCTGTTGGATTTTTACACATTACACAATTTCCATGAGTTTTTCCAGTTTTCATGTAATAATAATATTGGTGTACATTCATATCTTGAGGAATCATTTCTTTATGTTTAGATTCTATATGATTTAGTAAACTAGCTAAATCTTTAAATTGTTTATTACATATTTTACATTTATACATATTATTCATCCTTTCTTTATATTTTTTAATAACAATGCATTAATATGTTGTTTTAAGTTGGAATTTTATTATAATTTACAATATTATAATAAAAATCTAATATTTGAAAGGAGTGATTTGATTTGCCATTACCAAGAGATATTGGTTTGATTAAAGATGATTTTCAAAAAAGTACCATTTATAATAGACATCAATCATTGGTCAATTATATATTAAACATATTATTAATGAAACCAGGTAATTTGCCAACTATGCCTAATATAGGAGTAGATATAACAAAATATATAAAAAATAATATGACTGAGATTTTAGATCCAGAGCAAATACAAGGTTTAATAGCATCGAATTGTAAGGAATTGCTTCCTTTTATCGATGATAGTAGAATATATGTTGCTAATGTTGATAATATAAATGATAAAACTTATCTAATAATATCAATTCCATTAATGGATGAAGTTGATGAAGAAAAATCTATAACTGCATATTATGCTTTTTACAGAGATGAATTAAATAAACTTCACTTTAGCTTTCAAATAGAAGAAGATTAAAAAATGAAAAATAATTAGGAGGTAAAAACATGGATGAAAAAATAGATATAAAAAAAATGTTAGAAGAAAATAATATAAAAGTTCGTAAAGAACAACAAGTGGATACTAACATGGAGCATACATTAGGAAGAGCTCCAGATCCAAGTTTAATAAATGATGAATACTCAACAGGAGGAGTAGAGGTCGATACTGATGAATTAATGAAAGGTAGACCTAATATGGTAGAAGGTGTTACATTACCAACTATAAATAAGGATCAAAAAGCTAATATTGAAAGTTATTTATCAGAAATGAATGAAGACATAGAAGCTGCAAAAAAAAGACTAGAAAATACTGGGGAATATACTAGTGTTGCAGATCTATTTGTTAATGATGAAACAGGATTAGTTGTTAAGGAAGAACCAAAACCAGAAGATGATCCTGATGCTATAATAGTAGAAGAAGAAATCGAACCAAAAGTCGAATCAAAAGATGATTTCCAAAAAGAAAATAAAGTAGAAAATGAAGAAATACCTTATAAAAAAAATCAAGAAAAAGATGAAAAAATAGAATTAGAAGATGAAGAAAATATTGATGATGATATATTAGAAAAAGAAGTAGATAATAAAAAAGAAGAAGAAATAAAAACTACTGAAGATTTAAAGAGAAAATATGAAGAAGCTATAGTTATTATAGATAAATCTGGAATGGGTCATGTTGATTTTACTGATGAAGAAAGAAAAAAACTTGAACATGTTAAGAAAATAAAAGTAGAAGAAGTGGAAACTGTTTCATTAAAAACTATCAGAAGAAAAAAAGTTAAAAAAGGTTCTTCTGATGCTATAATTAAAAAAATAAATTCTGTAAAAGAAACTACAATAGTATTACCAATATCTGGTATTACTGCTAGAGTGTCTGGATGTAGTACTTTTGAATTAATAGGTTTAGTTGATAATTCACAAAATACTAAAGATAATTTAATAAGTAAATGGTCTTTAATACATTCTAAAGTAGTTGATACTTCTATAGGAAAAATGAATTTTAATACTTTCTTAAGATCAGTAGCACAATTAGAATATGATTGTTTTGTATATGGTATTCTTTGTGCAACTTATCCTGAAGAGGATGAGTTCCCATTAAAATGTCCTGAATGTAAACAAGATATAACACATAAATATATGGTTAGGGGATTATTAAGAGCCGAAAGAATGTCTGATAAATTAAAAGAAGCATTTAAGAAAACAGTAGATGCATCATATATGAAATCTACAGCAGAAAAATGTTTCGATGAATCTTTATTAAATACAGAAGTGGCAATTGAATTACCTGAATCAGGTTTTTATGTAGGATTATCTGCACAATCAGCATATGATTTTATTCATGATTCTGTAGAGTCAATAAATAAAATGGATGCAAAATATCAACAAGCTGCAATATTATCTTCAACAATAAATGTTATATGTGTCCCTGATCCAAGTGATCCTGGTGCATATTATGAAGTTGATGATAGTGAAGATATAATAAAATTAGTATACTCATTATGTGATAAAGATATAGGTATACTAGGTGCGAAAATAGGTAGTATGTTAGATGATATGGAATTCTCTTATGGATTATTTGATGTTAATTGTCCTAAGAAAAAATGTGGAAATCATATAGATTATATTCCTATAGACCTAGATTCTATACTTTTTCAAAAGTACCAACAAGCAATGGAAACCAATACCAGTATAGAATAGAGCGATTAGCTGTATTTGTAGATGAAATGATGGAATTGTTTGGAGGTACACACGCACATTATTTTTTACATGAATTAACGTATAAAGAAGCAATAGCATTGAGAGATGCACGAATCGAAAGAAAAACTAAGGAATTGAAGAAGGAGGAAGAAATGAGGAAGAAGATAAATTATTGATATAGTGAATTTCAAGAATCCAAAATTTTTTAATAAAGGATGGATTTAGATATGGGTATAGATATGTTTATTAATCAGCTAATCCAATCAGGATTAGCTGACTATTCTTGTTTAGACTTAATATCAAACCATTATTTAAAAATACTAGAAGTTTATGAGATAATACAGAAATTAAATATATCAGAGACTACAGAATATAATGCTAATTTAGATAACCTTAATGATATATTAACAGTAGAAGTTATTTTAGATAATGATTTTGAAGGAGATATTGATAGTCTAATTAATTCAGAAAGTTATTTTGAAATAAATATTAATGTAAATAATAATATATTGAGTATTGAAATAAATGATAGTGAATATGAAAGTGAGGAGGAGTTATATGAAATTAGATTTGCTAGATACAAGGAAACTGATAATAGCCAATGGTCTTAAAGAAGTATCAAATCCTATTTTATATGAAACAGGCTATATTCCCACACCAGATGGTTTATTATCTATGGAAATATTCGGTACTACTTCTCGAGAAAGAAAAGAAACTTATGCATATATAGATTTAGGAGGTCCTTTTTTACATCCATATGTATATAAAATAATGAGAAGAGTCGAAAGAAATATTGAACATATTGTACATGGGAGAAAAAGTTATATAATAACAGATGATGGTAGTATAAAACAAGATCCTGAAGGTAGTACGGGATTAATGTGGTTATATCGAAACTGGGATAAAATAAAATTTAAGAAAAATGATTCAAACGTTCGTAATGAACGTATTGTATTATTAGAAAGTACTAAAAAAGATGTTTTATTTTGTAAACAATGGATAGTAATACCTGCATTTTATAGAGATGTTAATTATAAAAATGTAGGTCAAGGAAAAATATCAAATAATGAATTAACTGATTTATATTGTAAATTATTAAAATATGCTAATATGTATAAATCATCAACTGAATTTGAATTCTTAGCTAATTCAACTATAGGTAGAATTCAAGATACATTAGTAGAATTGTATGATTATTTTAAGCAAAAAATAGAAAAGAAAAGAGGTTTAATAAGACAATCATTATTGGGTAAATCTGTAGATTATGGATGTCGTGCAGTTATAACAGCACCACAATTTGGTGAAACATATAAAGATAATCCAGTTGATTTTTATCATTGTGGATTACCTATATCAATAACATGTACAACATTTTTCCCATTTGTCTTATATGAAATGAGAACACTATTTAGAGAAATGTATGAAAAATTAAATTATAAAATTGAGGATTTGTCCTTATATAATCCTAAATTAAGTGGTTCTGCAGAATTAGCACCTTTTGACTTAGTATATAATGAAGATACATTTAAAAATATCATGGATACATTTACTCGTTCATATGGTGATAGATTTGAAAAAATACCGATACCATTAGTAGAAGAACAAAAGTATCCTATATATTATAAAATAAATGTTAATGGTGTGGATAGAGATATGTCATATACAGATTTATTATATATAGCAACATATAGAGCTATTGAAAATAAACATGTTTATATAACTAGATATCCTGTATTAAATCATTTAGGTACGTTTCCTAATAAAATTAGAATAATATCTACTTTAAAAACAATGCCTGCTGTTGTAAATGGTGAAAAATATGATTATTATCCTGTAGTAGATTTTAGTATGAGTAAAAATGATGTTGCAACATTCTTTTTTGATGTATTAAAAATGTCAAATGTATATTTAAAAGCAATAGGTGGCGATTATGACGGTGACCAAACTTCTATAAAAGGAGTTTTCTCATTAGAAGCGAATGATGAATGTGACAAGATAGTTAAATCTAAGAGAAATATATTGGATGCAAATGGTGATAATATAAGATTAACAACAAATGAAGCAATACAAACCTTATATTGTTTAACAAAGAGAGATCCTAAATTTAAAGGATAAATATAAAAGATGTTATAGTCCAAAGACTATAACATCTTTTATTAATCAAATAAATCATTGAATTTATTTTCATACTTATTTATCATCAGATATTTCCTCAACATCATCTATTTTTGGTAATGTTGCTTTTTTATCTAATTTATTATTCTTTTTATCTTTTTTTAATTGTTTTTCTTCTGATTCTTTATTTTCATCTTTACCTTTTGTTGCATTACAAATAGTTGTTTTTTCAAATATATTTAAATCTGATTTATTCTCAGGTGACCCAACTATGGTAACAGATTCAATAGGTGGATGTACTTGACAATATTTCTTTGTTAATTTTTGATTTATCATTTCACATAGTATTCTTTCATCACTAAATTGTACTTTTCTACGAGAACCATCTTCCATTACTTCAAATACTTCAAAACCTAAAGAAACCATATCTAATACTTTTTTCAATGGTATTTCTTGAGGAGTTAGAATAGGTCCTTTAATTCCACCAAATCCTGGAATTTTTTTATTACTCGTTATAACAAATTTCATCTATATCAACTCCTTTTATTTATGTCTTTTTTTCTTAAATTCTTCTTCAGGTTCAACATTTTTTGTTTCTTGAGGTGTTACTACTGGTTTTTCTTGTTTTGGTTCCATCTTAGGTTCAACCTTTTTAGGTTGTGGTTGAGGTTTTGGTTTCTCAACAACATCTATTATTTGATATGCTTTATTATCTAAATCTATTTCAAAATTATATAATCTTGGTCTTTTAAATTGTCCTTGAGTTTCTAATAAAACATATTCATTTCTTCTAAGAATATCCAATAATAACATAGTTTCAACTAATTGTGGTTCTTTAGATACATTTAATTTATTTTTAATTTCATTACTAATTAGACGTTCTATTATACATTTACCATATAATACTCCGTCTTTTCTATATAATGTTAACATAAAATAACCTCCTATAAAATATTATTTTACTCTATGTCTTATTGTTTTAAAACATATTAAAATATATCATCAACTATATTTTGTGCTTTTTCATATAAAGACATTGATTCTTTATCATCTATATTTTCTTCTATTATTTCACCATCTTCATATAAAGATGCTTCTTCTTCCATCATATCAATAAGTTCTTCTCTTGAATATAGTTCATTATCAAAATCAAATGATTCTTTACGTATTTTACTTTTTATTTTTTTCTTTAAATTATTTTTTAGTTCTTCTCGTTTTTCAGGTAATTTTTTATTATATATTTCATCATCTAACCATTGTCTAAATTTTTTTGCTTGTTCAGCAACTTTAGGATTATCATCCTTAAATAAAAGTGTAAATCCTTTATCAACATCATCCAACCATAATTCAAATTTACTAAGATCTCTTATTGTACTACAAGCTTTTAATAATTTAGTTACAGTTGATTTAGTAATAGGATCTCCTTTACTATATTTATATACTCTCTTTTTAAATTGTTTTGTACTATAATTTGCTGTTGCTAATCCTGATGCTGCTCCAATAGCTGATACTAAAGCTATTGAAGGTATTCCTAATCCTCCTGTTATTGCTGAAAATGCACCTATTGCTCCACCTGTTGCAGCTAATGCTTTTTTACTAGTTGCAGTAACATCGTTAGTTTTTCTTGTTACATCTCTTAGTTTTTGTTCTATTTTTTTACCTTCTTCAACAATTTCATCATAATCAGGAATATAAGATTCAGTTATTCTTTTTAATTTTTTATTCAATTCCTCTTCCTGATTATATTCAGGTATTTTAGATAAAATTTTGTTTAATTCTGATTCAGGTATTTCAGCTTCACCATCTTCATCTATAAATATATCCATTATAGCAGAATCTGTAGCTTCAACCATAAGTTCATTAATGTTTTCAATTCTATTGTCTTCATCAATTATTTGTCTTAAATTTTCTAACATTTTTTATTCAACTCCTTTAAATTTAATTTTTTAAGCATTATAATATTGTTTTAGAAAGAAATTTTTTATAACAACGTTTTATACAGAATAGCACAAGAGGTATCTTTATAAAACTAAACCAATTTAAATCAAAGAATAATTCATCATCTAATTTTTCTAAATTTATATCATGTATTGATTCTATATTGTTATTGATGTATTTTATCAGTATCTTATCAAATTCGGTAAACTCTCCAATATCTTCATTATTAATATCTTTTGATTGTAGATAAAATATAGGAATTTTGACAAAATCTTTTTTTGATTCTCCATCGTTTCCTATATTATTTTCTTTCATTGCTCTCAATAATCTAGGTTCAATATAATCCATATCCCCGTTATTAAATCTAACACTACCACATAACACACTATAATAATAAAATATAGAATATATATTAGATATTTCTACTAATCTGAATTTATTATTCAATAATCTCTTTGGTTTTTGTAATTCAAATGCTTTATAAATAGAATTATCATATTCTAGTTCAAAAGAACAACATGAATCTTCATTTGTTAAATAAATTGCTTTATGCGATTCATGATCATATAATAAACTATTTCTTTGAATAAACATATTTAAATATCTATCATATACTGTATTTTTATTTATATCTACATATATAAATGTGTTATATTTTTTATTGTAAAAATAATTTACATATTTACGAGATAGTTCATAATATATATCTTTTAACTTAACTATTAATTCTAATATTTCATCTTCTAATATACATTTATCTTCAGTACCAATATTATCAACAATACATGTGTATTTACCACTAATTTGTTCATCAATTTTATTGGATTCTTCTTCATCAACATATTTTATATGATATGTTACTTTATAATAATTATGTGATTTTATTGTGTCATAATTAACTTCATTAACTTCAAATAAAAATTCCCTACCTTTATGTTCTAATACAAAAAAATCATGAGGGTAAGGTTTTATAGTATTAGGTAGTATAGTTAATTCACTTTCAAATTCAGTATCTAAACCCTCTTCCTGCTCTTCAATAGCTAATTGTACTGCTTGAAAATCATAAACAGGAAAGTTTTTAATTTCATTATACTTTATAGGAGAATTATATCCTAATACTTTTTCAACATTAGAGAATCCTAAATCTACAGTACTTTCATTTATGCATATATTATACCAAGTAACATACATCGGTGTTTGTTCTTGAAAACGACTAAACTGTGTATTTAATTTATCCTCATATTTAAATATATTATTATTTATAAAATCCCTTTCATTGAATTTAAAACCCATGAATATCACCTCACTTTCAATAATAAATATATTAACCTTTATAATTTTGTTTAATTAATATAAATTATACATAACAATATAATAAGTGATTCTTGAATATTCACTAAAATAACATTTTTTAATAAAAAAATTGTATAATCAAATGTTATATTCGATCTTCCCTATATTAATTATTTTTATATATGAAGTTAGAGTTTTTATACTCTAACTTCATATAATTTTATTTCTTTTTCAGTTACTCCATAATCTTTACTTAAAGAATTATAATATAAATTTACACTATTAACAAATGGTTCTATTCTTTCAATCATATTATAATAATATTTTGGAGGTCTATCCGAATCTGAAAAAATATTTACATTTACATCACAAACTACTCCTTGATTCATAATATATTTTATTACATTTAAATATCCAGCTCCATTTATAGCAGTATATATCATATTATCTTCATATTTTTTAAATATATGATAATATAATCCTAATATATCAAATACCCCTTCAGCAATATTTATTGTTTTCATTTCTGTTGAAAAAGGATCTATGTTATTAGGCATTATATAAAATTTGCCTGTTGTATCAAAATTTTTAAGTACTTTATAAATATAATATCTTTTATTATTACCCGAAATATCTCTAAAGTTTATAAAATCATTTTTTGCTGACAAAAATCCGACATGTTCATTTTGTAAACTTATTGCTTTTTCTATAGAACAATTTAAATTTTCTATATTATTATACTTCATTAATCCAAGAAAATCATATATGATTTTCTTGTTATTTAATTCTTCTATATCTAATTTTAATCCTAGTCTGTGTTCTATATATTTATGTTTTTTAATTACACCATCAGTTATTTTTAATTCAGGAAATTTCAAATCTAACTTTTGTTTATTAATTATAATACCACTTTTTTTACTAGATAATCTATTATATTTTTTTAATGCTGATGCATATTCTGTACTAACATTTCCTATCATTGCTAATGTATCTGATGTTAATAATCCTGATATATTACATCTGAGACAACGGAACACAATAGGTTCATTATCATCTGGATTTATACGTATATTTAAATGGTGATGGTTTGGATCTTTAACACTGTCACCACAAAAAGGACATCTAACACCTAATTCATTATTACTATATGATGATGGAAATATTGTATGCGTTATTTCTTCTATTAATTCTAGTTTAAATTCTTTTGAATCCAATATAACCACCTCCTTACAAAAAATAAATATAGCAAGGGAAAATCCCTTACTATATATTACTTAAGAATAATAAAAACTCATCACACACCATATCTTCATTTATTTCTATTTGTTTTCCTAACATCTTTTTGTTATTATAATCTATAAATGAAAATTTTGTTTTTAATAATAATGATAATTTATCTAAAATTATTCTATCTCCTTTTAATTTTAATAATTTTTTATATTTCTTATCAATCAATCTTTTATACGTAGAAGATTGTTCGATTTTATCAATGAACTTATGACTTCTCATAGTTTTAGTCACATTCTTATCCAACATATGTCCTATTATCATATGTTGTAAATATTTATAACCTTCACTTTGCATTTTATATTTCATTATTATAACTAATGTTGAAAATTCATCTGCTGTTAAAGATGACATTTCAACAAATCCGTTAAAATATTTGGCGAAATATAATTTTATCATTTCCATTTGAAATTCAGAAGGTTTATAATGTTTTTTATAATATGCTTTTTCTTTTTCATTTATATCTAGTTTTAAACTTTTCTTTAATTTTTCTATTACCGTCTTTTTATTAACATTACATATTATAACATTAGAAAGGTCTATTCTAGATACAGTCATTTCCATTTTATCTTGTTGAGATAATGAATCATCACTATCTTTTATGTCAGAAATTTCTTCAGGATATAATGAATATTGTTCTCTTGTAAAGTTTCTAAAGTCAGTAGATATTGTACTCCTGATTAATGCTATATTATGAGATATTTCACTATAATCCAATTTAGGAATTATATTGCTTATGATATTTTGCAATTTCTCTTCAGCAAAACTAACGAAATCTTTATCACCTTGTAATGCTTTTTGTTCCCAAATTAATTTATCTCTCTTCATGCTCTTTTCTGTTTCATTTAATATATAATTCAATAATTTTTCTTTTAAATTTACTCCTTTACCACATATTTCAAATAAAGGATCATAATACTCATCTATTAAGAAAGTCTTTTTATTTATAGATGAAAATCTATGAATATAATGCAATATTAATGGAATCATTAAATTTGTACACATAGACATTCTATATAATATGGTATTATGTTTATCTGTAAATGAAGCTTCTTTACCATATTTCGCAGTTTTATCAACATCCTCTATACTTCTAATATTATTTAATTTTACTAAATCGAAAACTTGTTGAATTATCGGCTTTGTTATTATATGAGTGTATAATAAATCAATAAAAGACTTTTTAGATAAAATAGTTTCTCTTTCATCTAAAATAGTTTTTACTTTTAATAATGCAGTCATATATCTATTTTCAGGATCATAGAATTTAACAAAATAATTCAGATGATTGCATATTAGAGGTATCTGATTTCTATATTTTGATTTTGCTGTAAATATTGATATTGTACTATTTTCCAATTTATAATTTAGTTTTCTTTCAAAGAAAACTGTTATTATACCACTATCTGGAACAAAAACAATATCATCTTCATCAATATCTTTTAGCCAATCCTGATATAAAATTTCATTTTTCAACATAACCACCCCTTTCATATCATTATTATAATATATAATTGAAATCAGTATATATTACATTATCTTTTTTTCTTAATAACGTTAACGGATGATTTAGTTTTTTTACTTTTACCGACATGGGTTATTTTGCCTCCTTTATTTTTATTATTTATTTTATTTATATAATTTACACTAGATTGTAATCTCTTGCTTTTACCTATATGATTTATTTTTGATTTTTCTATTTTATCTTGTTTTTTAGTTTCATATTTTTTAGCTTGTTTAATAGCTTTTGCTGTTTTTATTTCTTGTAATATAACACTATCTCTTCTGACTTCTTTTATTAATTTTCTATAATTAGAATCAGAATGATTTTTAGCATATGCTTTATTTAATAAGTTCTCATGTTCTACTAAATATTTACATGCATAATAAACTGATTTTTCATAACCCATTATCTTCCCAGGGTTACGTGATACTGGTGGTTTTTTAAGAACATTCACATCAAACTTATTATAAAAATCAACTATTAATAACTTATTTTGTTTAGCTACATAAGCGTATGTGTATATAAAACTAGGTGAATTTGAAAATATTTTAATATCATATCTAGTAATAACAGTATCAAATTTTTGAGTTTTTGTTGGATAAAATCCTATTACAACATCATAATCATTTTCTCTATCAGGATCTTCAGTCATTATTAAAAAATGGAAAAAGAAACAATCTTTTTTCCTATATATGTTAAATTCAAATTCTTTTCTTTCCAATAACGCTTTATATCGTTTATCTAAATCTGCTAATAAAGTATTCTTACCAGGTATAACTGCACCTTTACCAACAGGATTTTTTAAGAATTCTTTAATATTCATTTTTCAACCTCCTCACATATTATTTGTATGTTTAGTATCAAATGAAAAAAAATAGAAATGATCAATAGATCATTTCTATTTGTAAGGGTTATTATTAATAATAATATATTAAATATCAATATAATATATACCTATTAAACCTTTTTCTATAACATCGCTTTCATTATGATAATTTTGTATTTTAAAATTTAGGTTTCGATTTCTAACTATTTGCCAACCTACACCAAAACTAATATTTCTTTTTTCACATAATTTTTTAAATTTTTTATTTTTCTCAATACTTTCTTTTTTAATACATGTTAAACATCTTATTCCTTGTATACAATTAAGATCCATGACTATCTGTTGCATAATAAATTGTAAATTTAAAACATTATGTGTTGTTAAATTATATATGACATTTCCTAATATTATTAATAAATAATATAAATCTTCATCATTAAATTCATTACTTTGTATTGTATTTCTATACATATCTAAATTAAGCGTATTTAAACTATATTGATTTATTATATAATGATATATAAAATCACTACATAAAAATCCTTTAGTCATAAGATTTATTTTATACCTAATACTATTTAATATACGCAATAAATCATCATGTTTATATATAATTAATTTATCATAACTTTTTTCTAAAATATCGTTTCCATTAATTTTTTTAATATCTATATATTTTGAATTATAAAATTCGTCTGGTTTAATAATAACTTTTTGATTAGGTAATAATTTTATTGCATAATTTATTTTGTTATTTTTGTTATATGTTATTATTTCCCCAACAGCAGATATTAGTTTTGATTTAGTTTTGTTTCTTAAAGAAAACTTTCCATAACTTTCATTTAATACTAATTGTGTGTGATCTGCTAAATATTCATCACCTTTGTGTAAATTTATTATAGTTATACAGTTTTTATCTAATCTATAATATGGTCCTCCAATCATAGCTTCAAAAGGTATTATTGTACCTTCTCCCTCATATTCCAATCCTGGTCGTTTTATTTTCTTTTCTTCATTATTTATAATTTGTTTAAAACTATAAAATTTGTTTATATTATTATTTTTATTTAATATATTTTGATTTTTATTTTTATTACTATTTATATTTATATTAGGCATATTATTTTCAATATTATTATTCATAAAATACCAACACCTTTCTTTATTTTTTTTTTGAAAAATTAAATAGAATATAATTCTCGATTACAAGACGGGGTTAAGAATCATGCACATGCCCTAAAGACTTTATTATTCCTTAGCGACACTACACATCGCACCTAGAGACTTTATTATTCCCTAACCTACGTGTGGTTACTACAAATTCAATGTCACCTAGAGACTTTATTATTCCCTAACCTAACACCTTTATTACACCCTAAAGACTTTATTATTCTTTAGCGATGTATTCTATTCATCTTTCATTTCCTTCTTATTTTTATCAATAAGTTGTACTTTGTGAATTATATTCTATTAATATTTTGTTCTTAATTAAATTAATTTATATAAATGAATCATTTTCGTAAATTTTAAATGATTTTATTAATGTTGTGTCTATTATACTATTATATCTTACAGGTTCTCTACTTTTATAAAAAAATAATTAAGGTTCACAAAGGAAACCTTAATTATTTTTAATTCTTTATTGACATTATCACATTTTACCTTTTTTATTTAGTATACCATAAACCCACCAATCCTTTTTTTCTAACTTCATCTAGTGACATGGTTTCATTGATTTTAAAATTTTTATTTCTATTTCTTACATATAACCAACCTAAACCAAATTTAATACCTCTTTTTTTGCAAAAATTTGCAAAATCCTTATTGCTTTTTTTACATTGTTGTTTATTTGGATATTTTGATAATGATTTTATACCCTGAATAGCATTTATATCCATAGTTATTGTTCTTAAAAGTTCATCTAAATAAAATTCTTTATTCATTATAAATTCATATAAAACATTACCTAATAATATTATTAAATCGTATAATTCAAAATCATCAAATTGATTCGATTGTATATTATTTTCAAATATATCAGAATTTATAGTATTCAATCCGTAATTATTTAATATATAATGATATATAAAATCCTTCCTAAAGAATCCCATAGGAAAATTATTTATTCTTGTTCTTAGATGATTTAAAAAACTTATTAAATCATCATGTTTATATGTTAATAATATATCATGACATTTATTAATTTCATTTATATCATAATATTCCATATAATCTGAATTATAATATAAATCATTTAAAAATACAACTTTATGATTAGATAATAATTCTATTGAATAATCAAAACTATTATTTTTTGGATATTTTTTAATTTTACCAATACCTTGTATTAAGCATGACATAAATTCATTTCTTTCATTAAAATCACTTAATGGTTCATTTAAAAACAGTTGTGTATGATCTGCTAAAAATTTATCATTTGAGTGTATATTTACTATAGTTACACAATCTTTAAATTTATTATATGAACCAACAACAATAGCTTCAAACGTAATAATTTTTCCTTCACCGATATATTGTAATCCTGGTCTGTTGATTTTATTTTCTGTATTTTCGTTTATTTTATAATTATAATAATTGATTGTGGTTTTACTATTTATTAAATTTGTTTTATTTTTATTATTATCACCTACACCTGTTATATTTTCTATAATATTATTATTTAGTTTATTATTGCTCATATATTTTCCCTCCTTTTTTATAAAATATAAAAAGAATAATAAGTTTGAAATAAACTTATTATTCTTTATTGTAATATATAAAATAATCTTTTGATTCATAGACGGGGTTAAGATCTTGCTCATGCACCTAATAGTATCAAATCAACAACGTATTAGAGCACTATACATCCACCTAATAGTATCAAATCAACAACGTATTAGTAGAATGTAGTTAATACAAGTTCAATGAAATCCAACAGTATCAAATCAACAACGTATTGGATACACCTTTATTACACGCTAATAGTATCAAATCAACAACGTATTAGAGTGTATTCTAATCATCCTCACAATTAGCATTATTTTATTTATTAATTTGTTAAACATTAAATAATTTTCAATATCTATTTATTATCATTATTTTACTTTCATATTTAAATAAAAGCATCATCCTCATATATTTCAAATGAAACTATTTTTGCAGTATCTATAGTTTCATCTATATTTATAGCTTCACGACATCTATTTTTTATAGTGAATCTATATTCATTAAAAATATAGACATCAGCATATAATATATGTGAATCTCTATCATCAAATGCATATTCGATATCCACATTATTTTGAATTTCATATTTATAATTTCCTATTAATTCATATGCTTCTTTGCTATTTCTAGCATAAAATTCTTCTCCTGTCATTTCTTCTAAAATAGCAAAATATAAACGTTGTCTCATAGTTACTTGATTTGGTTTATTCCCTCTCCATCTTTCAGTTCCATTAATATTCATTTTTATTCCTCCTTTAAAAATAAAAAATAGAAGACATTGAAAATGTCTTCTATTTATTTATAATTATTTTGAAGTAAAGATAATCACTTTCAGGTTCATGGTGAGGCACAACAATCCTCGGAACCAACAAGGCACAACAATCCTCTAATGAATTACCAGATATAAATAAGATTAACTTTCAGGTTCATGGTGAGGCGCAACAATCCTCGGAACCAACAGAGCGCAACAATCCTCTAAGAAAACCTTATTTTATATCTCTTCATTTATATTTATTTTGAAGTAAAGATAATCACTTTCAGGTTCATAGTGAGGCGCAACAATCCTCGGAACCAACAGAGCCCAACAATCTCCTAGTGAATTATCAGATATAAATAAGATTAACTTTCAGGTTCATAATGAAGCCCAACAATCTTCGGAACCAACAGAGCCCAACAATCTCCTAAGAAAACCTTATTTTATATCTCTTCATTTATATTATATATAATTATTTTATTTATCTTTTGCATCTAATATATTGTTATATTAGTTATTATTTTTTAGATGTCTTAAATAATACGTTACACAAGCTGCTCTAGTCCATCCAGAAGTTATTCTAAAATCTTCAAATCTGCTTAAATCTAAATCTTTGTCTGTTAATTTATAATTCTTTATTCTATTTCTAACTATTTGCCATCCACGTTTCCCTTCAGTATCACTCATATCAAATTGTGTACAAAATCTAATAAAATCATCATTATAATATTCTTCAAATGTTTTTATACCTTGAGCTTTGGAACATAAAACTACAATTAATCTAAACATTTTATATAGATTAAATATTTCTAGATCAGATTCAAATAATGTTAATAAATAAGACATTATTGTTATTAATAAGTCGCATTGTAATGTTGTTAATTGATCTAAATATAAATCAATATTTTGTTCTGCCATATAAATACTTATACTATTTAAGGTAAATTGATTTATTAAATAATTCCACATAAAATCATGTGGTAATTCATACATAGTTAATTCATTTATTCTTTCTCTCATTCTCTTTATTAACAATTTCTTAACTACTAAAGATACATCAACTAATCCTTGTCTACATATTTTTCTGTATAACATATCATCTAGATTTAGATGATATGCTAAAAATGGATTTATCATCAATTTATCATCTTGAAATCTAGGTTTTTCTGTTAATGCTATTGAATACTTTTTATCATCTCCTTTACCATATTCATATACTATGCCAACAATATCTATACGTTTAGTGTAATCACTATCGTCTATTTCCCATTTTCTTTTACCAAATTTTTCTTCACCATAAAGATTTACTTGTATATGGTCTGCAACTAATTTACCTTTATAATTTATATTTATCAATGTTCTCATTGATAATTCTTTTCCATTATATTTTGCTTTAGTTCTAAGTCCAGGAAGCATTATTGCTTGACATCTTATTTCTTTGCCCACCATTATTGCTAAACCATATCTTGGTTTTTGAATTTGTTTTTGTTGACTGGTTCCATAAGAATTTCTAACCATATCGAATGTCAATCCATTCATTCCCATTTCTGAATATTTTTTATTCACTTCATCTAAATTCATTATGTCTTTACTTAATATTAACATTTTGTATTCCTCCTTTATTTATATTATTTCATTATTATAATATATAAGTGAAATATTCATGTTTTACAAATAAAAGGATAGCCTTAGCTATCCTTTTATCCAATATATTATAAAGAAATTAATTGATTACTTCCTAATAATAATCCTATTATTGATGATGCTGCTTTTAATACTTCTATATCTGTCATACAGCTATTTATTACATCTGAATTTAAAACTGCATTTTCTTTATCCATATTATTTATATCAATAGCTGATTTATTATTAACTGATTCACTTGTTAAAGTTCTTACATCATCAAAAGATAATGGATCTTTTTTAAATTTATTATTTAATAATATTTGAACTACACCTATAAAAGCATCATCTATTGCTAAAATTAAAGCTGTTTTTTCAGGACTTTTTTCTTCATTGTTTTCCATTATTTTTTTTATAGCTGTTCGTATTGATATACTTTGACCAGGGACATATCCATATAAATATGCAGATTCACAAGCCTTTACAGCATCTTCAACTAAATCATAATTAGCAGATTTTTCTAATTCAGTAAATCCACCGACATTGATTACTCCCATTTTACATCTCATTTTAGAAAGTCTTTGCTTAGCATTTATTAAAGCATCTGTTATATGTGCACTTTTTTCTGATGCTTCTATAACATCATTATATTTACTAATTGCTTCATCGTGTAATAATTTGAACATAGATTCATTTTTATTTACAAATCCTGATATAGTAGTAGAATTTTCTCCTATAACCATATTTGAAACTCTACCTAAAAATTCTTCAGGTTCATATTCTATTTTTTCTTCCATTATATCTGTTGCAACTTGTTCTGTTATTATTTGTGAACCACATAATGCTGCAAAATCTTCATATAATTCATTGAAATGATTATTTATTAAACCACATCTAACATAAACAGCAGAAGTTGTTTGAGTACATTTAAACTCATTTACTAATGTTCTTCTAAAAGTTTGTAATAAATGAGAATCATAAAATGGAGCTACAACTATTAATCTTCTACCCTTTTGATATACTTCATTTAAAGCTGGTTTTATTATTTTATCATAGTATTCTTGTTCTATTCTATGGTCAAATAATAATATTTCAGGATCTTTAACATTACAAGTTCCATCATCTGAATTTATAAATATTCTATCAATATATTTCATATATTGCATTTTATATCCTTCTATTATTTCATAGTTAGTTTCAGCACCTTTAGCTTTATTATATTCTATTGCAGGGTTATCTGTTTTTTGATATATATCTGTTATAATACTAGGAATTATAAAATCACCATTTGTTGCTACAGATGCTAATTTCCATATTTCATTTAAGTCTCCTTCTTTATTTATTAGTGTTGCATCTTCTCTTATTGTATCGCATATTTCATCAACTACTTCAGAAAGTAAATCCATAAAATCTTTAGATCTCATAGCACTTAAACTTTCATCTTTTTGAATGTGTTTTAATAATTGATCTGCTGCTATAGTTGCTGTTGTAGTACCATCACCAACTTTAATAGCTACTTGAGTTGCTATTTTGAAAATTAAATCCATTATAGTTTGTTGAATTTCATCTCTGAAAGCTATATATTTCATTGTTTGATGACCATCTTTTGTGAACATAACATCAGTCTTTTTTTGTATAACTGTATTACAACCATATGGTCCATAAGTTGATTTTAATATATCTGCTACTTTATTGAATACTAAAGAAACCCTTTCTTTGTATTCATTTTCATCTATAACATTATTCATCATATCTATATTTTTATTTTCCATAGTTATTTACCTTCCTTTATTATATTATTTTTTATATCTTTGAATCTTTGTATTAAATCAGACAATATTTGGAATATCGTTCTACTATAAGCAGTAAAACCTAAATCTAAAATAAATTCTAATTCCAAAATACATTTTTTAACTATAGATTCATATGAAAGATTTTCTATATACTTTAATGATATATTCGAATCTATTTGCATTAATAAATTATCAGAAAAATTATTTTCATCTGCAAATATTCTTTCTAAGCCTTCAACTTCTTCTTTATAAAAATCTAATACTATATTTATTTGCTGTATGACAGCTAAATCATACTCTTTAACAATGTCTTTTTTATACTGAACATCTTTCAATATATTGTCTGATATTTTATCAAATTTTAAATATTCACTCATATTTATCCTCCTTCAATAATTTAATTCGATAAAGACATAAATAATTTTATTTAATACATCGATAATTTCTTTATTATCTCCTTCTGTTTCTAATAAAAGGTTTCTTATAGTTACTGTATTTTCATATATTGTATTATAAAAATATTCTTTTACTTCTTCAATATCATCATATTCATATAATACCATATCAAATGCATCTATTAAATTAAATAAAGGTTCTAGTTTCTCAATATTTTTATGTTTATCTATAATATTTTTTATTTCATGCATAATTTCTCCTGTTACTTTAAATCTAGATTTAAGCAATTGTATTATTGTTGTAACAACCTCAGAGCTATCATCATATTCAGTTAATTTTTTAATCATTATTTTTGTAAATCCGTATTGCATTTGATTTAATAATTCTTCTGATGCAAATGTTTTTGCATAATATGGATCATAAACTATAATATCACATATTATATCTATCACTTCTTCAGAAATACCTTTTTCTAGCCAATCTAAACATATTTTTCTTAATTCCACATAAAAGTCATCATCAGATTTCATCTTTTTAATTTGCATATAATACCTCCTAAAAATATTATATTAATCAATAACCTCTGTGCAATTACTTATTTTTATACCTTTATCTTTAGGTTGATATAATTCTTCTTTAACATTATCGGCTAATACTGTTAAATTAACGACACCACTTTCATCAATTGTATCAGAATATATATCAGTTACTCCTGTAAAAGTACAATCTAAATATTTACTTTGAGGAACTTCTCCTTTAAGTATTTCCCATTCCATAGCAGTTTCCATTTTCTTTTCTTGGGTTTCACTATATTCTCCGAATACTAATTGTTGTTCAAATTCTTCATCTCCAGTATAAGGTATCCATAATTTACAAGAAGTGTTATAGTCCACATATTTACTTATAAAATCTCTTAGTGTTATATTTGATTTTTTCATAATATACCTCCAATAAGTTTATTCTCTATAATCAAATTCATTAGCTCTATCACATTTATCATCTAAAGAATTGTGGAAAAATATTTTTCCACAATTCTTACATTGTTTAATAGATCTACAATTATACATATTTATAGGATCACCATAAACATTTGTTACAGTATATAAATTATCATGTTTGCATCTTATTCGTTGTATTATTCTTTTTAACAATATTTATTCACCGCCATTTAAGAAATCAGCTACATTATCTAATGAAGTAAAATATTTTCCTCCATTTTTTTCTACCATAACTCCAACTTTATCTAAAGATTTTATTTGTGCCCTAGAAAAAGTTTTATTCACAGTTCCTTTGTATTTATCACTATTTAGATAGCAGAATATTGTTTTTTCAGGTCTCTTATTACTATCATCTACAACTTCTGCTATACTATAAACTCCAGTCATTAATGGTGTTATTACATAAAGACAATAATCGCATATTTCTCTTTGTCTTAATTCCTCTAAATAATCTTCTTCTGTCCAATCATCAACTACTGGATTAAAATAATCTATTTCTAATTTTTTAATTAATGTATCTCTCCAAAGAGATTCATTACATGTTCCTCCAAGAAATACTTTTTTCATTATTTTAAAGAACCTCCTGATCTTAATTTTTTATAAAAACCACAAAGTTCATAAAAATTATATAATTCTAATTTTTTTCCATTTACCTTTCTTAATCCAAATTCTTTTTTTATAGTTTTTACTAAATTACCTTTCATAATATTATTCCTCCTCCAATTTTTTATTATTATTTTCTTTATATATTTTAATGAATAATTTAAATTCATGATGTTTGTATTGTAACTTAATTGTATCTAATTCTATTCCTTTTACGTTATAATTATTCATAAAATCTTTTATTTTATCAAAATTTATTTTAGAAGATACTTCTTTTATATTTTTATCAATATATTCTGTTAACATATTTCTTGCATTTTCTATTAACACTTGTTTTGGAGCTCCATCTCCTAGATATCCCCAAAATTCTTCATGAATTATGTTATCATTAATTGTTGATATTTTTCGTTGATATCCACCATTAAAAGAATATTTTGTACCTTCAGTAAATAAATTTCCAAAATTTATAACATATTCTATTATCATTATTATTTTTCCTCCCTAGCTTTTATCATTACTTCTTCAAAGGTTTCATTTAATCCAGTATATGGATTAGTTATTTCCTTTAAATTAAACCTTTCCATTTTTAAATATAATTCTTCATAAGGTTTTAAATCTTCTTTACTATCAAAATCTATTTTTTCACCACAAAAAGGACAATACTCAATTCCTTCTATGAAATACGTATCCAATCTCCAATAATCAGTATCGGTATTTCTATTGAATAATTCTAATTTAAACATATTCTTTGAAAATTCTAAAACTGATTTATAATCAATATTATCTATACGACTTTTAACTTCATATATAGGTTTTTTAAAATTATCACATTTTTCACACATTAAAATTATAAACCCCCTTATTTTTCATATTTCCCTAAAATATTTTTGTCTATTCTATCATTTACTCTTTTATTTAACCACATAAGAGCTTCTTCTATATGTGTTAAAGCACAAGCATTTTCTCTACATGAATATGGACCTTTTTGATATCCTATTAAAATATCCCTCACTATTTCAAGTAAATCTGAGCTTGTAACTCCATTTTTAGAATTGGAATCTTGACGTGAACCTTTTTGAAAAGGTATTTCACATAATATTGCATTTAAATCATATGTTTTTCTACCCTCTTTAACGATTAAATATTGATGATTCGCACCATCATGCGATTTATCATCTACAGCATAGACGTCATTTAATTTTTCTCTCTTTTGGATAGTATTTATTTTTCTCATAAACCCACCTCCTATATTACTAAGTTGTTATTATTTATATAAAAAAATATAAAAAAATACTGAGTTGAAAACTCAGTATAAGAAGAATTAATATGAAATACAAGATGTCTATACTAAATATGAATATATAAATAGTACTAATGATGTAATCATACAACATGTTCCTAAAATAATAAGTATTTTAATCCATTTTTCATATTTCATAATATTACCCCCTATTTTTTAACAATGTTATAATCCATAAGGTAGTAAGTTACCTTATGGATTATAACATTAATTCATTTTATTTTCATTAGTATAATATATAATTAAAATTTTACATATTACACTTTATTATTTTTATTCATTAAGTCTATTATAGCACTGTAATGTTTTTCTTCTAAATCAATTATAGGCAATAAACCTATTTTAAATATATTATCATGACTTTTATTATATAAATCATACTTTAAAACCACTTTATTATCTTTTAATTCAAAATTATATCCTAACTCAGCAATTATTATTTCAGTATATTCTATCATATCATTATCTAATAAAATCTTAGCGTATTCAACATCGTTTAAAATATATGTTGTAGGTTTTTTATCTAATGATTCAACACATTCTTTAAAATCACCATACACATATTCTATTTTATCTGAAAAATTTTTAAAATATATTTCCATATCATATATAGGTTGATATAATTGCTTGTCAGTATGGATATAAATTTTTTTAACAATTCGTTGACTTAACATAGAAAATATTTTTGCACCAACTACAGTAAATGGTGTATCAGTATAAATACTATATAAATCTTTTTCAAAAATATCTAATAATTTATCACATTCATCAAACTTATCTTCACTTTGAGCTATATATCTTAAAGGATTTTTATATAATCGTTCAACACATAAACGTTCAATATTTTCATGATTATGATTAACTAAATCATCTAATATCAATATATCTCGTAAGTCATCTCTATAATCTTTTATTAATGTTTCTATTAATGTAACATATACCTGTTTAATTATATCTTGATATGTTATAAAAATATATTGATCTCTCATTGAAAAATAATTTGCATCAATACCCATTTTATAATCACTCCTTTTATAAAAAAATAATAGGGAGATTTAATCTCCCTATTATTTATAATATATCTTGTAAATCACTTAATGTTGCTTGTTGTGTTGTATTTTGATTTAAATCTTCTTGAGGTTTATTACCATTAGGATTAAAACTATTACTAAACATTGAATTATGATTACCTGAATCTAAAGCTCCAACTTTTAATCCTGTTTTTAATACATTTGAATAAATGTTATCTCTGTAATATTTATTAAAATATTTATCAGAATGCACATCAGCAACTTGATTTATTCTAATAAATTCTTTTAACATTTCTTTAAAGCATTCATATTCTGTTTGAACTTCTATTATATTTTCAAACTTACCTGTAGAAGGATCATAATCTTCTACAACTTGGTCATCTTTAATAAATGTGTAAGAATAACGTTGATTTGGTATTCTTGTTTCAACATTCAATTCTCTACAAACGTGTAAAACGACATATAAAGAATCTTCTTTTATTATAGTTGATACAACAGCCATATTATTATTTCCTGTAGTTACACCTACAGATTTTTCTTTTTTCTCTTCTATTGCTTTATCTATAACTTTTTCTAATGATTTCAATAAAGCTGCTGCCTTATCTACTCTAAGAGTTACCATTATTTTTGTTTCATAATCATACACTTGTTTTTCACTTGGATTTTTAAGTTTTGGGTGTAAAGTTAAATTAACTTTATCGTCCCAATATCCAACAACAAGTGTTGCCACTTCAAAACCTTTACTATTTTTAAATTGTGGACCTCTTGTATTAACACTGTCATTTTTTTGTTGTATATTCCCATTATTAAAATTATCAAACATACTTACATTTACCTCCTTATATTTTTTTACCATTTATTTAAAAAATCTTCTGGAACGTAATTTGTCCAGCCGTCAAACCCTTCGGTGTTTTCCCAACCTCCTGAAGATTCAAATATTCCAAATTCTTCTTCTAATATTTCTCTTCTAGTTTTATTATGATTTTCTGTTTTTTTAGTTATTTCGTCATAATATAAATTTTCGAATTCGTTAATCCAATATTCTTTGGCTAAATTATCTGATATTATTATGTCATTATCTTCTAGTTTTATAGTATCTTCTACAAATTTTTTTATTTTATCAATTGATTTGGATTTACCTCTTATTATAACATATTCTTCCATACATTAACCTCCTTTTTAATATGTTGTTATATACATATTATTTATTTATTATTGTATCTAACGTCTCTAGTATATAATCTGTGTTATAATTATCATAATTAACAACCCAATTATTTTGAAGTATTTTATTATTATAAGCATATAACAATTCTATTTCATACTTCACTCTTTGCATTGCTAAATATTTACCTGCAATGAAAAATTCTTCTGAATAATAATGAAATTCAAAATATTCATTAGATTCGATTACGTTTAATAACTTCTCTAAATAATCTATTTTTCTTACATTTTGTGCTACAATACAATGTTTCATATTTTTTTCTATTTTATCAGCAGATTCTATTTTTTCTAAATAATTCTTTTTTAAATTTTCAAATGTTACTAACATATTACATTCACCCCTTAATTCAAAAAATACAGGCTAGATTTTTTTACTAGCCTATACCTTATTTTTTATTTAACCCAATCGGCAAAGCTTCCATCAGAAAATTCTTCATTTTCCTGATGTTCTTCTTCAATTAGCATTTTAGATAAATCATTTCCAAACATGTCATCCAAAATCCAATTGTCATTAGCATCATCTTCTTCTAATGTCATATCAACATCGCTATTGATTATATCTTTAGCAATGTTCTTAGATATTCTATCATCTATAGTATTTTGGATTAACATTGTGTTTTCATTTTTAATTTCTTTATCTTTTTCATCAAAATTAAAATTGAAATCATAATCTTCACCAAATACAATGACATCATTATCCTTTTCTTTTTCTGAATCTTTTTCATCAAAATTGAAATCATAATCATCTGCTAAATCGAATATAGTGACACCATTATCCTTTTCTTTTTCTGAATATTTTTCATCAAATAAATCTTCTTCATAATAATCAGGAACATAGTTAGTATCTATTACTTGTATTTCTTCTAATGAATTATCAAATTCGTCATTCCATTCATCGTTAGAATATTCATCATTTGAAGAATTATCTTCAATGACTATGAAATCATCACAATCATCATCGTCATAATTGTCATCATAATCTTCATCAACAATTATGAATTCACTTTCGTTATCGTCAAATTTGCCGTTATCGGTATCTCTGTCTAAAATATTCATTAATTCTTCAACATAATCTTTACTCATTTTTTTACCTCCTTATTCATATAATGCTTGAATTGCTTTATAATAATATTTATCTAAAATGTCATGTTGTTCAAACATACATTTTAAATCTTCATCGTTAAACATTTTTGTACCATCAGAATGTGTTAATGTTGGTAACACATTCTTTTGAATTTTTCTATATTCGTGTTTTAGACTTTCTAAGTCTAAAACTTTTTTTAAATATCTTAATTGTTCCTCATCATTATCTTTTTTAGCATTTCTTATTTTAAATGATAAACTTTTTAATTTATAAGGAACTCTTTCTATTTGATTTTCCATTATATATATTTACCTCCTTTAATATTTATTAATTCATCCTTATCTGATACTATATAAATTTCAGTATCAGTATTTGCGGCTAGAACCAATATTGCTCTGTAATATATTGGTTCTAAAACTATAACCCTTTCATTTTCCAATATACTACTTTGATATATTTGGTTGTCAAAAGATATAACTTTATCATTTATATCTAATTTTATATGCCAACCAAATTTATCATCTATTTTTTCTTCTAATACTGTAGGAATTTCTTTTCCTTCTCCTATTAATACAAAAGTTTGTTTATCCATACTAATTACCTCCAATTTGTTTTATTTTCAAAGGTATAATATATAATCGAAAAATGTATCTTTTACATATAATATGTAATTGTTATTTAATTTATAAAAAATAAAAAAAGGAATGACAAATATCATTCCTTTTTTTATTACTTCATTTTCTTATAATTACCATTTCTAATATCTTTAGTTCTTTTACAAATTTCAATTATTATTTTCTTTATTTGTTTTTTCATTAGATAAATCCTCCTGGAATTTACCCAATCTCATCCCATTTAAAAACTTATTATATTTGAATAATATGTTGTTGTTGAATTTGTTTTTATTGTTTGAATACCTAAAGATTCTAATATTGTATTCATTTTACTCGTATTTGCGTTTACTATACTATCATAATCTATATAAGGAATACACCAATCTGGTATTTTTTGAATCTTTTTAGGTAGTGCTAATACCATTAATGCTTTTTTCTTAACTTCATCCAACTTACTTTCAAATATTTTTTCTTTAATATTTTTATATTCTTTAGGATATTTTGTTTTCATATCTTCTATTGTATCTAATGTTGGTATATTTAATAACACAACATCTATTTGATCAGGGAATTCTATTGTTTGATCAGGATATATAACATTCCAAGCATATGCTCCTCTAAATGATTGCTCTTGGAAAGGTTTCTTATATGCTCCTTCTTGTTTAACTTTCATAGGACTTAAGAATGTTTTTTCTCCTCGTTTTAATGAATCCCTTACTTTATTAGCTAAATCATCTACACTATTTATTATATTACTAATTTCAACATCATCTGTTTCTTTTTCTAATATTTCTTTAGCAACTAATGAAGTTATAAATTCTCTTGTAAAATCATTACATGTTGATTTAAGATGATCAACACCTTTGTTATCTAATTTTTCATACACATGACCTTCTCTTAATAATATTTTACTCATATATCTTTTTTTAGTATCAAATAATAACATTTTAAAGAATAAAAATTCATTTTTCATATTTAAGAAATGTTGATATTCTGGTAATATACCAGAACGTTCTGCATATTTTTTTAAATGAACAGTTATTAATTTAGTTGCTATAAAACATATTATATTTATAAACATATAAACTAATTCTTTATTTCCTTTACTTAATATCTTTTCATCATCTTTTACTATTTCATTCATCATAAAATCTACCCAAGGACTTAATGTTAACATATTAGAATCTGTATCTATAGTACACACTGTATCTCTTGGGTCACAAGTTAATCTTCCTATTCTATTAAATGCAAAATAGTTATATACTACGAAATTACTATAATATGACCAAAGTGTATTTAAATCATCTTGAATTACATCTGGTATATCATTTGGATCTAAAAAACGATTTACTTTGTCAACTATAGTAAATAATAATTTTTTTATTTTAGGTAATTTAGAAAATTCATATAAATTATTTTTATAATATCACCAATACATTCATTTTGAGATATTGCGTCGATAATGCTATTTGAAGAGGCGATTATATCGGCATTTACATTGATTTAAACTAGATAATAATTTTCTCATAGGAAATTCATATATATCTTTATAATTAATAAATTTATTTTTTAATCTAATAAATACTTCTCTTACAGTTTTATTATCTAAAAATGAATCATCTAAACTTATTTTTTCATTTATAACATTATTAACATAAACAGCAAAATCATCATAATCTATAAATTTTGTATTATCTGAAAAGAAATTTTCAAAAGTGTTCATAGCTGTAGATATTAACGATTGACCAGTAGCAGTTGTTGATACTGCACAATATAAATTATAGAAAAATGTTATAGGAGAACCTGAACCACCATAATCAGAGTTCATTGTAGTTTTTTTAGTATTTTGACCTATATCTTTTATTTTGTATTCATATGAATTAGGATCTAATGCATTTCTTTCATTTTTTAAAGTAGTTCTTTGTTCTTTTAATCCTATTAACATGTGTATTGTAGGATTATATTCTTGATTTTGATTTTTAAATATAGTACCATTTCCTGCTATAATAAAATCATTATCTTTTATCCATTGTATTAATGTTAACACATCTACTCTTTTAGTTTTTCTAAGATAATTATTATCTAATGTCGCTATTGGAACTTTAATGTTATCATCAATAATTTTTTCTAAATAATCATCTATTTGTTTATCTGTTAATGTTGGATAAGTTAATTTTACCGTTTGTCTCATCTGATTCATCCAATCTTGTATAAAATAATTATTTTTATCAACTATCATTAAAATCACCTCTTTTAATAAATTGTAATTAATGAAATATAAATTTATAAACCCTGTAGAAGGGTTTATAAATTTACATCTTTACAGTATTTCTTTTTAATTCAGTAACATTACTTCTCTTATATAATCTTTCAATTATTTCTTTTTCAGTATACATAAATTCATTTATTATTATTATATCAGCAAATATTATATCTGGTAATATATCAATACCGAATGTGTTTAAAATTAAAGGATTATCAAATCTTTTTTTAATTTCGTTAAGTGAATATGAATTTGTTACTAAATATGTTTCATGATTAGAATTAAATTTTTCGACATTAATCCATTCTTTAGGTAAATCAATAATTGCAGTATTATTATAAAATTTATTATTATCAAAAATATTTATTTCACCAATATTATGAATACTGTATAATTTACTATTGTTTTTTTCGAGTTTATTTATACAAATCATTTTATCTAAATATATATCTGTAACATCGATATCTTTTTTATCTATTTTTACTACATTATTCAATAAGAATTTATTATACATATTATCATTTTTATAATTAATTATCCCATAGCATTTAATAAATTTACCAGTACCAATATTTTGTAAATATAAATTATTATTATATTTATTTAAACCTATTATTCTATATGAATTATTAATCAATACATCTGCATCATTTATAGCTTTATTTAATGTTTGTATTGTTGTTGTATTGTCAAATGTTAAATATTGTTTTAATTGATCTACACCATTATCAATTGCTTTAAGAGAATTTATTATTATTATTAACATAGCTTGTTGATTAACTAACCCTTGATAATTAACATTTTTTATTAACTCAGTTATTTCAATAACTGCAAAATTTATACTTTCATTTATCAATGAACGTATTTCATTAATGTTCAATATATTATCTTTTTCACAAGAACACAACCAATCTAATATATTTTTTGTATACGAATATATTACATTTTTTGTTATTTCTCTATCTATATTAAACATATTATCTATCACCCTTCTTTTTACCATAATTAACAACATTTGAAATATTTAATTTTTCTTTTACATCATTAATTGATTTATCTTGAATTGAATATTTTGTATTTTTGTCTGTTGTATAAATTTGACCTATAACATTACCATCTGGTGTGGTCATATCTTCAACGTCAACAGTTTTTCCTATAATATCATCCAACTTTAAAATTGGAATATTATCTTTACACATGATAAAATCCCTCCACATTATCATCAATTTCATCTTCTTCAACTGATTTTATAACAAATCCTCCTTCATATAAATATTTATACATAGGATCGGTTAACATCATTTGTTCTATCTTTTGCATCGCCTCTTCTTCTGAAGAACTATTTACAACTACTTCAGCATAATCTTTTTCATAAAATTCTCCATTACTTTGTATGTCATAATTAATTAATTTTACTAAATAATCTTTATTTTCCATATTCATCATTTACCTCCTTTACATCCTTATCCATATCTGATAAAGTTTCTTTTATATAATATAGATATTCTTCATATATTTCTGTTTTTTTAGCTAACTCATCATTAATATCTAATAGTCTACAATATTTTCTATATAATATATCATATCTATTTTCTAATTCGCTATATTCTTTATCAGTATTTTTTTCAATAACTACTGATATGTTATCTATTTTCTTTGCTTTTAACCATTTTTCAAATTCATCTTCAGTTATATAACCATCAGGATATACTTCAATCAATGAATTGTTTATTTCATCTAATATTTCTTTTTTTGTTTTAATATTCATATGTTTCCTTCCCTTCTATATTATATTCTAATACTTGTTTAAAATTCATAATAACCTCCTTCTTATAAATATACCACTATATCATAATATATTTTTATAACCTTTATTTCTTTGTTATATATTGAATAAAAAAATATCTATAAGGATTTTTTACCTTATAGATATATAAATGTTATTTGAAAATTAGTCATCTATTCTAGGAACATATATTTCTAATGCAACATCTAACATATTTTCTTTTAACATACCTTCTGTTACTACATATTCACAATTAGCTTCTTCTTCTAATATCTGAGTATAATTAACAAAAAGGCGTGTTAAAACTCTAGATAAATAAGCATCAAAATATAGTGTGCCATTCTTCATTTCACCCTTTATTTTTTTTGGTTCAGTATAATAATGTCCGACCATATAATCTTCTAATATACCAGTTACATTATATACATTGTGTTTTCTTATTCTATATCGTACTTCTTCTTTTGTTATTAAGTTATTATCTACTAAGAATTTAATAAATGTGTCTGAAACATGCTTGTTACTGCCAGGTATAAATTCCTTAGTGCAATCAGATAAAGAATATAATTCAGTATCATTAACTATTATTTTACTCATAAAACATTCCTCCTTAAATTAAGAAATCAATAATTGATTATAAGAATACATAAAAAAAAGTATAACCAGAATACAAAACATGATTCTGGTTATAATTGGTTATTAAAAAACTTTTGGGGTTTATAAAAGAAATGACCTTTTATTCTAGTTTAATTAGTTGTTTATAAAAAAATAAATGGTATAAAATTTTATACCATTTATTTAAATTAATTATTCAACTAATGAATTTAATTGATTTAACAATTCGTCTTCTTCATTATCTTCTTCTATAGTATTTTCCATTATTAAATTTTCTATTATTTCGCATATTCTCATACATACGAAATAATAATTAGTTGATTTCAATATTTCAGGTTTTTCTTGTAGTACTTTTATTATTAGATCTTTTAATTTATCTTTCTTTATATTGAATATCATGCAGTATTGATCATATACATCATCAACCAACATTTCAAGCATTTCATTATCAATATTTAAATCATCTATTTTATTATTATCGTCATCTTTATCTTTAACCTTTTTATCTTCTTCCTCTTTACTTTCTATTACTTCAGATTTTATTTCTTTTTCCCCTTCTTCTTCTTTATTTTCAGTTGTTTTATTGTCATTATTTGAAAGGTTATTATTTACTAGTTTATAGTGTGATATATATTTATTTCTATATACATCAACTAATCGTTTGTCACTATTGAATGATTCTCGTAATAAATCACTCATTTGTTCTTTATCTTGATATTCCATGTTATTAGTCAAATCATGAAGTGCTTTTTCAATCACTTCTTCATCAGTCCATTTTGAAGGATCGACAACTGATTCTTTAACTAGTTCGTATTTTTCACTTATTTTTTTCAACCCATCTTGCATTTGTTTTTCAATTGAAGGCTCTTTAACTATTTCTGCATCTACCACTTTATCATTTTCTTTTACTTCTTTAACTTTAACTGGTTTTGTTTCTTTAACTATTTCTGCATCTACCACTTTATCATTTTCTTTTACTTCTTTAACTTTAACTGGTTTTGTTTCTTTAAATGCTTTATCTATTATTTTTATAACTTCATTAGCAATATTATTTTCTTTTTCTATAAATTCTTTTTCTTTTTCATTTAACGAAATAACACTAATTATTTCATTATGACTAAATTGGGCTAATTTTAATTTTTTATATTGTTCAATCATCCAAGGTCTTATACTTTCATTATCATAAGAATCTTTCTTTTTAAATATTTTAAACATAATATTACCTCCTAGAGTTTAAATAATTTTTATTTAAATAAGATATGAAATTAATTTTATATCTTATTCACTATTATAATATAGTATTGAAATTTCATAAATTACAAGGAACATAGAAAAAAAAGATAAGGGAATTTCCCTTATCTTCATTATTATGATAATCCATATTTTCTTCCTAACCTTTGAACATCTCTACAAAAAGCTCTTGCTTTTGTTTTATTATCTACATTTTTAAGTACACTTTCAACTATTTCAGAAATAGAATCATTTCTCATATTTTATATCCTCCTTTTATACTATACTTATTTTTATATGATTGTTATTTCTGAAATATAAAATATAATCATCATTATCATAAAGATAATATTTTATTATTTTATTACGTTGTAAATCATTAAACTGTTCTTTAGATAATTTATAATTATTATCAATCAAAAACAAAAAATCTTTTAAACTTATATTTGAAAAATCCATACAATCAACTCCTTATTTAATATATTGTGTAATTAATATTGAAAGATAATAAACAAGATAATAAGATAAAAAAATATAAACAAGAAAGGATTGATAACATATGTTATTCGGTAAAGATGGAGAAATAATAGATAACTTTGAAAATGAAAATGAAGCGAGTTCAATGGTAATAGAATGTGCATTGATGGATACATTTTCTAATGAAGAAATAAATGATTTATTAGAGAATAATATGTATGATTTAGATAAAGCATGTAATGAAGGTGTACTTTGTGAAAGAACTATAGTTAGATTAGATAAACATGCTAAAAAAACTAAAGCAGAAAAAATGGCTGAATTCCAAATAGCTAAGGAAAAAAATGATAGAGATTTTAAAAAATTACTAACAATATGGAAATTAGAAAGATTCTTAGAAGAAAAAATCCATAAAAGATATGGAGCTCAAGCTAAGACTTTAGCTAAAAAGAAATTAAAAGAAGCTAAAAATACTAAATCAAAAGCAGTTAAGAAAGCTTCAGAAAAAGTTCATAATTTATTAAATAATAATAAATAAAAAAATATAAAAGAGATATGATTTTTCATATCTCTTTTATAATAACATTTTTTACAATTAACGAATACATTAACTTATTGATTTGTAACTTG
>OIGD01000664.1_pt1 | contig 38853 bp, 45 predicted proteins | sample 1582211 | NCBI WGS metagenome assembly OIGD01 (sample SAMN04414078, study PRJEB24778) | human gut metagenome | material: faecal | host: Homo sapiens
TAATTAAGTCATTTAAACTAAATTAATATTTTACTTTAGAGCGTAAAACTATTAAATGCAAAAATAAAGAATTAACTAATGTTAATTCTTTATTTTTGCATTTCTTCTTCTCTTACTTTTAACTTCATATTAGGTCTCTTTTTTGAATCCTTAATCTGTGCTTTGAGATTTTCTTTTATACTGTTTGTTTGCTTTTTTCTTTTTTCTAAGCTTTCTTCTAATTTCATTATTCTTTCAATTTCTTTTCTATCATCATCTGAAAACTTATCAGTATCTTTTTCATTTATGCATTGTTCCCAATCAGTAATATCATCTATATTATTAATAAATTCTTCTTTACTCTCAAAGACAGCTTCCATAGTATTCTTTATTAGCTCTAATACAGTAGTTCTAGTCTTTGTTTGACTTTCCATATGTTCAACCTCCGATTTTATATAAATCTAAACATATTATTATATTAACATAAAATTTAACTAAAATCAAGTGTTTTATACAAATTAGTTCATATAATCTTTTAATTTTTTACTTCTACTTGGATGTCTTAACTTTCTTAAAGCTTTTGCTTCAATTTGTCTAATTCTTTCACGAGTAACCATAAATTCTTTTCCAACTTCTTCAAGTGTTCTAGCTTTTCCATCTTCTAAACCAAATCTAAGTTTTAAAACTTTAGCTTCCCTTGGTGTTAAAGTATTCATAACTTCTTCTAATTGTTCCTTTAATAATGTATATGCAACAGAATCTTGTGGTGCTGGTGAATCATCATCTTGTATAAAATCACCTAAATGACTATCATCTTCTTCTCCAATTGGTGTTTCTAATGATACTGGGTCTTGTGCTATTTTTTGAATTTCTAATACTTTTTCAACAGGTAATTCAATTTCTTTAGAAATCTCCTCTGGTGTTGGTTCACGTCCTAATCTTTGTAATAGATCTCTTGATGTACGAATTAATTTATTAATTGTTTCTACCATATGAACTGGAATTCTTATTGTTCTTGCTTGATCTGCAATTGCTCTTGTTATAGCTTGTCTTATCCACCATGTTGCATATGTGCTGAATTTGTATCCTTTTGTATAATCAAATTTTTCAACAGCTTTTATTAATCCCATGTTTCCTTCTTGTATTAAATCTAAAAATAACATTCCTCTACCAACATATTTCTTAGCTATACTTACAACCAATCTTAAATTTGATTCAGCAAGCTTTTGTTTTGCTTCTTCATCTCCTTCAAAAACTTTTTTAGCTAATTCTAATTCTTCTTCATAATTTAGTAAAGGTATTTTTCCAATTTCTCTTAAATACATTCTAACTGGATCTTCAACATTTACACCATCAAAATTATTAACATCTATATCTTCTAATTTTATTTCTTCTACTTCTTCTAAGTCTTCAAAATTTGGTTCTTCTAATTCCTCACTAAATACATTTACACCTATGTTTTCAAAAGTATCAAAAACTTCTTCTATTTGTTCTGTATTTGCTTCTCCTAATTGTGTTGCAAGCTCACCATAAGTAATTTTTCCATCTTTTTGTGCTTTTTTAATTATATTCATTACTTTTTCTTTGTCTAATTCATTTTTTTCTTCTTTTTGATTAACTGTTATAATTATTTCTGAATATTCATCCACTTTGGTTTTGGGTTTAATACTTTGTTTCACAACTTCTCCATTTCTCTTCTTGCTATCCTTAACATATTTTATTACTACATCTAATCTGTCTAGTTCTTTTTTTGCTTGTTCTTCTGTTTTGCCAATAACTTCTGGAATTTCTACTTTTTGTATCATTTCTATTTCATCATTTTCAGATTTTTTCATTAATTCTACCTCCTATTTTATTTTAGCTAATTTTATTATTATTTCATTTAAACTTTGTTCTAAACTAGCTATTTCTTCTTTTGTTAAATTATCTGTATTTTCAAGGGCTTGCACAATTTCATTTCTCATTGAAATCAATTTATCTTTTTCATAATTGTTTAAAATATCTTCTATACATTTATCTACTTCTGATATTTCAAAATCATAAGCCATTACCCATGTTATGTAATTAATAATTTCTTCATCCTGAAATAAATCTAGCACATTATTAATACTATTTCCTTTTTCCAATTCTTCATACAATTTTTTAATTATTTGCCTATTTCTTTCGTTTTTTATATTTTCATAACTTATTTTACTTTTTAGCTTACTATATGATTCTTGTGGATAATTTATAAGAAGATATATTATCATATTTTCCTTTTTTGACACAGCATCATTATTACTTATTACTTGTGGTTTTGATTCATTTTTTACTACATTCTTTTTCTGTAATATTTTTTCATTCTGATTTTTACCATATATTAATTTATTTATTTCTGCATAAATTGCTTCTTTTGATATTTTATAATCAAGAGCTATTTTGTCTACATACACTTCTTTTTCAATATCGTTTTTGATTTTTGCAAGTTCTTTAGCTATTTCTGTTAAAAATTTTATTTTATCATTTGGATGATTTAAATCTAATTTGCTTTTTAAAATTTTAACTTTATATTCTACTAATGAAATTGCATTATCAATACATTTTTGTAATCTTTCAGGGCCATACTTTAATATGTATTCATCAGGATCTTTAGCACCATCTAATTGTAAAATTCTAATATCACACCCTAAGTTTTGCAATATTTCTAATCCTCTTAATGTTGCTGCTTGTCCTGCACCATCAGAATCATATCCTATAATAACTTGTTGGCTGTTATTTCGTAATAATCGTCCTTGTGCTTCAGTTAGTGCTGTTCCAAGTGAAGCTACTACATTTGTTATTCCTCTTTGATGTAATGATATTGCATCCATATATCCTTCTACAATTAGTATTTTATCTATTTTTTGTTTCTTGGCAGCATATAATCCAAATAAATGTCTTCCTTTACTATATACAATATTCTCTGAAGAATTTATGTATTTAGGTGATTTTACATTTTGAATTTTATTATCTTCTAGTATTCTTCCCCCAAAAGCAATTACTCTTCCTCTTTCATCTTGTATTGGAAACATTAACCTTCTTCTGAACCTATCTATAAACTCTCCTTTTTCATTTTTATTTACTAAAGATGACGCTAATATTTCTTCATCTGTAAATCCTTGTTTTTTTAGAGTTTTATATAATTCATTAAAAGTACCTGAATATCCTATTAAAAAGGTTTGTAATGTATTATTATCTAATTTTCTTTTTTTAATATATTCTTGGGCTATTTTTGCTGTAGGCTTATATAGATTTTCATGATAAAATTGTGCTGCTTGTTTATTTATTTCATATACTCTTGATTTTAAATGTGCAGTTTTATTGTCTTGAACATTATCTAATATTGGTAATGTTATATTAGCTCTATTTGCTAACATTTCTAAAGTTTCTTTGAACCCTATATTTTCTATTTTACTTACGAAATGAAAAACATTTCCTCCTACACCACATCCAAAACAGTGAAATATTTGTTTATCTGGTGATACGGCAAAAGATGGTGATTTTTCGTTATGGAATGGACATAAGCCAAAAAAATTTCTCCCACTTTTTTTTAGATTAACATATTGAGAGATAATATCTACTATATCATTACTGTTTCTTATTTCATCTATAAGTTCATCACTATATCTTGCCATTTCGTGTTCCTTTCTAAAAAATAATATAACTAATATTAATATTCGACGAAAATTTTATAAATCCTGCAAAGTATTTACATAAACTTACAATTTATGTAAATACATATTTCTTGTAAATATACTTTTGCACATATTTTTTCGTAAGTAAACTTTTAATAGTAATTTCTTTAATAAGTATTTCATCTATAAATCAAATTAAACCACATCATAAAGTAGGAAAAAAGCGGACTTGCTCAGAGCTCCGCTTTTTATTTTCTTAATTTTGAGATGTTCCTGTACCATCAAATGGAATAAATTTGCTAACTATATTATTGCTTATTTCTGATATATTATTATCATGTAATCTATTTTCTTCAAAAGAAACATTGATTTTATTATCAATGATTTTTTCTATTTCTGATTGTGATACATGTTCTGCTAAAACTAGTTCGCTAATTAAAATTTGTTTAGCATTATTTAACATCTTTTTTTCTCCTGTAGATAATCCTTTTTCTTTTTGTTTAAAGCTTAAGTTTCTAACAACATCAGCTACTTCATATATGTCTCCACTTTTCATTTTGTCCATATTGTCTCTATATCTCTTATTCCAATTATCTGACATTTCTGTTTCATCTTCTTCTAGTATATTTAATACTTTTGAAACATCATTTTTATCTATTACATTTCTTACACCTATTTCTACTGCCTTTTCTGTTGGTACCATTACCTTTACTTCTCCTGGCATTGAAATTATGTAATAATCTTGTTCCTCATTTAAAATATTCTTCTTCTCTATTGCATGTATAGTTCCTGCACCGTGCATTGGATATACTACTTCATCACCTACATTAAACATGTAAGACACTTCCTTTCAATTAGCATTTTTATGAGTCAATAAAGGTTATTTTTCTTCTTAACTACAATTATAATTATACTACAAAAAATGGTAAAAGTCAAAGCTTTTACCATTTATTTTTTTGTATATTTTATATTTTGCATTACAACTCACAGTAATGTATTTAAATTTCATTTTCTACTTATTTAGAAGTAGAACCAAACCCTCCAACTCTTTCTCCTTCTGCTATATCACCATCTATAATTTCATATTTTTTAAATATAGCTTGACCAATTACATCACCTTTTTTTATTTCTACATCTTTATCAAACATATTATAAAAAGCATACATAAAAGCACCATCATTATCTGGATTTCCATAATAATCAGCATCAATAATTCCAATACTATTTGCTAAAACTAATCCTTTTTTAAATGGATTTGAACTTCTATTACATAACATTAAATATTCATCTTCTTGCATATAAGCCTTTAACCCTGTTTTAACTAAAGTTGGTTTTTGCCCTAATTTAAATGCTGGTATTACGCAGTCTTCAGCTGCCTCTATATCATATCCAGCTGAAAATTTTGTTTTTCTTACTGGCATATTAACCCCTTCATTTTCAAACCCTTTTGCTACTTCAAAACCTCTTACTCTTTCCATTTTTCAATCATCCTTTTTACAAATATTTAGATTTTTTTGGTATCTATAAACCATTAACTTTTGATATTATATTACAAAGTTTTATAAAAATCATCACTTTTACAAAATTTTCTTTTATAAATTTAATACCTTCTATACAATTCACAATTCTATATCTAAAACAATAGAGTAGGCAAAATAAAATATATTAAAATGTAGTGAATGCGCAGTTTGGGAGCGTGAGCACACACACATTTTAACACACCCAAACGACCAGCAAAGAAACGGAATTTTAATATATTTTATTTTGCCGGCTACCTTATTTTGCCACCTACCTTATTTTGCCACCTACCTTATTTTGCCACCTACCTTTCAAGCCCTAAACTTTCCTAATATTTTTACTTTCCACAACCTCATATCGCAAAATACCACATCCCCCACTCACAATATTTTCCAACTCCTCTTTCGTAACCTCCACATAGCACTTAATATTATCCTCATAAACAACATTAACAATTCGTATATTATTTTTATTACAATAATACTTAAATCCCTCTAACTGTGCATACTCAATCTCAATTTCTGCTTCCAACCCAATTGTTTCTCTAGCAATAGTAGCACTATTTATTACCTTAATAGTTGCATCAGAATATGCCCTAACTAATCCACCAGTTCCAAGTAAAATTCCACCAAAATACCTAGTAACCACAACCAAAACATTACACAAATTATTTTTTCCTAAAATATTTAACATCGGACCTCCAGCAGTTCCACTTGGTTCCCCATCATCACTAAACCTTTCAACCACACCACTTTCAGTCATAACCCTATATGCAAAGCAATTATGTCTTGCATCATGATACTGTTTTTTTATATCTTTTATTAAATTATTTGCCTGTTCCTCATTTTTAATGTAACACAATGTGGCAATAAATTTAGATTTTTTCTCTACTATCTCTTCTTCTAATTTTTCTTCTTGAATTGTTAAAAACATATTTTCTCCTATTCTTTTTTATTTTCAAAAAGTAGTCTTTTCCTACATTTTTTTCAAATCATATTTCTAATAAAAAATCATAACTTTTCTAATTCCAATAATATTTCTTATAAAAAACCATAACTCTTCTAATTCAAATAATATTTCTTATAGAAAACCATAACTTTTATAATTCCAATAATATTTCTTATAAAAAAACCATAACTCTTTTAATTCAAATCATACTTCTATTAAAAAAATCATAACTCTCCTAATACTTTCAACATTATATATTCTAATGTAATTATCTACAATTTCCTGCAACATACCCTGTAGAATATGCTATTTGCAAATTAAATCCACCCGTATATGCATCAACATCTATTATCTCTCCCGCAAAATATAACCCATTAACTATTTTTGATTCCATTGTTTTTGGATTAATCTCCTTTATACTAATTCCACCTGAAGTTACTATTGCATCATTTATTGGTCTAAAACCTGAAATAACTATTGTAAGTTTTTTTAATATTTTAATTAGTTTTAATCTTTCTACTTTTGTTATTTCATTTACTTTTTTATCTGGATTTATATGTGATAATTCTATTATTGGTTCTATTAATTTTTGTGGCAATAATTCTGATAAACTATTTTTAAATAATTTATTTTTTTCTTTTTCAAAATCTCTTAATAATCTCAAATCTAACTTTTCTTCACTTAATGCTGGTTTTAAATCAATATTTAATAGTATTTTGCCTTCTTTTAATAATTGTTCAACATTTTTATATCTTAATAAATGTGCTGAACCACTTAGTATTGTTGGACCAGATACACCAAAATGTGTGAATAACATTTCACCAAAATCTTGATAAATAATTTTATTTTTTTCTGTATCTTCAAATTTAATTTCAACATTTTTTAAACTTAATCCTTGTAATGTTTTACATAATTTAAGAGAATTATTATATTTGCTTTCAAATACATATATATTATTTTTTTCTGCATTTTTTATGCTATTTGCTTCTACTGGAACTAATGAAGGTGAAATTTTTGTTATTGTATGTCCTAATTTTTCAGCCATTTCATATCCATCGCCTGTTGAACCTGTTGATTGATAACTTTTTCCACCTGTTGCCAAAATTACCTTATCTGCTTTTTCTATGACTTTTGTACCGTTTTTAATGTATTCTACACCTGAAACATCATCCGAATTTGTCAATATTTTTTCAACTTTTGCATTAGTTATAATTGGTACTTTTAATTTTTTTAATTCTTCCATAAATGCATTTAATACATCCACAGATTTATCACTTACAGGAAAAATTCTATTTCCTCTTTCTTCTTTTACTTTAACATTATGTTTTTCTAAAAATTCAATTATATCTTTATTAGTAAATTGTTCAAAACTACTATATAAAAACCTTCCATTTCCTGGTATGTTTTGAATAAATTCAGACATATCTAAACTACTTGTTATATTACATCTACCTTTTCCAGTAATAAGTAATTTTCTCCCTGGCATATTCATTTTTTCTAAAATTATAACTTCATCACCATTTCTGGCAGATGATATTCCAGACATCATCCCAGCTGGGCCCGCTCCAATAATAATAACTTTCATTTTTTATTATATGGTATTCCAATAATTTGAAACACCATATCTCCTTTTATAATATATTTAGGTTTTTTAATAAAGGTTTTACCTATAAACCATTTATTACTGTAGAAATATTTTTTATAATTATAATAACTTATATAAATTTTTCTTTAACTCTCACTTTATTACCAATTATTTTAAAATAAATTTGACACAGCCCTCATAACTCCAATTTTTCCGTATTCATATGTTAAGCCACCTTGCATAAATGCAATATATGGAGGACGTATTGGAGCATCACAAGAAAGTTCAATAGATGAACCTTGTGTAAAAGCTCCTGCCGCCATTATTACTTGGTCTGTATATCCTGGCATATCCCAAGGTTCTGGTACAGAATTTGAATCAATTGGAGAACCTTTTTGTATTCCTTGACAATATTTTATTACTTTGTCTTTATCTCCAAATTCTATTGTTTGAACTATATCTGATCTTTTTTCATTATATCTAGGTACTACCTTGTATCCTAAATCTTCAAGCATTTTACTAGCAAATACTGCTGTTTTCAAACTGCTTTTTACAACACTTGGTGCCATAAATAATCCCTGCAAAATATATCTATTCATTCCTAAACTTGGACCAACTTCTTTTCCTTGTCCTGGAACTGTTAATCTTTCTGCTGCAAGCTCTACTAAATCACTTCTACCTGCTATATATCCTCCATTTGGTGCGATTCCTCCACCTAAATTTTTTATTAGTGAACCTACAATAACATCAGCTCCAAAGCTTGTTGGCTCATATTTTTCTACAAATTCGCCATAACAGTTATCTATCATAATAATTATATCTTTATTATTCTCTTTAATTAATTTAACAACTTTCTCAATTTTATCTAAAGTTATACTTCTACGTGTTGAATATCCTCTAGAACGTTGTATTTCTATTAACTTTACATTTCCTTGTAATACTCTATTTTTGATTTTTTCATAATCAAAATCATCATCTATCATATCAATTTGCTCATATTTAACTCCAAATGATTTTAATGAACTATTATTTTCTTCAATTCCTATAACTTTATCTAATGTATCATATGGTTTTCCACATATACTAAGCATTGTATCACCTGGGCGTAAAAATGCAAATAAAGCAACAGTTAGTGCATGACTACCTGATATAAATTGACTTCTAACCAAACAATCTTCAGCTCCAAGTACTTCAGCAAAAACTTTTTCAATAGTATCTCTTCCAACATCACCATATCCATACCCTGTTGTACTTCCAAAATGCATATCTGATATATTATATTTCTGAAAAGCACTTAATACTTTTGCTGTATTATATTCACATACTTCATCTATTTGCTTAAATACCTCTTCAACATCTTTTTCTACTTTTTTTGATAATTCAACTACATTATCACTAATTCCTATTTTTTCATACATTTTTACATATCTCCTTTTAATTTTTTATATTTTCACAAGTAAAAAATGGTTCACCATATCCTAAATCATATTCATAATATTTTCCTACAAAATTAGGATTATTAAGATTAAATGTATATGTTGGTTCAATAATTACTTCTCCTTTTATATTAATGCATCCCCATTTTTCATCTTTTTTTATTCCTGCAAAACCATATTCATTAAATTCTGTTACAAAATCATATTTAGGTTGAACAATTATTTCATTGTTTTTATTTACAAATCCCCATTTTTTCCCCTGTTTAAATGAATATAACTCTCTTTCGAAAATCTTTGTATTTTCTAATATATCCCCAGTAAAACTTATGTATTTTTTTTCTGAATCTGATTGTATTATTATATAATCATCTTTTATGTATATTTCAGCATTTTTTATACTTAATACTTTTTTATCTAATACTAATAAATCTGTTTTATTTTCTTTAATAATACTAGCTTGTACTATTTTTGTGTCTCCTATTTTTCGAATAACATCATATTTAAAATCTTGTATTTTTGTGTCATTTTTATCAATAATACCATATTTTCCATTATTACTTGCAATAAAATAATCGTCATATAAGTATTCTAAATAATCATATTCTTTTCCTTTAAACTCATTATTTAAATTATCATATATTTTATATTTTTCATCTCTTGTTATTGCAATTATGTAATTACTATTCAATATTTGATTTACACCTATTACATTTTCTAAATTCATTTTTTGTTTAGTTGTATAGTCATAAATCTCTACATTATCACCTTTTTGAGCATTAATATATTTACCTGAAATAAATATATTATCATATTGAATATCTATTATTATATTTCCTTCAAAATCTGCAATTCCTTGTTTTGAATCTTTTTGTAATATAAGGCAATTATTATTTATGTCATATCCAATATCTTCATAATCATGTTTTATAACATTTTTATTGTTTTTATAAAAGCCTGCTCTACCATTTTCAAAAGCCACAAGATAAATGTCATCAGTTTTATTTATGTTCTGAATTCTTTCTATTTGATTATATTTATTATCTAAAACTTTTTTTCCAGAACAATTAATATATCCATATCTATAGCCAGAATTTGTTCTTTTGCCCACAATAAAGCCTGATTTTTTATAATCATTTTCTTCCTCATAATAGCCATCAGATTGAATTATGTCATATTTTTCTTTTACAACTATTGCACCGTTTATATTAATAATTCCATATTTTTCATTCTTTTTGACAAGTAATAGACCCTCATTATAATCCAGTCCATTTATTTCATCATATTTTGCTTTTAAAACTATATTTCCATTAAAATCAATTAAACCATATTCACCATTTTCTTTATATTTCAAAACACTTTTTTCATATGGAATATTACTTGTAGCTGAATTTATTTTTATTGCTTCAACAACTACATATTGATATAAAATTTGTTCAGACTTTTCATTAAGCACTTTAATATTATACTGTTGTTTTTGCTCATTATAATCATACATACATATAAACAGTGGTTTTGAAGGGTTTGGAATTTGTATTTCATCATATATTGATGGTATTATAATTTCTCCATTTTTGTTAATAACACCAAATTTATTATTTTCACTAAACAACATATAATCTATATTTGTAACTACTTCAATCGCATATTTAAATTTGGTTTTATTTTTTTGTGCTATTATAATAAAATTAATTATGCTTATAACTAATGTTATAATTATAATACAAACAATATTTTTTTTCATATGCATCCAACCTTTTATTTAACTTCTTTTGCTTATTTCATTTTTACAAAAAACTAATTTTCACCATATTTTTCTTTATATATTATATAAAGTATGTTTACATATGTCAATTAACAATTATGAAGTTTTATAACTAAACACTAAAATTCCTATTCAAGTCCACCCATATTTATTTCATCAAATATTACAATTCTGTACTATTTGATGAAATCCACTTCCTATTAATTGACATAAGTCACTTGTCATGTTATAATATTATCAGTTGGAGCAAATTGTTCCAAGAATTAACATATTTTTAGTGACATTCACATTGTATATCCACATACAAGTATATGAGGAGGGTCTTTCTTATGGAAATAAGAAAAGTAGAAATACATGATGATGGTATAATTGTAGAATCTTCTAAAGAGATTGGAAAATTCTCCGGATTCATGTCAACTGATTTCGTAAAAAAGCCTTATTCTTTAAAAAAACACAAAATAAAACTATACTCTGGTACTGAAGTAAAATTAGCATACGGAGGACTATATAACGGTGAATTTTGTGAAACCTGCCATTTGCAATGCAAATGGGCAAAAAATTGCGTAGGCTATAAAAAAGGCATATGCAGAGAAAACCCCAATTTCGAAAATATAGGTTTCTATATTTTTGAATAATCAAAAGGCGTGAACAAAATATATAATTTTGTCCACGCCTTTTGACATTACTTTTCACTACAAATATGTTTTCTTGTCATTTCTAATAAATGTAATTTTGTAAAACCTATGACTTGTGTTTTAGTTCTATCTTTTTTCACATTTTCTATTAATAATTTTTGTATAATCTCCTCATCCTCTTTTAAATCCATATCTATATAATCTATAATTATTATACCTCCAATATCCCTAGCTCTAATTTGTTTTGCAATTTCAATTGTTGCTTCTGAATTTACTTTTAAAACAGTTTGTTGGATATTTTCTTTTCCAGTAAATTTTCCTGTATTAACATCTATAGCTGTTAAAGCTTCTGTTTTATCAATTGTAATAAAACCTCCACATTTCAGCCAAATTTTTCTATTAGATATTTTTTCTATTTGCTTTTTCAAATTATATATATCCAATATGTCATTTTTTTCTAATAATGTTAAATTAGCTTTTATATTCATTTTTTCTAAATATATAGAAATATCATTATAAATATCTTTATTATTAACTATTATATTATCTAATCCTTGATATCCGATATCTAAAATTAATTTTGTTATTAAATTTCCTCTATCATATAGTAGTATAGATTTAAAATCTTTATTATTCTCATAATTTGATACTACTCTATCAGCCTGTTCTTTAATATTTTCATATATTTTTATAACTTCTTTTATATCTTTTACTATATCTTGTTTACTGATATTTCTAGCAGATGTTCTAATTATTATTCCATAATTTTTAATATTCAAGTCTTTAACAATGTTGCTTAATCTACTAGCTTCATTATTATCTTCTATTTTCTGTGAAATTGTTACAAACTCGCTATTTGGTATAATTACTATAAATTTCCCTGGAATATTCAAATTAGTTGACACTTTAGCACCTTTTTTATCTGTTTTATCTTTTTTTACTTGTACAATTACTGGCATTCCTACTTTAACATAATCTTTTATATTATACTTATTTAAATCTTCATTTTTATTACCTGTTTGGTTACTTTTTTTAGGTATAATATCTTTTATATGCAAAAAAGCATTTTTTTCATTACCTATGTCTACAAAAGCAGCTTGCATTCCAGGCAAGATATTTGTAATTTTGCCCAAGTATATATTGCCTTCTAATCCTTGTAATTCGTTATATTCCTCATATTTTTCAATAAGATTTCCATCTTCAACTACAACAATTGTGTTTTTATCTTTAGTGCAACTTACAATTATCTCCTTCATTAAAAACTCCCTTTTATTATTTGTATTAAAAACTATTTTTATAAACTATTCTTTATGAACTTTTTTAATTATTCTATTAATTATACTTATTCATTGCTTTATCTACACCATTTTTTAATATCTCTTCCACAGCATTACTTGCTAAATTTACACCTTTTTGTAATTCGTTATATTCATTTTCTGGAATATGACCTATTACATAGTTTATTAAATCCCCCTTAAATTCCGGTGTTCCAATTCCTACCCTTATACGCATAAACTCTTCTGTATTTAAGCAACCTACCACAGATTTCATACCATTATGTGTTCCTGGTCCACCAGATTTTTTTATTCTAATTTTTCCTGGTATTGTGTCTATATCATCATAAATAATTAATATATTTTCATTTTCAATTTTATAAAAATTAACAAATTCTTGTACTGATTCACCACTTAAATTCATAAATGTTTGTGGTTTTACTAAAATAACTTTTTCATTATTTATAGTTCCAGTTCCATATAAAGCTTTAAATTTAGTTTTTTTGACTTTAATATTATATTTTTCAGAAATTTTATTAACAACTTCAAACCCCATATTATGCCTTGTTTTGGAATAGTCTGGTTCTGGGTTTCCTAAACCTACTATTAAGTACATATTGTCTCTCCTTATATAATATTTAGGTTTTTAATAAGGAATTCACCTATAAACCTATTTGTTAAATTATTGAAATTCTATAATTTTTTATTTAAAGATTTTTCAATATCTTGTTTCAAAATTTTTCCTTGCCTTAATATATTAATTTTATTATCAACAACTTGCACAATTGTTGAAGATTCTGAAAGTTCACTTTTCCCTCCATCAATACAAATATCCACCTTATTTTCAAAATCAGGTAATATTTCACTTAATTCAATCCCACTTGGATGTCCTGATATATTTGCACTTGGTGCAACTATTGGTAATTTTAAATTTTCCAAAATCTTTAAAATAATTTTATTATCTGGAATTCTGATTCCAATTGTATTTTTCCCAGATGCAATATAATCAAAAACTCCTGATTTCTTTTCTAATATAATAGTTATAGGTCCTGGCATAAAATTCTTTATTATCTTTTCTTCTATACTATTATTTATAATAGCATACTTGGTAATTTCATCAATATTTGAAACTAAAATACTTAACGGTTTTTCTTCAGGTCTTTCTTTAATTTCATATATTTTTTTCACAGATTTTTCACAATATGCATTTGCACCTATTCCATACACAGTTTCCGTAGGAAAAATTACTATTCCCTCATTCCTTAATACTTCTATACAATTATCTAATTCATTTTCATTTATATTTTCAGACCAATTATAAATTTTTGACATTATATTTTTTACACCTCTATATTTTTTACATTGAAATTTTTTCATCTCTGTATTTTCAACATTGTAATATTCAAAGCATCTCGAATCTACATAATGTGACTAAAGTATACCATTTTCTCATTATCTTGTCAATTTTTAACTCACAAATTTAACACCGATTATAATTGAAAATCCTTATGCAGCATACACCACTCACCATCATAAATCATATCTAAGTTTTTACTTTAAAAAAACTTTTTCAAAATAACGCAAACCCCAAAAATAATTTTAAAATAAAAAATTGCCTTCCAAACAGTAGGCAAACTATGATTTTTACCTCACATTTCCAATTTTTCTTTCAAATAAACTTTACTAATCAAACTAATCTCTTTAATAGCCTCCTCTTTTAAATCAAACGAAAATATCTTTTTTGCAGGAGCACAAATAATATACCTAATAGCATCAACCGAAGTAGCACAAATACTAATTACAGATTTATCAACTCTTCCGCAATTTTTACACTTGAATCCATCATCAAAAACACTAAAAAAAACAATATCAGCATTGTTGTTACAATTAACACATTTTTGTATTTTAGGCATAAAACCAAGTAAACACAATAACCTTATTCTAAATACAGATGCCACTAATTCCAAATTTTTATCAGTTTCTGAAATAACATACAATGTATTTAATAATAACTGAAGAATCTTATATGTATTTTGATTTTCATATGTTACACTATCTACAATTTTACAAATATCAACAGCATAGTTTAGCTTGTCCAAATCAGTTCTTAAATTGTAAAAAATTTCTATAGTATCACATGAATTAATATTATAACTATTATTTCCTTTAAAAATTAAAAATTCTCCAAAACAAAAAAATTGAGTAGCCGCCATAAGTAAACTTTTAGGTCTTCTAGCACCTTTCGCAGCACACCCAATTTTTCCATTTGGAGTTAATATAGTAACCATTTTATCGAAGTCACCCATTTTACTCTCTGATATCACTATCCCTTTGGTCTTTATTATCCCCATATTCATTCACCTTTAAGTTTTTTTCTATATTTTGAACTTCCATTAATTCCATAAAAGTATTAATATCTCCGGTATTTTTAAAAGTATTCCAAGCCAACTGTTTTATCATATGCATTCACTCCTTCTTATACAAAGTTTTAATTTAAACTTTATTATTATCTTTAGCTTTTTTTCAAAATTTATTCAAATTAGTAATAATTTTTAGTTTTTATAATTAGTATATTTAATTATCCAATTATTTTTAGTTTGAATGATTAACATATTTAACTATTTAATTATTGTAATTTGAATTTTTTTACGAAACTATCATTATTTTGCCAATCTTCTCTAACTTTTACCCAAATCTTCAAATTAACTTTTGTATCCAACATTTTTTCTAAATCTTGTCTAGCATATGTTCCTATTTTTTTCAACATACTACCATTTTTTCCAATTATTATTCCTTTATGTGATTCTCTTAAACAGTATATAACAGTATCTATATCATATATTTTTTCTTTATTTTGAGTTTTTCTTGTTTTCATTTTTTCAGTCTCTACGTATAACCCATGTGGAACTTCATCATCTAATAATCTTAATGCTTTTTCTCTAATAACTTCCTCTGCTAATTGTCTTAATGTTTGGTCTGTATATTCTTCTACATTATAATATGCTGGACCTGATTTTAAGTTACTTTCTATTTCATCTAATATTGTTTCCATATTCTTATTTTTTACAACAGAGACTGGAATTACAGCTTCAAAATTGTATTCATCTTTATATAAATTTATTAGTTTTGCAAGTTGTTCTTTTGTAACTAAATCAATTTTATTTATTACTAGAATAGTTTTTATTTTAGCATCTTTTATTTTATCTAAAATAATTCTATCTCCTTTTCCAATGTTTTCTGATGTAGCATCTATAACAAATAAAGTAATATCCACATCATTTATAACACCAAAAGCTGTTTCAATCATAGTGTTACCAAGTTTTGTTTTTGGTTTATGAATACCTGGTGTATCTATAAATATTATTTGAGAATTTTCTCTATTTACAATAGCTCGTATAGCTGTTCTTGTTGTTTGTGGCTTATTTGCAATTGCCGCAACTTTTTCACCAACCAATGCGTTAATTATACTTGATTTTCCTACATTTGTTCTACCAACCATAGATACAAATCCAGATTTAAATTCCTTTTCCATTATTTATTCCTTTCTATATATCATTAACTTTTTGCTCTATAATAATGTAAGCCCATATACTAAAAGTACAATTAAAACTCCCATAAATGAACCAAATATACTTTCAGCAATTGAATGAATTTTAGATTCTATTCTATTTTCAAAAACCATTAAAGATAACATTAGTGCAAGTGAAAAAATAAGAATACTTCTAGTATTTAGCCAAATTGATGTAAGTATTGCAAAAGCCAATGCTGTTTGTCCACTTGGTACAAACTTTTTATTAAGACTATTTATTTTATTTTCATATGTATTTTTACTTGCAATTGCTTTAAATACTAATATTGCAATTACTGTTAATATTATTGATACAAAAATCAAGTGTTTAGGTGAGCTAACCATACTTTGAAAAATAGTATTACTTATTTCACCAATAGATGTTTCATTTAAAAATATAAAATATGCAACTATAACAGAATTTATAGCCATTAATAAAACCGCACCTGCACCAACATCTTTAGCAATTTTAGCTTTAGGGTGATATTTATCTGTATATAAATCTACAACTGTTTCTATTGCTGTATTGACCATTTCCGCGAATATTACTAAAAAAACTGCAAATGTTAAACATAAAAATTGTGTTGTTTCAAGTTTATAAAACAAACTCAAAACCAATACACACACTGCTATAAAAAGCTGTTTTTTTATATTGCTTTGAGTAGTAGTTGCATAAATAAGACCATTTACAGCATTATTACATGCATCAATAAAATTACTATTTTTTAATTTTTCATTATTTTTATTCATACATAAAATCCTTTATCTATTTATATTTAACATATTTAAAACATTTTCTTCTTTTTTTCTCATCACAGTTTTATCATCATCATTCATATGATCATATCCCATTAAATGATAAAAACCATGAACAACCATATATGCTAATTCTCTTTCAAAACTATGACCATATTCCTTAGCTTGTTGTTCAACTCTTTCAACTGAAATAATAATATCCCCAATAGTTTCTGGTACTTCATTTTTTTCACATTCAACCATATTATCTATTTCATCTTTTTCAAACATTGGAAAAGATAATACATCAGTTTCTTTATCTATTTTTCTAAATTCATTATTGATTTTTCTTATTTCTTGTGGAGTTGTTAATGTTACACTTATATATAAATTAAGATTTTCTAATTTTTCCACACTAAAACATTTATTAATAACCATTTCAATTATTTCTTTGAATTTTTCGTTTGGTTCCACATCCTTATATACTAATTCTAAAAAATTACTATCGTTCATATACTCTCCATCTTTCTTATTATAGTTGATTTAATGCATTAAGTAATTTATTTTCTTCTTCAATTAAGCAACAATTTTCTGCTTTGTAAATTTACCTTCTCTAGAAGCACATTTATTAGGCATTTTTTTCATAACACCAAGTTCAACTAATTTATCTTTATAAAATTTAATAATTTTATAATATTTATTTTCATTTTTACTAACTTGTTTTAAATCATTTACTATAAATAAAATCTCTCTTTGTTTTTCAAACTCTTTTTTATCAGTTTTTTGTAGTTTAGAAATTTCTCTATATTCGCTCCAGAATTTTTTATACTGATTTCTAGTTTCAGGCTTGTCCCAATATACTTTTGTAGATAATACCTTTAAATTATATTCATCTATTAAATCAAGTAATAACTTATATGCTTTTTCTCTTTTCTTAACAATACGAGTATCTACAATTAAAGCCCTTGTATCCTTCAATAATTTAATATAACATTGTTCTGCTACAACTAATGGTAAACTATGTGTAAATAATTTTCTACTTATTCCAAGTAAAATCATATTTTTTTCTATAGCTTCCGCTTGGTCTAATTTTCCTACTGAATATTTTTCATATTCTTCATATTCTTCAGATAATTCCTTATATATTTTTGAATCATTATTTACTATTTTTAGTGGGAAAATATTAGAAATATATTCTTCTAATGTATTAAATATTTTATCATATATTTCAGCCTTTTCAGCAGGTGTTAATCTTTCTGTTAATTTTACTGAATAATGTTTTATTATTCCTTTATAAAGTGATTCCATTTTTGAACAATAAAATCCTTTATATTTTTCTAATACTTTGTTTTTCTCATTATATCTTATATTTTCGTAATCTAATTCTAATAGATATTTTTGTTTTCTATATTTATATTCAGCATATTCAGAATCCTTAAGACCTGTTATTAAATAATACTTTGATAAAGCACTTTTTTCAAATTCATTTGCAGTATCATTTTTTACTTTTTTATAAATAGAATCCATAATATTTTTATCAATAGCCTCTAGATATAAAGTAAAAGCATCTTCATACTTTCTAAATGCAATTGCTTTTTTATCTTCATTATCATTTCTAAGATTTGCATTATAATTTTCATATGCTTTTATTAAATTATTTCTTTTCATAGAAATAATAATTCCATTAATACCTACTTTTGTAGGTATTAATAGTTTTGATAATTTGTTAGTAACTTTATTTATAAAAGTTTTTTCAGTATTATAAATTCTTAGACTTTTTTCTTCCATAGTAAATCAATCCTTTCAATATTATAATTTTTCTTTAGTTCCTATACTTTCAAGAACTTCATATATAACTTCTACCTCTATATATTCTTCATTCTCAACTGTATTAATATAAATGTTAGAAATATTTTCTTTATTTTCAATTTGTTCTTCTAATTTGCTTTTCAATTCCTTTATTCCAATTTCTTTTGCTTCGTTTTTGTCATATATAATTTCATTATTTTGCTTTTCAAAATTTTCATCAACAATAATTTCAACTGGCAGATAAAAATTAGAAGTTATTTTTAATTTTTTAATTGTCCTTATTGTATCATAATTTTCAAAATTTGAAAGGGTTTTGAAGAAATTTATTTTAAAATTATTTACATTTAATGTATATTTTTTTTCATGATTACCAGTTTGGTTTTCATAATTCTGCTTGTAATATACTTTTTCTTTTTTAGAATACCACACTTTAGCCATTACTTCGCCTTCTGCATGAACATATCTATTTTCTGTATGCTTACCTTCTAACCAGCCTTGAATTAATATATCTCCCTTTTTTACTGTAGTACCTTCTTCCACAGCAGGAGTTCCATTCTGAGCTTTCACCTTAACTATTATTCCATCTTTATCAGCAACTACATTACAATACTCATCTTCATTTATTATTTCTGGTTTTTTATCAGCCTCTACAACATCAACAATTAAATTAGTACCTTTTATTTCCATTCCAACCCATGCTATATCATCTCTTTGGATTCTAATTTTATTAATTAAACTTTGTAAATCAATATTGTTTTTATATTTACCAATATCAATTCCCTCATTTTGAATGAACTCCATAATTTCCCTTTGTTTTATTTCATCAACACCTTTTATTTCTATATTCCAAATAAAATTAAAAATAGTAATAATTCCTAATATTATTATTCCTAAAGTTACCACAAAAATTTTTCTTTTTCTATATTTATTTAATAAAAATGGAATTCCTTTTTTATTTGTTATTCTAATTTTGCATTGGCACTTTTTAGCAATCTTTACTACTTCTTTATAATTTCTAACACCAATATTAGCAGAAAAGACCGTAGATTTCATCCTATTTGTCTTCCAAAAAAATATTTTTTTACTTATACATGTGTTAATAAATCTTTCTATAAAAAAACCTTCAACAACTATATTAACATACCCTAATATATAATAAATTAATATCTTTATATACAAAATTAGTCCTCCTCATTATCCACAATACTTTCGAAATCTATGCTTTCTATTTTTCCCTTTACAATAATATCATCAATTGTCATTTCTTCTAATGATAATTTAAAACCGTTAATATTTATTATTCCAATATTTGTTTTTATTCTAACAAAAAAATCCTGATACTCTAAAATTCCTTTATAATTTTCTATTAACACTTCTTCAAATTTTAGAATTGTAAGTTTTGGAGCCTTTAATGCAACTTCATCAGGTACTTCCAAAACTCTATTAATTCTGCTTTTAAGATTTTTGTTTTTGTGTTTAGTCAATATTTTTACCTCCTACTTTTAGTTTGCTAATGTTTGCAACTAATTCTGCTCAAAATTATCCAAACATTCAAACTCATACCCCATTTTTCTAGCCTCAACAATAACATCATTCAAAATATTGCTATTATCCTTTGAATTTGAATGTAATAAAATAACTGCTCCATTATGCAAATTATCTAGAACTTTACTTTTACCATAACTTTCTCTTCCCTGTTTAGATTCATCCCAATCATCATAAGCCAGACTCCACATTACAGTTGTGTAACCTAAACTTTTTGTATAATCTAAAGTACGTTCACTATATTCTCCTTTTGGAGGTCTAATATATTTCATTTCATAGCCAAACTTTTCATACACCGCTGTATGTAGATCCATAACTTCCTTTTTTATTGTTTCATTATCAATTTCTGGCATACTTTTATGATTTACTGTATGGTTGCCTAAACCTCTAATGTCTTTTTACAAATTCTACTTAAATTTTATGAATTTAACTTTAGAAATATGTTGTGTTTGCTTGTTTTTGATTCAAAAATATATTATTATATATGCAACCTTTCTTGTCAAAAGGTAGTTTTTACTAAAAACGGAAAGGTGGGTTACTAATGACTGTCGGCGATGCAATCATCAATATTGTTGATAAACTAATTGCAGAAAAAGAAAAAAACTTTGAATTACAACTTAAGTTAAGCGAACAGCAAAATCAGCAAGAAGATGAACAATCAATCAAAGACTAAAGTAACAATACATATAGTCGGTAGAGCAGATTTCGCGGTCTGCTCTATTTTTTAATAAAAAAAAGTATGTGTATTCGCGGTACACATACGGATTATAAATGACTGTCGGTTTCAATCACTTTTATTTTGTAACTAGATAATAACATATTATTTAGTTTTTGTCAAATTTTAAATAAAAATTTAATCCTTATGTTTTTATCTTTATCAAATTCTATTTTTTCAATTAGTTGTTCTAACATAATTTTATTTGGCTTTTCTAATTTTAAGAACTCGTCTGCAATACTTTTTATTTTTTCAAAATCTATTTTAGGAATTCTCTCACTATTTTGATTTAACATACTTTCAGTTTGTTTTATTTCCTTTAAAATTTTATCTCTTTGTTTTTGCATCTTTTCATAAATAATTTTAAAATCTTCTACTTGTATAATTTTATTTATTTTATCTTGATAAATTTCTTCAATATTTTGTTCAGTTATTTTTAGCTCTTGTTTTAAATTCTTCAAATTTTCTTTTAATAAATTTTCTTTTGACTTTACTTGTTGGCTCGCTTGTTTGTATATTTGTTTTAATTCTTCTTCAGATAAATGTATTTTTGTAATTTCTTTTTTTAATTGTTTTGTTACCTCTTCTTGTAATAAAGTTGCTGATATTTGTTTACAATCACAAAGTCCTCTATAATTATTTCTTTTAGAACAAATAAAATACTCTGCCCTCCACACAGTTCCATTTTTTCTTTTTTCTTCTCTGCATCTTAATGTTGCTTTATTCCCACATTCCCCACAATATACGAAACCTTTTAGCTCATGATCATATTTTCTATTTCGAACTTTATTGTATCCGTTTAATTTATCTTGTGCTTTATTCCATGTTTCAACATCAATAATTGGTTCATGCATATTTTCTAATACAATATGTTCCTCTTTTTTAGTACATCTTACTTTTGCAATTTTATGACTTACCTTTTGAAATTTTCTTCCAACAACACTTCCGAAGATAAACTTCATTTCTTAAAATTTTCCCGATTTGTGCTCTTAGCCACACATAATTTCCATTTGGATTTACACTTTTTTTCTTCATATATGTAGGAATTTTTAAATATATTGCTGGTGGCAAAATTTCTCTTTTATTTAATTCATCTGCAATTTTTATTGTAGACATTCCTTTATTTACATACATATCAAATATTTCTTTTACAATCTCAGAGCTATATTCATCTGGCACTAAATGATTCTTAATCTCTGTATCTTTTTTATAACCATAAGGCGGAATTCCTGCTTGATATTCGCCCTTTTCAATCTTTCTTTGCTTAACACTTTTTATTTTGTTAGAAATATCTTGTGCATAATAATCATTAAAACTTAGCTTAAATGTTAAAAACTGCAAACCGTCTGGCTTTGATGTATCTACATTGTCTCCTATTGCAATATATCTAATAGCTTTTGCTGGTAAATATCTTTCTAAATAATAGCCAGTATCAATATGATCTCTTCCAAATCTTGATAAATCCTTTGTAATTATGCAATCTATTTTTCCATCTTCTATATCTTGTAACATTCTCTGAAAGCCTGGTCTATTAAAATTTGTTCCAGTAAAGCCATCATCAACATATTCTCCGCTATCTATTAATTCTTCATGTCCTAAAATATAATTATCAATAATGTCTCTTTGATTTTCAACACTTTCGCTCTCTCTATCATCTCCATCATCTCGAGAAAGTCTTATATACTTTGCAACTTTAATACTTCTATAACTATTTACTCTATTCATAATTCACTCTCCTTCCTTGAGAGCAAATAGCCTATTTATAGCATACTTAAATTGTACCGTGTAATCTAAAATATGTCAGCTCTAAATAGGCAATTATTTTTCATTTGTATTTATATAATTTATATACTCTTCTTTTAATAGTTTTAAAATTATTTGCTTTAAACTTTCTTTTCCATATTCAATACTAACTTTCACAATCTCTTTATCTTTCATGACTAATCGCCCCTCATTTTGTCTTTTTTCTAATCTTATGAAAATAAACAAGAATTATTACTTTTTGTATTGTCACACACAAAAAGAGAGCCACATTTAGCTCTCTCGTTTGATATATGTTTTCATATTAAGATAATACTATCTTATTTTTAGATAGTCAATGAATGATTTTTGAAGAAATTTTGAAAATAATTTTCTCAGTAATTTTAATTTTTTCGCGATTTATTGAAACACCGCTAAATATCCTTTAATTTAACCCTTCGTAAACTACCAAATATAAATCAGTCAATCCTGAATTATCAATTTGGTATCCAATAGTTATATCTTGCTTTTCGTCATAATAAAGTTTGTATCCCTCATTATCGTATTTATTCATGTCTTTGTATTCATTACTATACAAATTTTCAATTTCTCTTTTTAACTTATTTCTTGATTTTAGTGTTTTAAAGCTATACACCACGTTCCCTGATGTTCCGTTAAAAGCTATCTCTTGAGGTATTTTAATTCTATACGTTTCTGAGATATAGTTAACTTCAAATTCTGTTTTATAATATGTATCATTGTTTTTTAATTTTTGATTTAAGACAATAAAGCTAGCGCCAAAAATTATTGCTATAATACTCACTATAATTATCAATAATATTATTATTTTATTTTTCATTTTTTACCTCCATATGATATTACTATATTTATTTAAAAAGTATACCATTTAATTCCACTAAAAACAACAGTTTCAAAAGAACATAATTATACTTATTATGAGAAAATTATCTTATTATAAACAATCTTCTCAACAGAAAATTTATAGTTATTTATTAAACCAACACACAATAGTTGATTTGTTTCCTTTAACTTCTCATTAGTATTATCTTGTTCAGCCATTGCCTTAATAATCCTATTAATTCTTTCATTTTCTGTTTTATCTGTTTCAGCAAGATGGTAATTCCGAACCGTCCCCTTTTCCCAGCTTTTTAATCGCGTCAATCAATTCTGGAAATTCTTTTTTCCCAGACTTATTTCCACAGTGATTTAGTCCTGGTATAAAGATTTTTTCAGCCTTCATTATTTCAGCTGTTTTTTCCAACCATTCTTCTGCAAATAAATGATCTTGATCTCCATATATAAAGATTCTATTTTCAATATTAGCTATAACATCTTCCGTAATTGGAAATAATGGTAATACCCTTTGTACATATTCTCTTTCAACAAGTAGTTCGCTGTTAAATGAAGTTGCAATACTTATAATTCCATTTACTTTTATATTATTATCTGATACATATTTAATTATAAATCTACTTCCAACACATCTAGATACAATTAACGTATGCTCATTTATTGTATTAGGTTTAAGATATTCTTTCATTACCTTTTCCCACTCACTATATTTACACTTTTCTTGTAATGGGAAATCAACAAAGGTAATATCCATATTCATTTTTTCACATTCATCTTTTAAATTTCTCATAAGTTGCCCAAATATTACCGGAAGTACCTGGTAAATAAAAGATATTAGTTACATTATTCATTTTTACTTTTCCTCCTTACCAAACATAGCCTAAATTATATTATAACATTTTATTCCTATAATCTTTAAAACAAGTATATTATTTTTTCGCCGTAAGAGCAATACTTTTAGAATCAATGAAAAATAGTTTTAAACATATTTATATTTACTAAACATATAAAAACAAAAGAGCAACATCTGCTCTTTTATTTTTACAAATCAATTACATCTTTAGAATCAATTATAATAAAATCTGAGTTTTTTGTCTTAAGCTCATCCATTTTAAGTAACTGCTTAACAGTCCGTATTACACCATTATGTGTTACTAAAAGAATAATGTCCGAATCATCATAAGAATTGTCAAGTTCCTTAAAAAGACTCATAATGCGGTTAACTACGTCTTCGTGGTTTTCTTCTGCATTAGGCGGAGTATATAATCCTTTAAGAAAAGCTTTCCTATCACTTTGATTGACAGATGCTTTCTCAAGTCCTTCCCATAAGCCAATGGAAATCTCGGTCAGACGTTCATCTACAATATAGTTGCAACTAGGATAAATTGCAATCAAGGTTTGTACGGTCCGCTTAAGAGGTGAAACATACATAGCAGTAAAACCAGATAAGAATGGCTCAATACTTGCTAATTTAGATGTAGTAATTCTTCCGTTTTCTGTTATGTCACAATCAGTTCTGCCACAAAACCTTCCAGAATTATTAAACGTTGTTTCGGCATGCCTCATAAGTACAATTTTCATAAAAAAACCTCCCTCATAAATAACACTGAGGAGCATTCAATGAACACTCCTCAATCTTTTCGAAATTCCGTCTTACCAGATTTTAGTTCCATCCTTTGAAATAGAAACAATCTGATATAACTTGCCAATAATTTTGCCAGGACAAATGCTAAGAATCTCAGCAACATAATCATCAAGATTGTCTTTTGGAGAAGAACAACGATTAAGTGCGTCACTGCCTATATTAATGCTTTCTCCAAGATGAAAGGTCTTGTTTCCAATTGTGATTGAGTCACTTGAAAATTCGATATTCGTGTGCCTAACTGCCAGACCAAAACCATGTGGCGAACCATCATATTTTTTGCCAGGCTCTACAAGGAAAATTGGACGTCCGGGTGCAGTTAACAGCGTATATGTTGTTGGCTCCCAGTGCGTACCAATACAAACAGTATGGTCATTTGGCATTCCATAATGCTGAACACTAAGAACTTCCTTATCCAGATATTCCTTAAGAACATTTCTGATAAAATAACGATTGCGCTCTTCGTTGAACAAGATAAGCATCTTCGCAATTTCATAAAAACGTTCTGCCGTTGTTCCAACAATATACCGAAGATATCTTGACGTTCCCTCTAAATACTCTGTCTGTATAGCGTTAGAATACCAAACGTCTGAGTTAGGATACAATCCATTTGGACCATTCTTAAACTCGTTGGCTGATGCGTGAACCACCATATAATATCCGGATTCTGTGCCATATTCACCGTCAGAACGGCATAGACTAATGAAGTGATTTCCATTTGTGTAGTTCCACGTATAGTAAGTTCTGTCTGTGAGTACAGTTTGAGCCCTCTTAAGAAATTCCTGAACGGAGATTTCATTTTTCAGTTTAAATACAGCAGTGCCACATACATTAACCGTTGTATCAACCGGAATAAACGGAACGGTTGAATCCCACACATAGCGTGCACCAGTGAAAAATCCGCCCATCATGCGGGTGCAGTTATGTGCAATGCCAAGATCAGGCATAGCCGTTATTTCTGCATACTTCTTTACACCAGAGAGTTTGGTTGCGACCCGTGATAGCAATTCCTCTGTAGTCTTAAGATGAGGAATAAGCATTTGCTGGGTAGGGTCATTTAGTGTATAATCAATCATAATTCCTCCTATTTTTACATAAGGTATCTACCTTGCTATTATTTTAATTGTAGCAACGTTTTTTTGTTATGTAAAATACAAATATGAGTGTGAAATATAACTTAAAGTTATATTTCACACTCATTCTCATTATTAAATATCTTTAAATAAACTCTTAATATTCTTTATCTTATTATTAGAATTATAATAAATTCCATACTCTATGTCTGCTGATTCAATTCCTAATTCTAACCTTCTTAATTTACGACTTTCAAGTTCTTCTTTTATATATTCTTCCGTTATGTACGCAACTATATCATTATCTTGCATTTCTTCAATAATTGTATTAAATGTTGCATTCTTTATTTCTATATTTTTTAAATTCTTTTCTTTTAATATATTTTCCAAATTTCTACTTGTGGTCGATATATTTCTTAAGGTGTATATAGTAACCTTTTCATCATCTTTCAAAATATTTTTATCTAAATATTTTGAATTAGCATTTACAAAGAAATCATCATGAAAAGCTCCTAATTTTATATATTTTATTGATTCACTATGTATATCTTCTGGTTGTTTTTTAGATAAATATGCATCAATTTTCTGTTTTTCTAACATTGAAAACATATCCTCTGTAGGTGCTTTTTCAATGTTCACTTCTATATTAAGATTGTTTTGTTTTATTTTTGCTATTATATTTTTATATAATTCTTTTGGCATATTTGTATGAATTCCCAAATTTAATATTTTATTTTGTTTTATATTATTTTCTACATTCATTAATGTGTTTATAGCATCTTTTATTTGATTGTATATTTGTTTTCCATCTAAAGTTAATTTCATTCCATATTTTGTTCTATCAAATAATTTTATTTCTAATTCATCTTCTAAATTGTGTATATGTTTTGTTACTGCTGGCTGTGAAATATTTAAGATTTCACTTGCTCTTGTTAGGTTTTCTTCATCAGCAACGATTTTAAATATTCTATATAATTCTAAATCTACCACAAAAGCCTCTCCTTTCTATTATATCTCTAACGGCAGGATAGTGATGCAGAGCGCATTAACTTAAACACATAGAAAGACAAGCTTTCTTGTTCTCTGCTTTTAGCTTAAAAGCACTGCAAAAATGCAGTACTCTCCACTCTGTAGAGTTGCTATCTCATTTAAAAATTTTTTTCAATCCATACAATTCTGGAATACTAGCAATAAAATTTAACATTCCCTGAATGAATAGCTTTCCACATTTCAACAATTTGAAAATAATGTAAAGAAATATCTTCGCAAATAATATTCAATTCTCTTTCAGGTATTTTGCTTTTATTATGGCAAAGTACACAACCACCTGATTGAGTTAACCATACTTTAGTTGCATTTACTGTTGGAACACCCTTTGAAATATGAACATGTATTGGTTCATCATTTTCATTTGTCCAAAAATAAATTTTATATCCGTTTCAATTCAAAAATACTAGGCAATTTCCAAACCTCCTAATCGTGCATATTTAAAGAAAAATGAGGCTCCATTTTTAGCTATATCCATAAATTTTTTCTTTTCTTCGTCAGAATAATTTCCGTCTTCTAAAACAACATCATAGCTTGGAAGCTCAATTACATAAGTATCAAACCCATACTCCATAGGTCTCTCAAAAGTAACCCTAAGATATTCTTCACCATTTTCTTTTTTTCCTATATTAGAAAATACTCCTAATGTCCCATCAGGATATTTTGCAAATTCAAATGTCATTATAATTCACGCTCCTTCTCGTTTATTAAATATTTCATAATTAGTATAACATATTTTATACTTTTTAGCTACCTAATTTTCAAATTTACCCGAAAACATAAGTTGTCAACATATTTTAATAGTCCTAATACATTTTTATGTAAATAGCTGAATTTTTCAGAATATTTTTTATTCTATAATTTATCTTGTACTTTTATATTAAAGCATATTTATTCTTTTAAATAACAAAAATTTACTTTCACACCACAAAATGCTAAAACTGTAGTGTGAAAGTAAATTCATAATCACTATAATAGGCTATTTATCTCAATTTTATATTTTTTCAACTCCGGACATTAAGCAATCGGGCGCATGATTTTTGAAAATTAATATCTACATTCATTGTAACTTATTAATCATATATATTGTTTTTCTTTGCAATTTATTGTAATATCTCTATAACCATTCATCATCTCGGCTCATATCATCATTTTTTCCTTTGACCTCTATATCATTTTTTATATCTTTTATGACTTCTTTAATTTCAGATAAACCAACTCTTCCTTGTGAAATTAATTTTTTTAAGCTCTCAATGTCGATTTCCCCTAGTGAATCTGACTGTATATCTTCCATTACTTCTCCTGTAACATCTATTGATTGTACCGGAGAATCACTTGTTATTCCGCTTGCTCTATCACTACCACTTATATCGATATTTGGAAACCCTTTGGAGATAATAGCTCTAGTTTCTCCATGCTTAACCTCTTTTGTTTCCAATGCCCTTACAAGTTTAGTTAGTATTTGACTTCGGATTTCTTCCAATTGTTCTTCATCAAACTTTTTTGTAGATAAATCATAACTACCAGTTAATAAAATACTCGCTGAACGTAGACACATCTGCTCAAATGACTCTGGAACTGTTCTATCTGCTATATCTAAATCTATAAAATTTATGCCTCTGCCCTTTTCGTAGAAAAAATTAGTTGGTTTTGATGGATCTATTTCTAATCCAGATTCCCTTATCTTTCCCCAATCATCTATAAACTTATTATAAAATTCTTGATTCTCATTTGCTAAAGAATTTGCCTGTATTATATTTATAAGATTATTTAACTTTTCATTTCCATACATTTCATATAAATGTGTTCCTCTAGCTTTTTCCTCAAGAAAATATGAATTATTATAAGCCAATATTTTTGAAACGTTAACTCCTACCTCACTTAATTTGTCTTTAATTTTTTTTACCATTTCTATTTGTGGAATTACACCATTAATAAGAGCATATCCCTCAAAATAGAAACACTTTTTACAAGAACCTCTTCCATCAAAAGATTTTTCTTCTGACTGTTTTATTAATTCATTAAGTAACTGATTATATATTTCTTCCATAGTATTTTACCTACCCTCTTATAAAGTTTATGTATCACATTATTTTGCATATTGAATAAGTATTTACTTATCCATCCCTTCATCACGTCCGAAAAGTTTATTCTTTATTTTATCCCTAATCTTCCTTATAGTGATATTAATTTCAGAAATACTGATTTTGGATTTTTTTATACTATTTTTTACATTTTGCATGCTAATTAACGACGGTGTAGATTCATTACTGTTATCTTTTTCACCTGCCATTTTAGATTTTTTTAATATGCTTCTATCGGATTTTTTTATAGACAATTTATCTTTTGCACGACCTAAGTTAACCATACGACTTTGTAGCTCTTTTTTTACACTTTCTACAAACTCTGGCTGTTGTTCAATTAGATTCTTTATTTCTTTTTTATCAATTCCTTTAAAAACCTTATTTAGTGCATCAATACATATATAACTTACTACATTATTGTATGTACCATTAATTTTGCCTTCTTGTTTAAAATCTGATGCAATACCAATTCCATCAACAATTTTTCCAGTAAGTATTGGAGCATCTTTAAATATTATATCTGGATTTTCTTGCTTTATTTCTTGCAAAATTGAATAAAAAGTTGAAGCATTCTTCAATGCTGAATATATGCACATTTTATCAGACCTTTCTTCTTCCCCTCTGTTTGGATCTGCCACCTTAAAATAATATTTCAAATTTCTTTGTTCACATTTTTCAGCAAACAAAGTTGCAACTTTACAAGTATTATCCCCCGCATTTACATAAAATTTTATTTCATCTGGTTCGTTTGTCTCATCTACTTCGTATGTTTTATCAGAGTTAATATGGAAACCCATTACATAATCTTTTCTGTTTTGGAACTTACTCCTTATCATATCATCTAGTACAATATATGGAGCAAGCTCTTTAATTTCTTCTTCTGAAATTGTTTGTTTAGCAGATTTATAACTTAATGCCTCTTCAATAGTACCTGCCTCTTTTCTGCCACTAAGTAAAAATTTCATTTTCCTTATATTTTATTAATAATTGTGTACTTTCTTGTATATTATCTTTCCTTTTAAATATATTATCTGGGTTATATTTTGCTCTAATTTCATCCTCGTTTTTCTTATCATTTTCTGAATAATCTTTTATGAATTGCTGTTTTTCTTCTTCACTATCACACCAGTAATTTAGACATAGTGTCGCCAATATTACTAACGTTTCCCTTTGTAAATTTTGTTCAGCCAATGACTTTTTAGATTCAATATTAGGCCTATAATCAGTACTTTTTCCATTTTTAAATATTTCTCTTAATTTATTTGGTATTCTATTAACATATTTTTCATTCATTAAACTTAAAATAGTATCTACTTCTGCGTATGCAATTTCATTATTCTTCATTTGTAAAATCTCCTTCTTAAGTTATAAAACTTATTACGTAAAATTACTATACTTCTGTAAAAAGTATATCATTTTTGAAACAATTTTGAAAAACTATAATTCTTGTCCATCGTTTTCTATAACAACATCAGACAACGATTTTAGATTACTTTCTAAAAATTGGTAATAATCTTCATCAAACATAAATTCTGCACTTCTACGACTTTGAGTTTTTGAGACATGAGTATATTTATCAATTTTTTCAATCGCTATCCTTGTTGATGGTTGCATCTGCTTTAAAAGATGTTTCTTTGATTTATGTTCTGTAACTACAAGGCTTAAATTCTTTATTAAAAATTGGCGTTGCTCTTTGGTAATAGATTTTGTATCAAGCCCTTTTAAAAACATTTCTGAAGAAATTATATATGGAGTTAAGATGTTTTGATTTTCCATAATTTCACCAATACTTTTAAAATTTCCTTTTTCATCATAGAAACTTAAAATTTGTTGGTTATTAATATATCTTTCATCATTTAATATATTGGGATACATCTTTACAATTTTGTTTAACCTACTAACAAACTGTGGTATATCATAATTTAAAGATCTATATTGGTTATATGTTCTTATTGCTTCGTAATATTCTTTATTTACACCATCAATTCTATAGAAATCAACAAAGTTTATAGCATTGTCAACACCTTTAGTATCAGCATCAATTTCCAAATAAAAACTATCATGTTTCTGTTTATAAAAATCTTTGTCACATATCATAATCAGCCTTTCTATATCATACATTACACTTGAAAATGCAGGTTGTTTTCGCAATTTTTGTCGATTATCAAATTGAAGTCTATGTTCTAATTCATGAAAACAGGCCTGTATTAAAAAAGCAAGTCCATTGTTATTTTCATTACTAGAATTATTGTAATTTCTTTGATTTATCTCATTTATAACATTTGAAAAGATATAGATTGATTTACTTTTAGCATCATAAAATCCTCCAGCACTTTTTCCAACTTTAATGTCTGGATTTAAAGATTCTATATTTTCTCTACTTTGATATTTTATTATATAATCTGTACCAAAAGAATTATTAAATAAATTATATATATTTTTCACAACTTCCACATAATCATATTTTTTCATTTGTTATCCCCCTTATTTGATTTGGTAGTACTAACAATATTTTTCTCAACTCTATTTATATGCAAATTAAATCATAACATTAGAACTCTGTCAAGCATTCTATCGTTCGCCAAACCAATTAAAATCTGCGTTTCTGGTGTTTCTAATTAATCTTTTATTTCTCGTTTTGACAGATCTCCGAATATCCTTGCAACTCGTTTAAATTGCTTATTTTTTTATGCAAAATAAAAAAGCCAACGTCAGAATAATGATGCAGTGTACATCACATAAACACGTAGAAAGACAAGCTTTCTAGTTATCTGCTTTTAGCTTATAAATTCTTCAAAAGTGCAGTACTCTACATTCCGTAGAGTTGCAATTTCACTATAAAAAATCCATTCCGCTCTGGAATATTTACCTTTCAACTCTAAATATGTAAAACTCAATTTTATAATTTATGACCACCTTGTCTTGCATATTTAAAGAATAAATCACTACCTCTTTCAACTACTGTTTTAAATATTGCAATTTCCTCATCTGTATAATGTCCGTCTTGTTTTATTATATTATAACTTGGTAATTCAAATATAACTGTATCAAATCCATACTCCATTGTTCTTTCAAAGCATACAATTAAATATTCTTCTCCGTTTTCTTTTTTACGAATATCTGAAGAAACTACCATCGTTCCATCTGCATAAGTAACAAATTCGTGCATCATGTCAATTCACTCTCCTTTTTGCTTATTAAATATCTCATAATTAGTATAACATATTTTATTTAATTTGAATAGCCAAATAAAAAATTTACTTTCATACCAACATTTTTACATTATTAGGTACAAAAGTAAATTGTATTCACTATAATAGGTTATTTACCTCATCTTTTATACTTTTTAAATTCCGGACATTAAGTAACTAGGTGTATGATTTCCAACAATATGCCCATCATCAATCATCCTTTTAACAAGTTCAGGTTGAGTATTCAAGTAATGTGCTGTTATAAAAAAGCAAGCTTTTACATCATTTTGTTTCAAGACCTCTAAAATCTTTTCCATATAACCAGCCTCATATCCAGCATCAAAAGTCAAATATATCTTTTTACTTTGATCATTTCCAATACAAATTCCCTTATACTCATCCAACAATCTTTTATTTTCTTTACCAACATCTGGTTGCTTATGATTACCCTCTCTTTTAATACCCCAACATATTTTTTTGTTGCTTAAACCACCAGTTGCATTTACAGATAAAATTCCATTACCAAAATCTATATTATTAAGCTTTACAGCACAAAAAATAAAAGTTAAAACTATTACATTTGTAATTAGTATATATACTATCTTTTGCTTTTTCTTCATAAAATCACCCTTTCTATGTATTATCTTCTTTCTAATTTTATGAATTAAAACTGGAATTATTACTTTAGTATTATAAGCCAAAAACAAATCGCCTGACATATACAGTCAAACAATTTGTTCATTTTTTTATGAATCTTTATGCCAATATACCAAATATTCGAAACAGTTGTTTCCTTACTAAAAGGTGCTACTGCTTCAAAAAAATTATCCCAAACCAAGTTTACATATTTCACATATTTTTACAAAATCAAAGTACCTCTTTTATATCAAATTACCTCTTTGCTTTATTTAAACTTATGCATCAAAATTTACTAAACCCCCTTGATTTTTTAATATTTTTTCAAATTCTTTTTATTGACTTTTGTCACTTTTTAGATTATTATGTATTTAATTGGAAAAAAAGGTAAAGAATGTTTTATGTTAATTATGTTATATAGATACTATTTTTTATACTTTATTTATATATTATAGGAGTTGATAATATGTTAAATTTTGTATTATGTGATGACAACAAAAGTATCTTAAATAAATTAGAACAAATGCTAGAATCAATATTCATACAAAACAATCTATCTGGAGAAATTGTCTTTTCAACAACAACCCCAGATACACTAATAAATTATATTGAAAACAATAAATTTGATGTTGTCATACTAGATATAGATTTAAAATCCGAAATCTCTGGTATATCTTTAGCTAACGCAATCAGAAAAAAAAACAAAAAAGTCTACATCATGTTCACAACTGCCCATTTAGAATATTCCCTACTCGCATACAAATACAAAACTTTCGATTTTCTAGCTAAACCAGTAACATTAGAACGCTTAGAAGAAACCATCTTAAGATTATTTGATGATGCCTCCACAGACAACACCGCATTCTTCAAGCTGAACAGCAAAAAATTCATCATCAACAACAAAGACATTTTTTTTATCCAAAAGCAAGGAAAAAAAGCCATTTTTAAAACATCAACAAATGACTTCGAAATAAACTCTTCATTTTCTGACATCCTAACCCACTTACCCCCCAACTTCATCAGATGCCACAAATCTTACATAGTAAACCTAAACAAAATTTCCTGCATCAAATCCAACAACATCATTATCTTTAATGATAAACCCAATGTCAAATGTTACATTGGACCAAAATACGAATATTTATTTACGGAGGTCGTTAACCATGGAACTACTACACAACATGTGGAATGTTTTAGTAACTGAAGATGAAAATTTAATGAGAATAGTATTATTATTTTTAGGTATTTTAGAGACTTTTGTAACATTAAAGTTATTTACAACAATTTTAGATATTAAATATACTAAAAAGCAATTAACCTTATATTTTATTTTTATGTTTATTTATGCTATATTTACTACATACATAATTCCAAATAATTTTGGGATATTTGTAACAATACTAGTTATACCACTAACAATCCATTGCATATTTAAAACATCATTTATTAAAAGTTTTTTAGCTGAAATAATTCCTATATCAATAGTAGTATTATTAGAAGGCATCTATATAAAATTATGTTTTTTATTGTTTAACATTAGTATAGAAAATTGTTCAAACATCATCATTTACAGAATTCCTTTTATACTATTTGTATATTTAACTATTTACATATTATACAGGATTATTTTATCCATAAAATTGAACATTGATGTTTTTAATAGTTTAGATAAATATCATAAAAGACTATTAATTCTAAATTTAATATTTATATTGATTTCTGTTAGTGCTCAATTCTATTTATTGCTTTTTTATAATAATGTGTTGCCATTATACATAACTTTAATAAGTTTACTCAGTCTAATAGCATATTCGATAATAAGTATCTACAGCATTATGAAAAGCGTAAAATTAGAAATTACTCAAAGAGAACTTGAACAAACTCAATTACATAATAAAACATTAGAATTATTATACAATAATATAAGTGCATTTAAACACGACTTTTCAAATATAGTTACTGCTTTAGGACGGATTTGTGTACTCTAAAAATATAGATGGATTAGAGAAGTACTATAATAAAATATTAGATGAATGCCATATTAACAATAATTTATCTACTCTTAATCCTACTACTATAAACAATCCAGCTATTTATAATATTTTAGCCACAAAATATTATAAAGCAGACGAAGCAGGAATTACTATTAATCTGCAAATTTTCATTAATCTTAATGACTTAAAAATAGATGTGTATGATTTTTGCAGAATATTAGGAATACTTTTAGACAATGCTATAGAAGCAGCATCTAAATGTGACGAAAAATTAATTAATATAGATATACATGATGTTAAGCCTAAAAAATACCAAGTACTTACTATAGAAAATACATATCTAAACAAAGAGATTGATTTAAGTAGCTTATCTAAAAAAGGTTATACTTCAAAAACTGATGACAAAAATTCACATGGTATCGGTCTATGGCAAGTATCTAGATTACTAAAGAAACATAATAACGCAATTCTTGATACAAGCAAAGATAACAAATACTTCAGACAAGAACTAGTCATTTATTATTAAAACACGAAAATCACCTACACTAGCCGATAAGATTTAATATATTTTTAAAATTTTATAAAATGTTAACGTAAGTTTTTACACTTTCTTAGTAGAAATCCACTTGAGGGTGCGTGTTTATAAGCCACGGAGAGGCTCAAGAGATTTCACTTAGAAAGTGTTAAAACTGGAGCTTACTTTTTATAAAATTTTAAAAATATATTAAATCTTATCGGCGGATGTCTTTCTCAACAAATTAATTTACTACTCACAAATAGATAGAATACTTTAATTCGATTAGAGTATTCTATCTATTTTGTCAAATATATAATTAATCTTTTTTAACTAAACTTTTTGGCATTTTTGGTTGATGTAATATTCCCCATATAACGCATGCACTATTAGTAGACTTTGCATACTTCTCAGCTACCATACATAAAAATTTCAACATAAAAATCCCCCCTCAAAACAAATTTAAAATCTATAATTAACCATGCCATCACCGGTAAACAGCACCCTAATTACCAAACCTAACACTCCTCATAGTAAACCTCATACCCAAACCTATTTCCCGTAACCCTATAAGCCAGCCTACTAATCGAACAACTCTGTAAAAGCACACCCACAATCAGCATATTAGAAATAACCGCATTCTGAACCACACACCCACACACAAGCATCACACTAACCACCACATACGAAATAACCTTACGCTTTTTTCTTTCCCTCTTAGCAATAACAGGCACATCCTCAGTATCTGCCGGAGCATACAAATAAATCATAATAATCGCAAACACCCACAAAATTACAGAAACAACAATCTTCCACATAACCGGAATCACAAACAACTGACTCACAAAAGCATTTCCAGTATACATAATAGAAGTTCCAATTATACACCCTAAATGAGTTTTCAAATGAAACCCTCCAGAATACATTCTATATGGTAACATCATACAAAAGCATATTAAAGTAAGTTTCAATATTCCCAAAGCCCATGCAATTCCCATCATTATAAAAATTTTTGGAACTTCTCCAACCAACAATTGTAAACCATATTTTATAACTTCTGCTCTTTCATCATCAACCTCTGGCATATTTTTTCTAATTTTGTTAGTAAGATATTCGCAAAATTTATCAATCATTTTTGCTCACCTCTTTTTTATTTCTGAACTAATAATACCCCCTTTTACTAAACATTTTTTATGTTTTCCACAAAAACATCAAAAAAAGGAATGAAAACTTTCATTTTAATTTTCATTCCTTTTTTTAACACTTTCATGCCAATTATTTTTTATTAAAACATATTACAAATTTTCAATCCCTTCTAATATCTTCCACGTACCATTTATTTCAGGCAATACCTTAAATTCCATTCTTTCTTTTGAAACCGGATGAATAAAACTCAAACTATATGCCCAAAGTGCAATTTGTTTTCCATGACCTCTTCCACCATATTTTTGATCTCCATAAATACTATGATCTCTACTAGAAAACTGCACTCTAATTTGATGATGTCTTCCTGTATGTAAAAACACTTTTACAACAGACAAATTTATTTCCTCATTATATTTTAAAACCTGATATTCAAGATTTGCATATTTTGCACCTTTTGTACCTTCTTGTACAACTCTGCTCATATTTTTCTTTTCATTTTTTAGCAAATAATCTTCAAATTCACCTTTTGAAGGTATAATTTTTCCATTTACAACAACTAAATATTTTTTCTCAAACTCTTTAACACGAACTTGTTCACTTAATCTTGCTGCTGCTTTTGAAGTTTTTGCAAACACCATAACTCCACCAACAGGCCTATCTAATCTATGTACTAAACCTAAATATACATTACCTGGTTTATTATATTTTTCTTTTAAATAATCTTTTATAATTGTTAACATATCAACATCGCCAGTTTTATCACCTTGAGAAGGAACATTAACAATCTTTTCAACTACTATTATATGATTATCTTCATAAAGAACATTTAATTTTTGCATTAATTATCACTTTCCCATCTTCCATAAATTCCACAAGGTAACACTAAATTAGAATTACTCATAGGTATTCCTATTTCACCATTACTAAAAATTCCACCATGATGTTTAATATTTAATTTTAATATATTTTCCAAAACAGTACTTGAAATACCTGTTGTATATGAATTTATTAAGAAAAATAATGGATTATCAGATAAAACCTTTGTACACAATTCTATCAAATCATATATATTTTCTTCAAACTTCCACACCTCTCCATTTGTTCCTCTTCCATATGAAGGTGGGTCCATAATTATTGCATCATATTTGTTTCCTCTGCGAATTTCTCTATTAACAAATTTTACAACATCATCAATAATATATCTAACTGGTCTATCTTGCAAACCTGATGATATAACATTTTCTTTAGCCCATGAAACCATTCCTTTTGAACTATCAACATGACATACAGATGCACCCGCTGATAAACAAGCTACAGTAGCTCCCCCTGTATATGCAAATAAATTTAATACTTTTATTTCTCTATTTGATTGTTTTATTTTATCAATCATCCAATCCCAATTAACAGCTTGTTCTGGAAATAATCCTGTATGTTTAAATCCCATAGGTTTTATATTAAATGTTAAATTTTTATATTTAATTTCCCATGATGAAGGCATTTTTTTATTGTATTCCCAATTTCCTCCACCTGTATTACTACGGTTATATCGTGCATTAACTTTATTCCACTTTTCTGGAAAAGACTTGTCCTTCCATATTATTTGTGGGTCAGGTCTAACTAAAACAACATCTTTCCATCTTTCTAATTTTTCTCCATTTGCCATATCAATTATTTCGTAATCTTTCCAATTATTTGCTAATTTCATAATTTCTACCATTCCTTTATATATTAATATTTACTATTATTTTTAT
>OIGD01000665.1_pt1 | contig 38843 bp, 36 predicted proteins | sample 1582211 | NCBI WGS metagenome assembly OIGD01 (sample SAMN04414078, study PRJEB24778) | human gut metagenome | material: faecal | host: Homo sapiens
AGGATATCGAGGGTGAGGCACTGACCACCATCATTCTGAACAACCTGCGTGGTACTTTCAAGTGCGCTGCTGTCAAGGCTCCGGGCTTTGGCGACAGAAGAAAGGAAATGCTCCAGGATATCGCAATCCTGACCGGCGGTACTGTCCTGTCCTCTGACCTGGGCATGGAACTGGCTGACGCAAGCGTTGAGATGCTGGGCAAGGTTAGCCAGGCTGTTATCGACAAGGAGAACACCATCCTGGTCGGCGGCGCAGGCACTTCTGAGGCGATCCAGGAGCGTATCGCAGAGATCAAGAATCAGATCGCTGCATCCACTTCTGACTTCGACAAGGAAAAGATGCATGAACGGATTGGTAAGCTGTCCGGCGGTGTTGCTGTTATCAAGGTTGGTGCTGCAACAGAAGTAGAGATGAAGGAAAAGAAGCTGCGAATTGAAGACGCACTGGCTGCAACCAAGGCTGCTGTAGAAGAGGGCATCGTAGCAGGCGGCGGTACTGCATTGATCAATGTAATGCCAGCCATCGAAAAGCTGATTCCGACTCTGTCCGGTGATGAAAAGACCGGTGCTTCCATCGTTCTGCGTGCACTGGAATCTCCGCTCCGTCAGATCGCAGCAAATGCTGGTCTGGAAGGCAGCGTTATCATTGATAAGATTAGAAGAAGCCGCAAAGTTGGTTATGGTTTCGATGCTTACAACGAAACCTACTGCGATATGCTGAGTGCTGGTATCGTAGACCCGACAAAGGTAACACGGAGTGCTTTGCAGAATGCAGCATCCATCGCATCCATGGTACTGACAACAGAAAGTGCTGTTGCCAACATCAAGAAGGATGAGCCAGTTCCGGCAGCTCCGGCAGGCGGTATGGGCGGTATGTATTAATCCGCACCAGCGAAATCAGAATAATCAAGCAGAAGGCGGCAGGAAATCCTGCCGCCTTTCATAATATGCATAAAAAATAGCCGCCTTGATGAACTCAAGGCGGCTGCTTTTATCTCTTTTTTACTTACTGCTGTCCACGCTTTGCAGCTTTGTCCAGGAAACGCTGCTGCTCCACCAGGAATCGCTTGTGCGTTCCGGTTCCAATCTGTCCTGCTTCATCGTAAGCTGTCACAGCAAACGAAATTTCCCGTCCATTTACACCCGTTACTTCTGCTTCTGCACGTACGGTCATGCCCTGCGGAGTAGCCGCATCGTGCGTAATGTGCAGAGCTGTTCCAACCGTTGTTTCGGTTGGTTCCAGGTAAGCGGCTACTGCATCGCAGGCAGCTGCTTCCATCAGCGCTGTCATCATAGGTGTTGCAAAAACCGGCAAGGATCCGCTTCCTACTGCATTCGCCAATTTGGATGCGTCTGCAACAGTCTGAGCGGTTCCTCTTGCCCCAATTGTAATCGGTTCCATCGAATCCATCCTCCCTAATCTCTGATTGACCGGTTCATCAATTTGTATCTTTCTTTGTGTCTGCGAGTTCCTCCAGCGGACTGGGGGAAACAATGTCTCCCAAGATTCTATCATACGTCAATACATCCAGCTTTGCTACATTCTCTTGCTCCGGATTGTAGTTGGTAGAATAAATTGGTGTCACTGCAATTTCATCCATCATGGTCTGCAAGAATGCATCTCTCGGCGCATGAATCATTTCCATGATCACATACGGCAAATAGAAGGAAGAAATCTTTTCCTTTGGAATGACATCGGTATCCAGCCCACAGTTGTTCCACAAAATATACTTTTGCTCATACAATGTGCTGCAATTTTCGCTGGTGATACCCAACAGATTATACACGCTGCTTTCTCCCCGAAGCGACGGGAAGTGGTCTCCGATAAAGAGCACAACCGTTGGCTCATCGAAATCCTGTAGCCGATCAATCAGATCTGCCAGTCCTTCTGAAGAATGCTGCACCCATTGCAGATAGTTTTCAAATTCCGCATCCGGATTTTCGCCTTGATCGTACGGCTGGTGATTCTGCATGGTGGTGGCATGCAGATAAAGCGGCTCGTCTGTCTGTTCCAAAAGCGTATAAATCTGATTGTATACGGTATTGTCATCAATGTAATTGCCGTAATATTCAACTGGGACGGTGAAATCGTCCTCAAAGATCATGGTATCAAAAGAATAATTGCCATAAATGGACTTTCTGCCGTAGAAACTGCTCAGATACGGATGAACATATGCGGTATGATAGCCCCAGCTCTTATAGTAGCTTACCATGGTTGGCTGCTGCCGATCGAGCATCAAACGCTGCGGCATATTGGGATCCCGAAGCGATTTCACTGGCAGACCGAACAACAATTCGGTTTCTGTCCGTACGGTGTAGCTGGCATAAGTCGGCACAATGGCAGTGCCACAGTATCCCTTTGCAGCAACCTCGTCCAGTCCTGCATAATAGGAATCATCCACTTTCAGCTCATCAAATACCCGGAAGTCTGCATAGGATTCCGACATGATTTCAATGACATTGGGCTTTACGGTTCCAAAGTCTTCTTCCGGAACATTGGTTGCCAGATACATGTCAACCGTATTTTCACTGTCTTCCTCATAATCGGTCGGTTCTTCCAAACGATTGGCAATGTTTTCCGATCCGGTCTGCATAAAGAATGCCAGGAAGCCGTTATGGTCAAATTTCTCATTTAAAATAAAGGTATTGTCCGCACGCTTGGTGTCAATCTGAAACAGCGAGTAAACAGACATCGACCAGGACGGCATAACAACCATTCCAATGCAAAAGCCCAGGCAGACAATTCCCGGTAAAATCCGGGTACGCAGCCGAATGGTATGCTTAATCTGCGGATTGAGCAGGAAGGCAAGTACCAGAACGGCAACACAAATCGCCAAAAATGTAATCAGTCTTGGTGTAATTTTAATATAGGCAAATGCCGTCAAACTTTTCAGACTGCGTGCAAGCTTCATGTCGTTCATGATTAAGTGGTTCCCGTTGGTGTTGTATTTAAACAGCTCCGTAATACTCAGCGCCATATAAATAATGGTCTGCACCAGCATGGCAAACCACCCTCGCCGGAACAACAACAAAAAGCCGGCAAAAATCAATGCTGCAATCAACACATTAAATAACATAATGGTTGGATGCTGAGCAATAAAAATAACCAGCTTACTGAGATATTTACACTGATTCAGCTCTGCCATACACACAATAAAAATCGGGTAAAGCAGCAAAAACAGCCGATTGGTCATCACAAAACGATTGGAATTGCGTTCTCTGCGATCGTTCAATGCACAAGCCCATGCACGAATCGACGAACCCCATCCCCTACTTTTCGTGGTTGAATGCTTCATGTTTTCCTTTCACCTTTTCTATTCGATTTCCAAATCTCCAAACTGTATGTTTGGAACCCTACCTACTATAACACAAACTGCCCAAAACTGCAAGCACTTTTCCAAAAGACGCATTTTATTTTCATGAAATTTGTCGATTTGTTGAAAAGCTACTATAGAAGCAGTCTTTTTTTGTCGGTTCTGCATGAAAATGTTCCAATTATAGGGAACCAATGACGTAACCGCCGTTTACCGGAAGATCCTGTCCGGTAATGAAAGAAGCTGCTGGAGAGGAAAGCCAATAAACAGCCTGTGCAATATCCTCCGGTGTTCCAATCCGTTCCAGTGGGGTATCCGCTGCAATTTCCTGCGCAACCGAAGGATCCAGTTCCCGATTCATCGGCGTGTCGATCATACCGGGCGAAACACAGTTGACCCGTATGCCGGAAGGGCCGACTTCCTTCGCAAGCGCCCGGGTAAATGCCAGAATGGCGCCTTTGGTTGCAGAATAGTCTACCTCACAGGAAGCACCGACTTCTCCCCACATGGAAGAAAGGTTGATGATACAACCGCTATGCCGGGCAATCATCGCCGGTAAAAAGGCACGCGCGGTTTCGATGGTACATTAATCGCATAGAGTTTCTGAACCGCCGCACGATCCATGCACTGAAACAAGCCATGGTAGGAAACGGCTGCATTGTTAATGAGCACATCCACCTGTCCCAGCGTTTCCAATGCACGCGCAGCAAATGATTGAATTTGCGAATATGCCTGTAAATCGACCGCCATGGGAATGGCCTGCCACTGCTTTTCCAGCGCCTGTGCGGCAGCTGTGTTGCTGCCATATCCTGCAACCACCCGATAGCCTGCCTTTGCATAGCAGGCAGTCAGAGCCGTTCCAATTCCGCCGGTTGCACCGGTAATCACAACAGTTTTCTGTTTCATTCTATGAAACTTCCTTTCTTTTTTTGCATGATTTTGTTTGACGGAATCCTGCTGTGACCAGCGTTTTTGAAAAGCACCGCTTCTGCTGCCTGAAAATTGTTATACAACCGCCCAAACATTCCCGCCTTTCCTTGGTAAAAATCGCAAAAATGTCGGATTTCCTTGCTTTTCTCGACAAGTTGTGCTATAATATCCAACGAGGTGAACGAAAATGGAACAGGAAAAAATCAACCGCATCAACGAACTGGCTCGGAAAGCCAAAACGCAGACTTTGACGCCGGAAGAACTGGAAGAACAAAAGCAGCTTCGCATGGAATACCGCATGGCGGTTGTCGGCAACCTCAAGCAGCAACTGGATCATACCGTCATCATTCGTCCGGACGGATCCAGAACGGAACTGGACGAATTCGACAAGGATTCCAAAAAGATTTCCTCATAAGCAAAACTGCATCGGCAGCAGTTCCTTGAGCGGATGTACACCGTCTTGCAGCAAAATGGGGAAATCCGGTTCGCAGAATTCTGCCAACACCTGGAGACAGGCGCCGCAGGGGTAACAGGGCTTTTGCAATGCCTCCTCTTCGGTTGCACCGCCGACAATTGCCAGAATGCGAAATGCACGATTGCCGGAAGAGATGGCTTTGCCCACTGCAACCCGTTCTGCACAGAGGGTGGATCCATAGGCACGGTTTTCCATGTTACAACCGGTAAATACCGTCCCATCCTGGCAGACCAATGCAGCGCCAACCTGAAAGCCGGAATACGGGGCATAAGCACAAGCACGTGCCTCCATTGCCTGATCGGTTAATGTTTTTGCCATGTAACGCTCCTTTCTCTCGAAACCAAAGGAACAAAACAGGGCGGAGTCTCCTCCGCCCCATATCTGTTGCTTTGTGTCAGTGAACTTACTTGCTGATCATTGCCAAAGTATCCCGCGCAATCAGCAGTTCCTCATTGGTCGGGACAACCCAAACCTGTACCTTGGAATCTTCTGTGGAAATCTTCCGCAGCTCGCCCTTGAAATCGTTTGCGATTTCATCGATCTTAATGCCCAGGTATTCCATATTCTTGCAAACTTCTGCACGGCAGTTCGGTGCATTTTCGCCGATACCGCCTGTAAAGATCACTGCATCCAGACCATTCATGATGGCTGCGTAGGCACCGATATCCTTCTTGATGTCGTAAACCAGCATATCCTTTGCCAGGGTTGCACGTGGGTCACCCTGCTCTGCACCAGTGGTGATTTCCCGGAAATCAGAATGTCCGCCGGAAATGCCGTACAGACCAGACTTCTTATTCATATAAGTGTCCATTTCTTCCGGTGTAAAGCCATGCTTTGCAGCAACGTATGTAACAGCAGACGGGTCAACGGCGCCGCAGCGTGTGCCCATCAGAACGCCATCCAACGGCGTAAAGCCCATGGTGGTATCAATGGACTTGCCATCCTGTACAGCTGTAATGGAAGAACCATTGCCCAGGTGACAGGAAACAATCTTCAGATCTTTCAGGTCTTTTCCCAGAACCTGTGCCAGCTTTGCGGTTACAAACCGATGGGAAGTTCCGTGGAAGCCATATTTCCGAACGTGCAGCTTTTCGTAATCTTCATACGGGAAGCCGTACATATAGGCCTTTTCCGGAATGGTCTGATGGAAAGCGGTATCAAATACAACAACCTGCGGTACATCCGGCAGAATTTTCCGGCAGGCACGCAGTGCCAGAGCATGACCGTGATTGTGAACCGGTGCCAATTCCCGCAGCTCATCAATCTGATCAATGACAGCGTCGGTTACCATTGTGGTCTTTGTAAAGATCTCTGCACCCTGCACAATTCGATGTCCAACAGCAGAAATTTCCTTCATATCCTTGATCACAGCAGCCTCACCGGTGGTCAGAGCCTCTACCAAGCGAGCAAATGCTTCTGAATGGGTCGGAAATGCGCAGTCTTCTTCTACTTTTCTGCCGTCTGCGGTTTTGTGGCTCAAATGACCGTCAATGCCGATTCGGTCACAGTTTCCTTTGGCAATTACGGATTCATCCTCCATGTCAATCAGCTGATACTTCAGCGAAGAGCTGCCCGCATTCACAACGAGAATAATCATACTTTTTTCAATTCCTTTCATCTCTCATCTTGCACGGCTCTCATTTTCCGCTCCAAATAGGCAGGGAAAAAGCGCTTATCTGAGCTGTTATTCCATTGAATTACGGCTGAGATAAGTGCAGACGAGTCGTTCCATCTATTATTATAAACAAATTTTTGCAAAATTGCAAGAGGTTCCGGAAAAAAATCGAAACTTCTTGCATGCGGTCGATGCACCCTGTATGCGCTTCTCTGCATACAGCATTCTTTTCCATATTCTGTTTTTCCAAAGAAGGGAGTCCTTATGAAAATCAGCGGTCTTATTTGTGAGTATAACCCTTTACACAATGGACATTTGTATCACCTGCAAAAAATGCGGGAACACGGTGCCGATGCCATTGTTGCCATTATGAGCGGCAATTTTGTACAGCGTGGAGACGTTGCCGTTCTGGACAAGTTCACCCGTGCCAAGCTTGCGGTTTACAGCGGTGTCGATCTGGTCATTGAACTGCCTGCTGCGCACGCACTGGCGCCGGCAGAAGCATTTGCCATGGGCGGCGTCAGCCTGCTGCATGCACTGGGCAATGTTTCCGAGCTGTCTTTCGGCAGCGAGTGCGGCAACCTGGATTTGCTGATGCAGGCGGCTGATGCCTGCCGCATTGCACGGGAAGAATACCCGGACGTCATGCAGGAATTCCTGCGGGGCGGCTACCATTATCCAACCGTAATCTGCAACATGGTGGAAAATATGTATGGGCCGGAGACGGCTGCTGTTTTGCAGCAGCCCAACAACACCCTTGCCATTGCCTACCTCAATGCACTGTCCGCACTGGGCAGCGAAATGCAGCCCTTTACGGTTCAGCGAAAGGGTGCAGAACATGACAGCCTGCACGTTGATGCAGATGCGTCCATCGCAAGTGCAACCTTTATCCGGCAGCAGATTGCCATCGGAGAAGAGGAACAATGCCGCGCCATGATGCCTGGTTTTTCCTATCGAATGCTGCGGGAGCATGATCGTGCCGGCCGCATTGCAACGCTGAAAAACCTGGAACGGGTGCTGCTCTATAAGCTGCGCACCACCTCCATCCAGGAACTTGCCGCAACGGCAGAAGTGGGACAGGGACTGGAAAACCGCATTTATCGGGAGCGTACCGCTGACTCCCTTGAAAATTTGCTGGCTGCCATCAAAACCAAACGGTATACCATGGCACGCCTGCGCCGCATTCTGCTGCATCTGCTGCTTGGCATCCAGAATGCAGATATGCAGCAGCTTCCGCCGTATGGACGGATCCTTGCGCTCAACGATACGGGAAAACAGGTTCTGCGGGAATCCAAGCTGACGCGAACCCTTCCCTTCTCACATCGCCTTTCGGAGCTGGCCCGCACCAGCCAGGCAGCTTACCGCTGCGCCAAATTGGACGCCATGGCAACTGACATCTATCAGCTTGCCTGCTCAAACATTGGAACGGCACAGCAGGATTACCGCCGCAAAATGACGATCTCCAAATAACTTTTTAAAGGAGGTTTCTTCCTACATGGCTTCTAACCAAAAAGCATCCACATCGAAAAAGAAATCTGCCACGATCAAGAAACAAGCAACTTACCGCCGACTCGGCGTTCTCATGATTCTCGTTCTGTTCATCTTTCTGCTTTGCAGAGGCTGTGACGGCAAAAAATCGGCCACACAAGGTGCCATTTCAACCGCTTCTGTCCCACAGACAACCGACGATTCCCATACAGAACCGGGCGTTGCAAGCACAACTCCCGCTTTGGAAACCCAGCCCGTTCAAACAGAGGCTGCCACAACCCGGCAGCTGCAACTAACGGACTCTGTTCCGGATGCCTACTCCATTGCCGTTACACCGGTTCTGCAAAACCCGGAACTGCCAACCGGCTGTGAAATCACCTCGCTCACAACAGTTCTCAACTACCTGGGTTTCCCGGTGGATAAGACCGATATTGCGGACAACTATATCACATATGCAGACTCCGGATCCACAACGTTTGACAAGGCATTTATCGGATCCCCCTATGATCCGACTTCTTTCGGTTGCTTTGCACCGGTGATTCAGGAGGCTGCTGAAAAATATCTTGCCGATCAGCCCGGCAGTTCCTATCAGGTTTATGATTTGACTGGTTCCGATCAACAAACTGTTCTGCAATATGTCGCAAGCGGCTATCCGGTCATCATTTGGGTGAGCATCAATTTGATGGACACAGAAGGAGTCTATTACTGGACAGATCCGGAAGGCAATGATGCTGTTTGGATCGTCAATGAACACTGCGTCGTTCTAACCGGATACGACCAAAATGCCGGAACCGTTACCGTTGCCGATCCTCTGAACGGCACCACTGTTTATGACATGAATCTGTTCTTCCAACGCTACCAGGAATTGCAGCAGCAGGCATTGGTGATTGCCTGATCTGATCTTCTCTTGCCTTGCTCGGCAGAGATTCTGCCGGATAAACGGCAAAAAAGCGCAGCATAGAATATTCTCTATGCTGCGCCTTTTCTTTTTTCCTGCAAGGAATTTCCTCAGTTCTTTTTTTCCTACTGTGTTGCCTTCTCAGCTCGTCTGAGCCATGCATTGGCAAGATCCAGTGCATCAAACAAGGAATCCCGTTCTGTTGTCTGCAAGGTCGCCTGCATGGGATTCAGCTTCTCATCGGTAGAGATCTGATAAACCTTAATCTTATCTGCAACTGCAAGGTCATCTTGCTGATTCTGATGCATCACCTGCATCATGACAACGGTTGGTTCTGACATATAGCCGTAGTAAATACAATTTCCGTTTCGTACTAGGGGGTAATCTTTATACATAAAAAAGGAATTCATAGTCTCAAGCCCTCCTTAACTCCATGAGGTAACAAATTCTTCGTCGGTCGAGAACCGTTTCATATTCTGAATCATTGTCTGCACAAAAGACAGCCGACACGTATAGGCAGATTCTCCATTGATGGAGATCAGACAGGTAAAGTCATCCTTTTGGTAGAAGGAAACCACACGTTCTGCACCGCCGTTTTGCAGCTTCAGCGTAATGGTTGCCAGCGGATCGCCCTGCGCTGTTTCATTCAGCACAACCTGCTCAGCAGATGCATTCAGGATGAACGAATAGAACAACCGGAATCGCTCCCGATCGCAGGCAGTTCCATTTAAGGTAACCTGATAATTATCTTTATCGGTGCCAGATCCCACAAAGTCCATGGTTTCTGCACCGTTTGCCTCTACCTTTAGTTCTCCGATATCCCAGACATACGTGGTGAAAATCAGCTTAGAGGCAATATCGGTCGGCTGTACTGTACTCCATGGCAGCTTCTCTTCCTGGATGGAGTAAATCACATCCAAACCTTCCAGGTAGATATCGTGGTAGGCAGTGGTGCCGGCATCCGGATCATCCTGCGTATAACGAGGTCCCATCCGCAAAACGTATGTGGTGCCGTTGTCACACTGCATGGTCATCTTGCCAAAGCAATCCGATTCACCCAGTCCAGCTTCTTCCAGGTCGCTGTCTGTCGGATGCACCTGTTTGATGCTGGTTGCCGTCAGTCCATACAAACCGGAAATCACATCTTTGGAACGTTCGCTGCTCAGGTAAGCGGCAACTGGTTCTACCATGGTATGGGTTGATGCAGTTCCGCCCAGACTGTCCTTTTCTTCCGAGGACTTATCATACTGCAAAACAATTTGATAATCCAAATCCTGCCGTTCGATTGAGATGGTCTCTGCAATCGGCGTATCATTATCATCTGCCGGTTTGGTCACCAGTGTCTTGGAAAGGAAATCCGTTTCCGCCTTCTGATAATTGGCCAGACTGGCAGTCTGTACCGTATACACCGTATCCGATCCTTCCACAGCAAAATAGGTATCCTCCCCGCCGGAGACGGCATTGCCGATGCGGAAGGAGAATGTGCTGCCATCTGCAAAGGTCATCACAGCAGAGGCAACTGCCGGTTCCAAACCATACTTGGACAAATCCTCGCAATGCTCAGCTACCGTATCGGTTGCATTCACTGTTGCAAGATTATTGGCAAGCGTTCCGATCATGGAAGTGTCTGCACAGGACAAATCTTCAAAGCCAGAGATGTTAAACACCGCATTGCCATCGGAAGCATCCGCTGCTGTCTTGGTGCGAACCACTTCAAACGAACCACTTGCATTGGTCACTGCAATGGAAACCACATCCGCTGCCTTTTGATTGGACAGTACGGTGGCAATGGCAGAATCACTGCTTTCCGCAGTGCTGCTGGAACTCGTTTCCGTTCCACTGGTTCGATTCAGCGCAATCAATGCACCGGACAGCCCTGCGACAACCACAACGCCGCAGAGCAAACCAACTACTTTTTTATTCACTTGGCATTCCCATCCTTTCCTACAGCAGCCAATGGCTTACCGATTTCTTCTGCGGATAAATACCACAATTCCAATCACTGCAACGCAAATCGGGATAACCCATACCACAATGGTCTTAATCACAGAAACCTGAGAAGCAGAAGCGGTGATCGAAGTAATATTCAGATCCTTTGTGGCAACAACGATGCTGTCTTCCTTGCCGCAAATGGTATTCAATGTGCTAATAAACATCTGTGCATTGTTATAGGCTGCATCCTGTACCAGAGAACTGGTCAGCATCTGCATGGAGCCCAGTACCAGTACATCACTTTCCAGCACTTCGCTGCCAGTTGCATACTGATTCTGTACCAGTGCCATAACCGTATTGGATGCCTTTTCCGCCGTAGACTTGTCAAAACTGGTTGCTGTTGTGGTAGTGGTTGCGTCTGCTGCTTCTGTTGTCTCTGCCTCCTGGAGACCTTCCTGCAATTCGCTTTCTGCATCATTCTGTTTGCTGGATTGTGCGCTCAGCAGGGCATCCAGCGGATACCGATAAGAAGTTGCAGAGGTTTCCAGAATCGGAATCACATTTCGTTCGTTGTTGGTGCTGACCAGATCAATTGGCCGTGCACTCGGTGCCACGATTGGCAAAGCGGCGTTGGCAAGTCCAGCTGCATAATCAGAAGCATCACTGGCAACGGTTGCAACCGGAACAATGCTCTGTCCAACCTGCTGGCTGGTGCTGCCGTTTTCATCGATGACAATGCTGCTGCCAACCGAAACGCACCAATCCTTCAGGAAGCTTTCCAGATTCGGCATACTGCTTGCCTGCGTATAGTCTGCAATATAGATCAGCTGTTTACCATAAGCGCCATCGTGATACAGGAAGTCGCTCAGCTGGTTGACCGCATCGGTGGTCAAATCAGAAGTCGGTGCCGGAAGCAGCAGAATATCATACTTTTCCGGATCCAACTGATCGGATGCCAGATTGATGGTAGAGACATTATAACCATTTTCATCCAGCAGCTGCATGATGCCGCCGACAGTGCTTTCATACATGGAATAGAACAGATACTGGTTGTTATTATATGCAATGATCCCAACATTCTTCGGATTGGAATCTGTTACGTTCATGATTGCCGTTGTCAAAACCTGTTCGCCCTTGAAACCGGTGATGAAGCTCCACTTGCTGACATTGTATCCATAGTAAGCATACTGCTGATAGGTGCTCTCATCAATTTCAAACAAATCTACCAGACTATACGCTTTTGCTCGATTGTTGCTGGAAACCACGATACAGCCAGCCTGAATTTCTGCACCATACACTTCCTGATATTTGTTCAAAATATCTGGGTCTTTGGTGGTGTCAAAGTATTCCACTTCAATTTGATCAGAGTAGCCCTTGTATTTGTCGAGCATTTCCTTGATCATCTTGTAGTTCTGGTTGCCATCCATGCTGCTTTCCTCTACGGAAACACCAATTTCTACTTTTTGATTCAGGTTCTTGATGTAATCCATCGTTTCGTCTGAAATCTCATAGATGTTGTTGGTGGTCAAGTCTAGCTTTAAATTCGGATACCGATCTACCAGCTGGGAAACCACCACATTAACCAGTACGACCACTGCTACAAAAATGATGGTGATACCAGTTGCCAGAGAGCCATATTTCAGCTTCTTGCGGTTCTTTGCTTTTTTCTGGCTGGCATCCGCAGCTTGTTCCTTCTTCTTTTTCGTTTCTTCCATCGTCTCGTTCCTCCTTAGCTCCAGCGCCGTTTCTCAAACACACGAACGGTAAAGAAGTTAAACAGCACAGCCGTACTAATATAGAACAGCACGCTGGATCCGTTAAACAATCCGTATGTGAAATCCTGATACTTATTATAGAACGACAGCGCACGCAGAACCGTCGGCAGAACCGGAACGCTTTCTACATACTGTGCAATGAAGTCCAGCAAATACAAAACCATCAATGTAATGATGCCGCCGACTGCTGCAACGACCTGATTCTCGGTCAGAGAAGAAATAAAAATACAAACGGCAATAAAGGCAGCACCCAATAAAAACAGTGCCAGGAAGTTTGCCAGCACAATGCTCCAGGTGACCGCACCAAAGAAGCTAAGAATTAAAGCATACAGGAAAATGACGCCAATGCCGATGGTATACATCGTCAGTGCTGCAAAGTACTTGCCCAGTATAATGCCGCCCAGAGAAACCGGAGCCGTCAGCAAACCCTGTTCTGTCTTCTGCTTTTTCTCTTCACTGAGCAGCTTCATGGTTAAGATTGGAATTAAAATGACAACAATCAAAAACAGACTGGAAAACAGGGAAGACATATCTGTTGTTGCATTTGCCAGTGAGCCGGCATAAAAAAAGTACCCGGATGCCAAATAAAAAACTGCCAAAAAGACATATCCAATACTGGATGTAAAAAAGGCACCCATTTCTCTTCGATAAATCGCACCCATTAGTCTGTGCCTCCTTTTTCTACATTGGCCTGCGGTGCTTCCGCAGTCGGTTCCTTCTTGGAAGCGTCCGGCTGCTTTGCCGTTTGGTCAGACGGCTGTTTGGCAGGCTGATCGGAACTCTTTTTCGGTTCCTTTTCCGGAATGGTTTCTTCTCCCATGGTAATTTTCAGGAAGATGTCTTCCAAGGTCAGTTCATCCAGATCCAGCTTATAAATGGACCAGCCCTGTTCCTTTGCCATCTGGTTCAGATCGGCACGAATGTCACAACCTGGCTGCATTTCGATGTTATATTCCCAGATGCCGGTTTCCCGTTCTACATCTGCCTGTACGGAAACCACGCCTGGCAGCTGCCGCAGCGCCTGCAAAACATCCTCTTTTTTGCCGTCCAGCCGTACAGTAATCCGATGACTGGAGGAGATGGACTTTGAAAGATTTTCTGTGGTATCATTCGCAGCAACCTTGCCCTTATTGATGATGACAACTCGGTCACAGACTGCCTGAATTTCCGTCAAAATATGGGAAGACAGAATCATTGTATGCCGCTTGCCCAGCTTTTTCATGAGCGTCCGGATTTCAATAATCTGCTTCGGATCCAAGCCAACAGTCGGCTCGTCCAGAATCAGCACCGGCGGATTATTCACCAATGCCTGTGCCAGTCCCACACGCTGCCGATACCCTTTGGACAGGTGCTTGATGATGCGGTTTGCCACATCATCAATCTTGCATAAGCTGCAAATCTCCTTCAGGTGCGACTTCCGGGGAAGCTTGCATTTTTTCAGGTCATATACAAAGTTCAGATAGCCCATTACGGTCATATCCAGATACAGCGGCGGAAGTTCCGGCAGATAGCCGATATTTGCCTTTGCCCGAATGGGATCTTCCAGAATATCAATGCCGTTAATCAGTGCCTGCCCGGAAGAGGAGCTGATATAACCGGTCAGCATATTCATGGTCGTGGATTTTCCGGCACCATTTGGCCCCAACAGACCAAGGATCTCGCCTTCCTCCACGTTAAAGCTTACATTGTCCACCGCCAGATGGTCGCCGTAATACTTGGTTAGATTTTTAACCTCAATCATCCTAGTGACTGCCTCCTTTAATGAAGCCCATTCGTGTGCACCACTGCCTGATTGGCTGTTTGCCGCTCAGCAACATGCAAAGCGGCAAACAAAACAACTTCTTTCTACAGGCGTGCAAAAACGGGCTTGAACTTGATCGCATACACATCAATCCGCATTATTGTATCAGGACATTGTGATAGCCATGTGATGGAAGAGCGAAAGCTTCCGATCCACACCGCACACCCCAAATCCTTATGCAGACAGCCGGGCAATTCCCGTCCGAATTCGATTCAAGGAATCTTCCTTTCCTAAAATGGCACACAATTCTACGCCGCCGCCCGGTGTAAAGGATTTACCAGACAGTGCTGTCCGTACCGGCCAGAGCAGCCAGCCGTTCTTCACGCCCAGTTCTCCAATCAGTTCAAACAGTGCTGCATGAATGGCGTCGGCATTCCAGTCTTCCAGTGCTTCCAGAACCGGCAGAACCTTTTGCAGGGCTTCCAATGCGGTTTCCGGTGTAGTCTTCATTTTCTTGTGGCGATACAGTTCCAGGTCATAATCCGGCAGAGCATCAATGAAGTCTACCTGTTCCGGAATATCGGTAAACAGTTCCGTTCTCGGTTGCAATACATGGCAGAGCAGTGCAAAATCAACATCTTCCCGATGTACGGTCTGCTGAATATACGGCATTGCCAGCTTCTGGAATGCTTCCGGCTCTAGTTTCCGGATGTAAGCTGCGTTAATGGCTTTCAGCTTCTGATCGTCAAAAATAGCCGGGGACTTGCTCAGTCCAGACAATTCAAATGCATCAATCAGTTCCGGCATGGTGAAGATTTCCTGCTCGCTGTTCGGTCCCCATCCCAGCAGGGCAATGAAGTTGACAACGGCTTCCGGCAGATAGCCCTTCTTCATCAGATCCTGGAAGGAAGCATCTCCGTTTCGCTTGGAAAGCTTATGCGTCTGATCCTTCATAACCGGTGCACAATGCACATAAATCGGTACATCCCAGCCAAATGCCTCATACAGCAAATTATATTTCGGAGCAGATGCCAGATATTCATTTCCACGTACCACATGGGTAATGCCCATCAGGTGGTCATCGACTACATTGGCAAAGTTATAGGTTGGCATCCCATCGGTTTTAATCAGAATCTGGTCATCCAGTGTGCTGTTTTCTACAGTAACATCTCCATAAACCTCATCATGGAATGTGGTTGTGCCTTCCAGCGGCATTTTCTGACGGATGACATACGGTACACCGGCATCCAGCTTTTCCTGTACTTCTTCCGGAGAGAGATCCCGGCAGTGGCGGTCATACATCGGCGCAATCCGGGAAGCTTCCTGAATCTTCCGCACCTCTTCCAGCCGTTCCTTGTCACAGAAGCAGTAATAAGCGTGACCAGACTGAACCAGCTGTTCTGCATAGCCCTTGAACATTCCCATCCGCTCGGACTGTACATACGGGCCAACCGGGCCGCCGATGTCCGGGCCTTCGTCCCATTTCAGACCAGCTGTCCGCAGGGTATCATAAATGATATCAACAGCACCTTCCACGTACCGTTCCTGGTCCGTATCCTCAATTCGAAGAATGAAATCTCCGTCATACTTCTTCGCAATCAGATAAGCATACAATGCAGTCCGCAAATTTCCGATGTGCATATAGCCCGTTGGACTGGGGGCAAATCTTGTTCTAACTCGTTTTCCCATGATGATCGTACTCCTCTTTTTCGATTCACTTTTTGGCAACCCATTCCCGTGCATGGATGCAATCCTGTGCAATGGCTGCCTGTAATTGGGTAATGGTTTCAAATTGTTGTTCGCTTCGCAAAAAATGATGCAGCTGTACCCGGCAGACTGCACCGTATAGATCGCCGGAATAATCCAGCAGATGCACTTCTACAGAAGGATACAGCCCGGCTGCAATGGTCGGCTTCACGCCGACATTGGCAACGCCCCAATACCATGCGCCATCCGGTGTCTGCACATCTGCGGCATAGACACCGTGCCTGGGCACCAGCTGCCCCTCCTGAAACTGCAAATTAATGGTGGGGAACGAAATCGTCCGCCCAAGCGCTCTGCCATGCACAACGATGCCTTCCACTTCATAAGGCATTCCCAGCATGGCAGCGGCACTTTCCGGATCACCGTCCTTTAATGCCTGCCGAATCCGGCTGGAGGAGACAATTTCTCCCTGGATGCGAACCGGCTGCACTTCCACTGCCGTAAATCCGCATGCGCTGCCGAATGCGGCAAGATCGGAAAAGCCCCATCCGGCAGCTTTTCCAAATCGAAAATCACCGCCGCAAAAGACCTGCTCCGCATGCAGCATATCCCGCAAAACAGTTCGGCAAAATGCGGCACCGTCCAGCTCCCGCAGTGCGGCGAAATCCGGCTGATAAACGGCTGCAATTCCAGCTGCTGCCAGATGTTCCAGCTTCTGCGATTCTGTATAGAGATATTCCAGCTCCCGATTCTGCTTTTTCGGCATCGAGGCAGACTGGAAGGTAAATGCGCAAGGCAGCAAACCGTCCTGCCTGCATGCCGCAGCGGCACGCAGCACAGCTTGATGCCCCAAATGAACCCCGTCAAACAGGCCCAGCGCAACAGCAGTTGGCTGGGACACGGGTTGTGTAAGAATGGTTACTTCCGACAAAGAATCACCTCAGCCTGTTCCAAAATTCTTGCCCACACGCAGCAGCCCCTGTTCCCAGTCCGCCTGCGCTGTGCCGAGAAATTTTCCCTGTGCATCATAAACCCGGTACTGTGCTGCATCTGTCCGAACCTGCCGCAGTCGCTTCAAGTCCAGCTTGACACCATTGCGGTACATCCGTGCCTGAGCCTCCCCCAGATGCAGCGCCGGAAGTGCTGCAAACAGGGTTTCTGTTGGAATCAAATGTGCTTCCAGCGTACCTTCCTGCATCATCTGCGCAACCTGCTCAAAGGTATATGCCTGCTCCAAGCGGTAACCGCATGCCATCGTGCGCCGCAGCTCCGTCAAAACAGCGCCGCCGTCCAGTGCATGCCCGATGTCAGACAGCAGCGTCCGGATATACGTGCCTTTTCCGCAGGAAACCGTCAGCACAGCCGTTTGCTCTGCTTCGTCAAAGGCATCCAGTGAAATGGCGTGAATCACAACCGTCCGTGCCGGACGCTCCACCTCTACACCTTTACGTGCCAAATCATATAGCCGCTGTCCGCCGACGGAAACCGCTGAATACATCGGCGGAATCTGTTCGATGCTGCCGATAAATGCGGGCAGCACAGCTTCCAGCTGTGCGCGTGTGACCTGCATCTCCGGAAAAGTTTGCACCGTCTTGCCCCAGCGATCCTGCGTATCCGTTTCATAACCGAACTGGACTTCTGCCCGATAGGTTTTGTCCTGATTGGGTAAAATATCGCAAGCCTTTGTGGCAGTTCCCACCAGCACCGGCAGGACACCAGTTGCCATTGGATCGAGCGTTCCGGTATGCCCCAGACGTTTCAGATGCAGGATACCACGAAGCTTTCCAATCACATCGAAGGAAGTAAATTCCTGCGGTTTGTCCATACAAAGAATTCCGTTCACGTCCGCTGCATTCCTTTCTCCACAGCATCCAGCAGTTTGTTCCGCACTTCCTCCAATGTGCCCTTTACCAGGCAGCCGGCTGCTTTTACATGTCCGCCGCCGCCCAGCGTCTGGCAGATTGCCGACACATTGACCCAATCTGCCGACCGCATAGATACTTTAAAGACATTGGGTTCCCGTTCCTTGATGGTGATGCCAACCTGTGCACCTTCCACCTGTAAGGGAAAACCAGCCACACCATCCAGTTCCGATTCTGCAACACCAAACTGTTTCAGCAGCGCTTGTGTGACGCAAATCATCATGCAGGCACCGCCCAAATGCGATTCCAGCTGATCGGTCAGCATTTTTTCCATTTGCAGCCGTCCCAAACTCTTTACCGCAAACAAATTCCGATTGATCCGTCCATATGGAACAGCCGGACACTGCGTCATCAATTCTGCAACGATTTGATGGGTTCTCGCTCCGGTATTGTCATACTGAAAGCATCCGGTATCGGTTGCCATGCCTGTATAGAGACAAGTTGCCAGATGCTGTGTCATCTGCACCGGCAGAAATTGCATGATCTCATACAAGACCTGACACGCAGCGGCAGCCTGTCCATCCAGGCAAAGCCGTGCTGCATAACCGGTATTGGAAATGTGATGGTCGATGCACAGATCCACCCGGCTGCCGTATGGTTCCTGCAACCTGCCTAAGAGCTTCGGGTCTGCAACGTCCACCGCCAGCACACAATCCGGCTCTGCAAGCGGTGCTGCATCCTGCTCCGACAACAAAAAGGCATATCGCTCCGGAATGGGATCGCTACAGCATACCGCCGCCTGCTTTCCCATCTGATGCAATAGTTCTGCCAATGCATAACCGGCACCAATGCAGTCACCGTCCGGACTCTGATGAATCAGAATCACAGCACGTTCACAGGTTTGCAGCCAGGCGGCTGTCTCCTGTACCGTCATAGGTTGCATCACATCCTGCTCCTTTCTATTCCGCATCCTCCGAATCCGGTTCTGGCTCTGCCGGGCTGACCGGATGGAGTGCCTGTAGCTTCTGATTGATTGCGGCACTGTGTGCAATGGAATCATCTGCAATAAAGTGCAAAGCCGGACTCTTGCGCATCTTCAGGCGATGAAACAGCTCTCTCCGGATATAACCGGAAGCGCTGACCAGTCCTTTTACCGATTCCTTTGCCCGTTCCTGCCCTTGCAGGCTGGAAACATAAATTTTGCAATTGGACAGATCATTGGAAAGCTCTGCCCGAACCACCGTCAGCATCGGATCAATACGAGGGTCTTTCAATTCCCGCAGAATTGCAGTAAACTCCCGCAGCAAATCCTCTTCTGTACGGCCAACTTTAAAATTTGCCATTGTCTTTATTTCACCTCATCTTCCAGAACAATCTGCTGCACCTCCGGCAGCATCGTTTCAGACTTTACAAATAAAGGCACATACACGGCATCTTCTGCGAAATCCACGTAAAAAATGGATACAGTATTTGGCGTGTAATCGTCTCCCGGCGGATACAGGAGCAGCAAATTTTCATCCAGCAGTTCCCATTTGCCATGAAAGCCATCCTGCCAATCTGATGACCAGGTGGAATCCGAATCAAATGTGATGGTGTAAGAGGATGGATTCTCCTCCCGTAACGCTGCATCTGAAAAATACAACGAAAATGATTCCCCTGCTTGTTCCGTAGAAAGCGTATAGCCCTGCTGCTCTGCGACCAGGTAGTCCCCTTTGGATAAAATCGGAAGGAAGACATTCTTTCCCACACCTGCAAAAGAAACCCAATCTTGTTCTTCTGCATTCCATACATACGCATTTTGCAGATACCGATACTTATCCTGTCTGCAGTTATACGCTTTCAAGTAAAGCCCTTGTGTTTCGGATCCGGTTTTTAATTGATTATACATCATCAACCCGCGGCGGGAATATTCCTGCTCCGTTTCCTCCGGGTAATGAATAATCTCTTCTAAGGTATAATCATCCTTATTATAGGATCGAATTACCTGAGAAGAAAATGCAAGCGCATCTTCCTTGTTCTTGGAAACAGTTCCTGAAACAGCAAATTTCGTGTCTCCTATATTGCCATAATAATAGTCGAACTTACCGTCGTTCAGATATAGTGTATTAAACCATGCCGCAGAGATTTCTCCGGAAGGCTCACCGTTCCAATCTTTTAACTGTTCCTGGCAGGCTTCCTCTCTCCCTTCATAAACGGAAGAATGTGATAGTCCAAACAAGCGCATCCAGACATTGATATAAGCAACTTCTGCATTTTCATCCAATGATGCTGTTTTTGCCTGTTTGTCACGCTTCCCAGAATCGGCAGAAGAATCCGTGGAGCCGCAGCTGCACATGCCCATCAGGCATGCCGCAGCAAGCAGTCCTGCAACCATTCGTTTTTTCATCGCACGCTCCCCTCTAATCCATTAGTCCCGATATTCTTCAATGATGAAGGCTTCGAAAATATCGCCTTCCTTGAAGTCCCGGAATTTCTCCAGGGTAATGCCGCACTCGTAGCCTTCGGTGACTTCCTTTACATCATCCTTAAACCGCTTCAAGCTGGACATCTTATCTTCTGCGATCACAATGCCATCCCGTACCACACGGATTTCGCACTGACGAGTAACCTTTCCGCTGAGTACATACGCACCGGCAACGGCACCTACACTGGACAGCTTATAAACCTGACGCACTTCAATTCGTCCCATTACCACTTCTCTGGTCTTCGGTGCCAGCATGCCCTTCATGGCAGTTTCGACTTCTTCAATGGCATCATAAATGACACGATAGGTGCGAATATCTACATCATCCCGTGCAGCAGATTCCTCTGCAACCGGATCCGGACGTACATTGAATCCAATGATAATGGCATTGGAAGCGCTTGCCAGCATAACATCACTTTCCTTGATGCCGCCGACACCGCCATGGATAACCCGTACCCGTACTTCGTCGTTGGAAAGCTTTTCGAGGGACTGCTTCACAGCTTCTACTGAGCCCTGTACGTCTGCCTTGACGATCAGAGACAGTTCCTTCATTTCGCCTTCTTCAATCTGGCTGAACAGATTATCCAGTGTGACCTTCTGGTAAGCACTGAACTTTGCCTGCTTGGCTTCATGCTTCCGCTGTTCCACCAAAGTTCTGGCAAGCCGCTCATCTTCAACAGCATGGAAGCTATCGCCGGCAGACGGCACTTCTGCCAGACCGGTAATCTCAACCGGAACAGACGGCCCGGCTTCGTGTACGGTCTTGCCCTTGTCGTTGGTCATAACACGAACGTGACCTACTGCGGTTCCGGCAATCAGTACATCGCCCGTGTGCAGCGTTCCGTTTTGTACCAGCAAGGTTGCAATCGGTCCACGGCCCTTATCCAGACGGGCTTCCACAACGGTACCACGTGCACGGCGATCCGGATTGGCTTTCAGTTCCTGCATTTCTGCAACCAGCAGAACATTCTCCAGCAAGTCATCAATTCCCATGCCTGTTTTTGCAGAAACCGGCACACAAATGACATCGCCGCCCCATTCTTCGCAAACCAAATCATACTTGGTCAATTCTTCCTTAATCTTATCCGGGTTTGCGCCTTCTTTATCCATCTTATTGATGGCAACGATGATGGAAACACCAGCTGCCTTTGCATGGTTGATGGATTCGACTGTCTGCGGCATAATGCCGTCGTCCGCAGCAACTACCAAGATGGCAATATCTGTAATATTGGCACCGCGTGCACGCATAGAAGTAAATGCTTCGTGTCCCGGTGTATCCAGGAAGGCAATCTGCTTGCCGTTGTAGGAAACCTGGTAAGCACCGATGTGCTGCGTGATGCCGCCTGCTTCGCCTGCGGTAACATGCGCATGCCGAATGCGGTCCAGAATGGAAGTCTTACCGTGGTCAACGTGACCCATGACAACAACAACCGGGCTGCGTTCCTGGGTATCCTCTGCGGTATCCTCCTCATCAATCAGACGTTCTTCAATGGTAACGATCACTTCTTTTTCTACCTTTGCGCCCAGTTCCTCGGCAACAAGGGAAGCGGTATCAAAGTCGATTTCCTGGTTGATGGTTGCCATAACGCCCAGCATCATCAACTTTTTGATGACTTCCGTTGCTGTTACCTTCAACCGGCTTGCCAGTTCGCTGACAACGATGTTATCCGGAATCAGAACCTTCAGCTGCTGCTTTCTAGCACGTTCCAGCTCCAGACGGCGCAGCTTATCCTGCTCGGTTTCCCGCTTGTTGGAATATTTCTGCTTATTGCGCTGTGCAGACTTCTGATTGATCTTTTGCTTTTTGGTGGAATAATTATCCTTATACTTATTAGCCGGTGCAATCTGCTCATACCGCTGATTGTACTTATCCAAATCTACATAAGAACCTCTGGTATCTACTGTCCGGCGCTTTTCTGTTTTTACGCTGTCCGCAGAAGCCATGGTAACTTCCACATGCAGCCGTTCTCCGTGCTTCTGTGCCTTTGGCGTCTGCTTCTGCGGTTTCTTACTCCGCTGTTCTGTTTTTTCTGCCGCTTTCTGTTCCGGCGCTTTCTTTTTCGTCTCTGCCATAGGATCCTTCTCCGTTACTGTTTTTTGTTCCGGTGCGGCAGCCTGCGGCTTTGACGCTTCCGGTTTGCTTTGCTTCGGCTGAACTGCCGGCTGTTCCTTCTGCTTGGGGGCAGATTTTGCTTCCTGTTTGGGTGCAGGCTTCGCTTCCTGCTTGCCATTGGAGGAGTTGGCTGGCTTTTCCTGCTTCACCGACTTTTCTTTCTTTACAGGTTTTTCTTTTTGTGCCGGTTCCGGCGCAGGCCGAGGAGTATTCCGGCTGGCAAAATAGGCGTCAAAATTGGAAACCTGATGCTGCTGGGTAAAATACTCCAGCGCTAAGTTGACTTCTTCCGGTGTCAGGCTGCTGCCGGATTTTTTCTTCTGTCCGTCTGAGCTGCGGGTTTCATAGAACGCAATCAGCTCTTGGGTCGTCAAGTGCAAATCCTTTGCAACATCATTGATTTTTAATTTTTTCATCATAGGCAAACCCTCCTATACTCACAATAACCATTTTCCATATCGGGCATTTTCCGTGGAAAGTGCCCACAATCTATTTCCATGCAGAATCCTGCAATTACAGAATGGGATGTTCCGGTTCCATGCGGCTGCAAAGTCCACGGGCAAAGCCCGCATCACAAATCGCCAGCACACCGGTTTTGCGGCCAATTGCCTGACGGATCTGATCCATTGTCAGGTCGGTTTCCTGAAGCGGTACCTGATACCGCTGACAGAAAAATGCCACTTCCTTTGCTGTTTTGGGAGAAAGATCCGCACTGATCAGCACGACCTTTGCCGTATGCTGCTCTAGGCATTCCTTTACAGAATCAAAGCCCGGAATCACCTTCCCTGCCTTCCGGCAGATGGTCAATAAGTTCATGAAGTTCTGATTGCAATGCATGCTCTAACTCCTCGTAAACGGCGGGCGCAATCCGGCAGGAAAACGACCGCTCTAATTTTCTCGCTTTTTTGGCAGCATCCAGGCAAGCCATGTTCTTACATAAGTATGCGCCACGTCCCGCCTTTTTGCCCGTTGTATCCAGTAAAAATTCACCCTCCGGTGTGCGAAGTACCCGAATGAGTTCCTTCTTCGGCTTCATCTCTCCGCATCCAACGCACATGCGCATGGGAATCTTTTTGGTTTTCATGCGTTTTGCTCCTCTTGTCCTTCAAGCGGTGCAGCGGATTCTTCCGGTGCAGCAGCTGGTGCTGCAACAGGTTCTGCTGCTTCTACAGGTACAGCAGCAGTCGATTCTTCCGATGCAGCAGCGGCAAGCGGTGCTTCCTCCGGCTGTTCGGAGTCTGCGCCTTCTGTTTCCGGCTTAATATCAATCTTATATCCGGTCAGTTTCGCAGCCAGCTTGGCATTCTGACCCCGGTTTCCAATTGCCAGTGACAACTGGTGATTGGGTACGATCACGCTGCAAATCTTTTCTTCCTCATCCGTAATGGTAACACGGATAGCAGTCGCAGGTGCCAAAGCCCGTGCAATGAATTCCTCCGGCTTTTCGCTGTACGGAATGATGTCAATTTTTTCACCGTTCAGCTCATTGACAATGGCAGAAATTCTGGCACGCTTCGGGCCGATACATGCACCCACTGCATCTACGTTCGGATCCTTGGACCAGACCGCAATCTTGGTTCTGGAACCAGCCTCTCTGGAAATGGCACGAATTTCCACCGTTCCATCGTAAATTTCTGGTACTTCCAATTCAAATAGCCGCTTTACCAATTCCTTGCGTACTCTTGAAATCTTAATAATTGGCTTCTTCTGCTTATTGGCAATGTTGGTGATATAAACTTTAATCATCTTACCTTCGGTCAGCACTTCGCCCGGAATCTGCTCTCCACGGAAGAGATACAGTTCTGTCTTATCATACAGCAGGGTAGCGGTACCGCCCGGTTCTACCTGCGTGACCATTGCTGTGATGCAGTCGTTCTCCTTATCCTGGAACTGGTTCAGGATCTTTTCCCGGTTGATTTCCCGCAGATCGCCCTTAATGGACTGCTTCGCAGACAGGGCAGCGGCTCTGCCGAATTTATTGATGTCCAAACGCCGTTCAATGGTTCCGCCCACATAAGCAGTCGGATCAATGGTTTTTGCCACATCAATGTTGACTTCGTTGTCATCCCATGGTTCATCGTCCACGACGGTCTGCTTCAAATACATCTCAAACCGCTTGGTGGCGGGGTCAATTTCTACCCGAATGTTTTCTTCGCTGTCCGGGTAGGACTTTCTTGCTGCTTTCAGCATTGCTGTTTTGACTTTTTCTACCAATACAGTGGTATCTACGCCGTTCTCGCTGCCCAGTGCAGCCAGCGCTTCAAAAAATCCGTTGTCCATGTCGTAAGTATGCCTCCATTTTTTGATTGATCCAAATTTCTAAGCCCTGCATGTCAAACCAATGCAGCTTAAAATTCAAATTCTTCGTATCGCTTTACAAATGCCAAATCCGCCAGCGGAAGCGTCCGCAGCGTTCCTTCGATTTCCAAGGTGATCTGCTCCTTTTCCCAGGCATGCAGGACACCAATCCACTCCCGTTCTCCGTCAATTGGCCGAATGGCACGGGCACGTACCAGTTCTCCGATGCTGGCATCAAAATGCCAGGTGCGGTTGAGTTCCCGCTCCAATCCGGCAGAACCGACCTCCAGCACATAAGCCTGTGAAATGGGGTCTGTCTGATCCAAGATCTCATTGACCGGTCGGGTCATGGCTTCGCAATCCTCGATGTCAATGCCGTCCGGATGGTCAATGAAAATCCGAAGGTACCAGCTGGCGCCTTCCTTTTCAAAGCGCACATCCCAAATGGTAAAGCCCAGCGAGTCCGCAATCGGCTGCACCATCTGACAGATTGCCTGCTCGGTACTGCCATATTGTTTCAATTTCATGCTTTGTCCTGCTCCTTTTCCTGGTGGGGGTTCTTCCCGTGCAGGCTGTTTTAGCGCTGCACAAAGAATGAAAAAGTCCCTAACATAAGCGAAAGACCGGAGGGTTCCGGTCTTTTGCTGCATCATATGTCAATATTATAACACCGTTTCCCGAAAAAATCAAGAGGTTCCTGCAAAAAAATTACATTTTACGCAAATAAAACGTCCGTTTCCTGCGTTCTTCCTGCATTTTTAGCACTTTGCACAAGAAAAGCTGGTGCAGAACCCATCTGCACCAGCTTTTAAACGCTCTATTGACTTAGTGGCATGCTTCGCATTCTCCGATTTCGCCAACAATCGGCTTCGGATCAATTCCCTGTCTGGTATAATAATCAGACAGAGCGGACTTGATTGCCTGTTCTGCCAGAACAGAACAGTGCACCTTTACTGCCGGCAGTCCATCCAAAGCTTCCATAACAGCTTTGTTGGTCAGTCCCAGCGCATCATCCACGCTCTTTCCCTTGATCATTTCAGTTGCCATGGAAGAGGTTGCCACTGCGGCACCGCAGCCAAATGTCTTGAACTTAACATCCTGAATAACATTATCCTGAATCTTCATGTAGATCTTCATGATGTCGCCGCACTTTGCATTGCCGACTTCGCCGACTGCATTTGCATCCTCAATTTCGCCTACATTCCGAGGGTTTGTAAAATGATCCAATACCTTTTCACTATACAGCATAGTAAATTCCTCCCATTGATCTTCTTAAGCGTAACCGTTTACGCTGTTGCATTTGCTTCTTCTTTGCACATCCGTTCCCACAGCGGAGACATATCCCGCAGGCGCTTTACCACCTTCGGAATCACTTCCAAGATGTAGTCCACATCCTCATCGGTCAGTGTTTCATCAATGGACATCCGCAAAGAACCGTGTGCAACTTCGTGCTTTAATCCCAAAGCCAGCAGCACATGAGACGGATCCAGCGATCCAGAGGTGCAAGCGGAACCGGAGGAAGCACAAATTCCATTTAAGTCCAGCATCAGCAGCAGACTCTCGCCTTCAATGCCTTCAATGGAAATGTTGAGGTTGCCCGGCAAACGTTTTTCCCGGTCACCATTTAACCGTGTTTTCGGCAGTTGCAGGATGCCGTCAATCAACCGATTCCGCATCGCTGTAATTTTTTCTGCACGTTCTGCAATGTTCTGTGTTGCCATAGTAATGGCTTTTCCAAGGCCCATAATTGCCGGTACATTCTCGGTACCTGCACGGCGGCCACGTTCCTGTCCGCCGCCATGAATCAGATTCGGCAAAACAAGACCCTTCCGCACATACAGAGCGCCAATGCCCTTCTGTGCATGAATCTTATGTCCGGACAGTGACAGCATATCAATATTCTGTGCTTTTACGTCAATTTCCACATGACCGACTGCCTGAACAGCATCCGTATGGAATACAACGCCTTTTTCCTTACAAATTGCACCAATCTCTGCAATTGGCTGAATGGTACCGATTTCGTTGTTGGCATACATAATGGTAACCATTGCAGTATCTTCCCGAATGGCATCCCGTACATCCTGCGGATTTACCAAGCCATCTGTGCCGACCGGCAGATACGTTACGGTAAAGCCTTTCTTTTCCAGATCCTGGCAGGTGTGCAAAACAGCATGATGCTCAAACACAGAAGTAATCAAATGCTTCTTGCCACGCTTGGCAGCCCGTTCCATGTATCCTTTAATCGCCCAGTTGTCGGATTCTGAACCGCAGCTTGTGAAGAAAATTTCATTCGGCTGTGCGCCCAGCGCTGCTGCAACTTGTCCTCTGGCGAACTCAACGTCTCTCTGTGCATCCCGACCCAGTTTATAAATGCTGGACGGATTTCCATATTGATTCTGTAGATAGGGCAGCATCACCTCCAGCACTTCCGGTGCTACTTTTGTGGTTGCCGCATTGTCTGCATAAATGAATCGCTTTTCCATATTATAACCCTTTCCTTTCAGGATTTCCTTGAAGCCTTGACCGATTTGTCAAGCCGTCTGCAAAACCTTCAAGCAAATAATCTATTTCCGATTGAATATCTATATTATACCGCAATTTCTGCAAAAATGCAACTTTTGTTACCCTAAGGAAACACCGATGCCATTTCGGTCTATTTTACTGCCTGCTGCTATCGTCCGCTGTGCAGATCCCGCTGCATAACAGCCAGCGCATCACAGCGTTCATTTTCCGGATGTCCGGCATGCCCTTTCACCCAATGAAAGTGCACCTGATGCCATTCCAGCAGCGGCAGAAGCTGCTTCCATAGATCCACATTCAGCGCTGGTTTTCGATCGGATTTGATCCAATTTTTCTTTTGCCAGCCATACACCCAACCCTTTGTGATGCTGTCTACGACATATTTGCTGTCCGTCGTCAACTCCACCACGCACGGCTCCTTTAACGCAGACAGCGCTGCAATAACACCCGATAACTCCATGCGGTTGTTGGTGGTTTCCGCTTCCCCGCCGGACAGTTCCTTCTGCGCAGTACCATATCGCAAAATTGCACCCCAGCCGCCTGGCCCCGGATTACCGCTGCATGCACCATCTGTAAAAATTTCCACTTGTTTCACACCATTCTTCCTTTCACACAAAAAGAGGGCTTCGAATTGCTCAAAGCCCTTTTTCTACAAAGCATATAACATCCCATTGTGCTTATTTTGATCTTATCGGCTATGGCCGCCGCCACCTCCGCCGCCGGAACTGGTGCCGCCACCTCCGCCGCCTCCGCCGGAGCTGGATTCATGCACAATTTTTGTTCTAGTTTGATATTGCCGCAGGAAAACATCCGATTGCTGCAAAAAGTGAACCTTTTCTCGATCTACATAATGCGTGCCAGGAGAAGGGAATTTAAAGCGGTAACGCTTCTTCACGGCAAAGAAGGTAAAGCATGCAACAAGAACACCTGCTAAAATAGAAAGCGGTACCCAAATATCCGCCCGAAACGGCGGCTTTGCAGCATAGACGATCTCTCCATCCTGCACATACATATACTCTTCATCGGTACCCTCTTTATCTGTCTGCCGCACATAATAATGGTCGGGAATCCCTTCTCCATAATAGTATTCCAGTTCATTGCAGAACGCCAATACTGCTTCATATGGATCTTCTTGCCCACGCTCCAAATACGGATCCAGCGCAGAAAAGATCTCATCTACCCGATTGTTGCTTTCGCTGTTGGTATAATAGAACTGCGCCCAGCCTCTTGTATAGATGTAGTCATATGGGGCATACGAGGTGTCCCCATCTCCCGACAAATCCATATAATAGAACACGCCGTCACTTTTTTTCCCAAACAACTCTATGTAATAATCTGCGGCGGTGTCCCGTGTATCTGCCCGATCAACCCGGGTACCAGAAAGAAAGACGGCTACATTCATATCAATCTTTTCCGCTGTCTCCCGAATCCGGTCATCCAGTTCTTGCTCTTCTTCCGCAGTGAGCACCACGGCATCGTCATAAACCGCACAAACATCCGGATCCGAACATTCCGCACTGGCAGCCATTGTATGCGCAGTAACGCCAATCCATACAGCAGAAGCAGCACAGAGCATCCCTGCCATCCATTTTTTCCAAGTTTTCATCGCAGCAGATACCCCCCTAGCATTCCAATCAAAGCCACCAACGCCATCAAACCTGCACAGCAGCCCAATAGCTTTGCATAGCTCAGCGGCGGTGTGCCCACCAGCTTTCCGGTCTGTCCGTTCAGTGCAAAACTATACCGCTTCCCCCGATGCAGGTATGTCATGAACCAAACTGGCATTAAGACATATCGGTTTTGCACCTTCTGATACTGTGTGTTGCAGCTTTTTACCGAAACAGAAGAATACTGTCTGGTCGTTTCCGCAATGATGCCCTTACAGCCCTGGTTCACTCGCTTTTGAATCCGAGGGAAAACATCATTGAATACAATGTCGTACTTTTCTGCCATAAAGCCGCTCAAATACTGCATCTGGAACGGACGCAGTGCCTGATAATCATACGGTTCCAAGGCGTCCATCATCTCGTCTTCCATTTTCTTCGCACCGTCTGCCGGAATTCCGACAAACGGAATGGAAACATCCCGATGCACTGCATATTCTTTGGTTTCCGTAATCTCATAGTCTCCGCTCTTCCAGCTTCGGGTCTCTTTCCCGATGGCATGATAATCCGTCCGGGTTTCACAGTCTGCCAGCCAGAATGGCGCATACACGCCGGTCATTTTCTCCAGCTGCTGCTGCCGCTTAAAATCGCTGGGCAGAAACCAGCGCTTTTTGCACCACTGCTTCATCGTTGTCACTGCGGCTTCCCGGCTGACCGTAAACGGAATCACCTGGGAAGGGCAGTAATCTCCGGACAGCCGTCCAGCCAAAATAACCGGAGAATGGCAGTAATAGCAAAACGTCGCCGATGTGGTATCTTCTGCAATGACCTGCGCCCCGCAGGACGGGCATTCATACAGCTTCGTATGCGCCGCAAAATCGGCTGCCTCCTGGTCATTCTGCAAGGTATCGACTTCCGGATCCGCCTGCTGCATAGCCTGTTCATTTTGATCGCCATAAAGCGCCTGCATCTGCTGTTCGTCAAAATCACTCTGACAGTATTCGCAGGAAAACGAACCCGTATCAGGATTTAATTTCAGCTCGCCGCCGCAATAGGGGCATTTATATTGTACGGTTTCCATAGGCTCCCTTTCTCAATGGTTGATGGTTTAGCCGCGCTTCTGACCGCAGTTGGTACAGAAATTACCCTGATTCACCGTTCCGCAGGAACAGGTCCAGTCTGCTGCCGGCTTCTTGCTGCCGCAGTTGGTGCAGAAATTGCCCTGGTTGACTGTTCCGCACGAACAAGTCCAGCCGGCTGCCGGAGCCGGCTTTTTGTTGCCGCAGTTGGTACAGAAATTGCCCTGGTTGACCGTTCCGCCACCTGCCGCGGGAGCAGATGGAGCCGGTACAGCAGCGGCGGCAGCGGCAGCTGCTGCTTGCTGCTGCATCTGTGCCGCATTGGTGGCAGAAGCTGCCTGCATAAAGCCGCCTGCGCCCTGCATGCCCATACCCATTGCCATGTATGCCTGACCGGCGCCGGCTGTATTGGCACCTGCGCTTTGCAGGCCCTTTGCAACAGCGCCCTGTACGTATCCTTCCCGAATGGTCGCATCAGAAAGCATCGCGCCCTGGTTCCGCATATTGATGAGCTGTTTGCTTTCATCGTCATAGCTGACGCTCGCAATGCCGACTGATGCAATTTCCATGCCTCTGTTCTGGTTCCAATCATCGTCCAGCACATTGCTCATGTACTTGGCAAGTTCCATACTCTTTGCCGGCAGACTGGAAATCCGCACGCCATCCACTGACATCTGACCGATTGCAGACTGCAATGCTGTCAGGAACTCAGAGGTATACTGTGCATTGATCTCCGCAAAATCCAAGCGCTGTGCATTGTGCGGCACGCTTTCCATAAAGAATTTCAGCGGATCGGTAATCTTCACCGAGAAAGTACCATGACACCGTACAAACAGTTCTGCATTGTAGAAATTATCGAAATATTGCAGGGCATTCCGTGTTCCAAACTTAATGCCACGAATCTCCTGCAAGTTCAGGAAATAGACCTGCTGGGACTTTCCGGGCTGTCCGCCGAACTTAAAGCGTTCAAAGGTTTCCCGTACAGAAGCTTTCAATTCGCCGTTGAACAGAGATGGAGACGAGGAAAGATAGACTTCATAGTAGCCTTCCTCTGCGGTGTAGTCCACGATTCTTCCGCCATCCATCAGAATCATCATCTGCTTCGGGCCAACTACGATCTTGGAACCGTTGGAGATGACATCTGCATTGCCCTTCTTATTGCTGCCGCGCCGATTGCTCACCTGGACGCCACGTGTCATAATGGTGGTTTCTGTCATATTGTCCGCCGCAATATAATCCAACCACGAATCTGCCAGTGTTCCGCCAACAGAACCAACCGCTGCTCGAATCAAACCCATTGTAAAAACTCCTTTCGAAATGTGCTGACCGACAGTTTTTCAAACGCCGAGCCAGCATGCTGTTATGAATTATTCATCTTTTGCACAAACATCATCATAAGATAGTTTCATTATATCATACAATTTTCCCAATTGCAAGCAAAAACAGGAATTTCCGCAAAAAACGCAGAAATTCCTGTTTTTCATTTACGTCCGATTCAATTGGATGCTATTCCCGATAGAATTACTTCTTTCTTCTGGTGATGGTAAAGGCACCAACACCCAGGGAAGCAGCTGCTACTGCGCCCAGTACAACGGCTGCCACTGCACCGTCTCCGGTCTGTGTATTGATTGCATTGGAATCCACAGCACTGGCACTGCTGGAAGGAATCGGAACAGCAATGGTCGTGGTCGTTGTAGTCGTCTCTTCCATGGTCGTGGTGGTTTCTGTAGTCGTGGTAGTAACTTCCGGTTCCATAGATGTAATTTCATCAATGGTCATTTCCACACCGCTTCTGGAAACGTTTCCACGCTGGTTATAGTCGAACACATTGATGTTGGTATCAATGACCAGTGCATCAATGGAAATCGCCGGATTCGGGAAGGAAAGCTTTACGGTATATGTACCGTTCTGATCCAGTTTCACTTTTTCCGCAGAAGATTCTGCATTATCCCATCTGGAATATCCGCCCACTGCACCGTTTAAAACAGCGTAATAGGAATCTTCCTTCGAAAAGTCCAGCCCTTTAATGGTAAAAGTTACAGCAATGTAATCAGATACCTCATACTGGGAATCAATATCCTGAAAGTTGTTGCCGTCGAATGTATTCAAAATGTTATATCGCATGTAGGCGGGATCCGTTGCGACATTGTCTCTTGTCCCGAATGCGCCTGTGGTCATGCCTCTATATGTAATGGTGGTGGTTGCCGCAGAAACGCCGATAGATGCCACAGCACTGGCTGCTATGGCAGCGGCTGCCGCTGCTGCAAAAAATTTCTTCCAACTCATTGCGATCTCCTCCTAGAAATCGATGCCGGATCCCGCTCGAACGAGTTCGACAAGTATCGATTGATGATTTTATTATAACACACTTCCCGGCTGCTGTCTATGTACAATTTGACTAAATCAATTGTTGGAATCTTGTGGATTACCGCGTTATTTCACAGGATTTGTGTCGGAAGGTGCCGCTTCCGCAGCGGCCTGCTGCATGATTTGTACGGTTTTTCGCATCAGTTCAAGTGGATCTTCGCCCGCTTGCAGCTGAACGCCAATATAAGGCTTTCCAATGCTGTTAAACAGCACACGCCCACGGAATGCCGCAGAAAGCGCCAGAATTTCTTCCTGTGTGGGATGTTCCGTATAAAACAGCAGTCTGCCGTTGCGCTGGGTAATTTCGGTAATGCCCAACTGTGCGGCACAATTTCGCAGCATGGAAACGGACAGCAAGCCAATGACTGCCTGCGGCGGATCTCCATACCGGTCGATCAGTTCATCCATGATATCCAGTCGATCCTCTTCGGACTGAATGGCAGCAATTTTCCGATAAATATCCAGCCGCTGTGCCAGGCTCTCAATATACCGTTCCGGAATATGCGCATCGATCTGAAGGTCTACCACACACTCCGACGTTTTCTGAATCGGTTCTCCCCGTTCTTCTGCAATGGCTTCGGACAGCAGCTTTAGGTACATATCATAACCGACCGCTTCCATATGTCCGTGCTGTCTGCCGCCCAGAATACTGCCAGCACCTCGAATTTCCAAATCCCGCATAGCAATGTGAAAGCCGCTTCCGAACTGGGTGAATTCCCGCATGGCAGAAAGTCGCTTGCTGGCAACTTCCGTCAGCACCTTTTCCCGGCGGAACGTAAAGTAGGCATACCCGCGCCGATTGGATCTGCCGACCCGTCCCCGAAGCTGATACAGCTGCGACAAGCCAAACCGATCGGCGTCCTCAATAATCATGGTGTTGACGTTGGGGACATCCACTCCGGTTTCAATGATGGTCGTGCAGACCAAAATCTGAATCTCATTCTCCACCAGTTTGCGCCAGATTTCGGAAAGCTCCTCCTCGCTCATTTTCCCGTGTGCAACAGCCACTTCCGCCTGCGGCAGCATCTGCCGAATCCGGGAGGCTGTAAACTCAATGGTCTCCACTCGATTGTGCAGGTAGTAGACCTGTCCGCCCCGTTTCAGTTCCCGGCTCATTGCTTGCATCAGTACACCGGGATTGTATTCCATTACATAGGTTTGTACGGGATAGCGATCCTGCGGCGGTTCCGCCAGAATGGACATATCCCGAATGCCGCTCATGGCCATGTTCAGTGTCCGGGGAATCGGCGTTGCCGACAGCGTCAGCATATCCACCCCGGGAAACATCTCCTTAAATTTTTCCTTATGCGCAACGCCGAAGCGCTGTTCCTCGTCCACAATGGCAAGCCCCAGATTGCGGAACTGAATATCCTTCTGTACCAACCGATGCGTGCCGATCACCAAATCGGCAACACCGCTCTTCATTTGCTCCAGTGCTGCCTTTTGCTGTTTGGCAGTACGGAAGCGGGAAAGCAGCACCACATTGACCGGAAACTGCTCAAACCGGCGCACAGCGGTCTGGTAATGCTGCATCGCCAGCACCGTGGTCGGCACCAGAATGGCGCATTGTTTGCCGCTTAGAATACATTTCATCGCCGCACGCAGGGCGACTTCCGTTTTGCCGAAACCGACATCTCCGCACAGCAGCCGATCCATCGGGCGTGCCCGTTCCATATCGTTCTTAATCTCCGCAATACTTTGCAGCTGATCGTCGGTCTCAATATAGGGAAATCGTGCTTCAAAATCGTGCTGTACCCCATCATCCGGCAGGAAGGCAAACCCTTTGCTTTGCTCCCGCTTGGCATACAGGGCGGTCAGCTCCTTTGCCATGTCCTTGACTGCACGCTTGACGTTATTTCTGGTTTTCTGCCACTCCGGCGAAGAAAGCTTATTGAGCCGCACACCCATATCTTCCCGGGGGCCAATGTATTTCGACACCATATCCAACTGCGTAACCGGCACATATAAGTTCTCATTGCCGGCATACTGAATGGTGATATAATCCTTGGTAATGCCCTCCAGTTCCAGCTTCCGGATACCCAGGAATCGGCCGATTCCATGCAGCGCATGCACCACCAGGTCGCCCGGTGTCACATCCGAAAGGGAACGGATTTCCTCGCCCTTTTTATGCCGCTTCTGTTTCTGTTTGGCATGCATGGCTTTGGCTTGGGTAATCATTGCCGTTTTGGTTTCCAGATAGGCAAATCCACCGGTCATGGAACCCGTCATTAAATAGACCGTTCCACGCTTCCATAGTGCCTCTTCTGTTGCCAATTCGCAGGATAAACCATCCTTTTGCAAGTCCTCCCGGATGATTGGCAGCGTCTTTTCACTGCCTGCCACCAGCATCACGGCATAGCCCTGCCGGCAGTAATCCTGCAAATCTTCTGTCAGCTGCCGCATTTCACCGCCCCATGGAGCCGTCTGAATTGCTTCCACACTCAGCAGCTTCTGAAACGCAATCCGCTGTCCGCCCTGTAGGAAATTGCTGGCATAAATGCAGAACTTCTGCTCCAGGCGGTGTTGGATGACTGCCGGTTCCTGGTAGTAGCCATCCAATCCCCGACAGAGATCCCCTTCCTCCAGCAGAATCTTACAATCCTCCTGATACTGTGCCATAACCGAACGTGCTTGTTCCGCAACGGCTGCATATTCGCTGAACACAACTGTATCCATGCCATAATCGGAAAGCAGTGCCGGCTGTGGATGCAGCAGCGGATAGTACTTATCTGCATGAGAAAGCCCAACTCCATTTTGCAGCTGTTCCGCATCCCGCAGCAGCTTTTCCCGTGCGGCATCAGCATGCTTGCCTCGTAGCGTCTGGCTGTGTGCTTCGATCAGCTGTGCCAGCTGTTCCGGATCAAACAGCGTTTCCTTTGCCGGCGGAATCAACACCGCTTCAAGCGCTTCTGTCCGCCGCTGGGTCTCCGGATCGAAGCTGCCCATGGTGTCAATCTCATCGCCCCACAGCTCCATTCGAACCGGAGCAGACAACTGAACCGGGAATAGATCGATGATGTCTCCCCGAACTGCAAACTGTCCCGCTCCTTCTACGGATTCCCCACGGACATAGCCCATTGCTGTCAGATGCTGAATCAGTTCTGTCTGATTGACCGCATCCCCCTGCCTGAGCCGAATGGTTTCCTTTTGCAGCTGCTCCGGCGGAATGGTGGGCTGCATGAGTGCTTCCATGCTGGCGATAACAACCCGGCTGATGCCCTGCTGCAATGCCGTTACCGCCGCCAGACGAGCGTGTTCATATTCAGCAGAAACCCCCTCTACCGCCGTTACAAGCAATTCCTTGGAAGGAAACAGCACAGCTGTCTGCGCCTGCTCCATGGCATTGATATCGTCGCAAAGCCGTTTGGCTTCCGCTTCGTCTCCGGTTACCGCCAATACCGTTCCGCTCTGGCACAGCGTAACCAGCAGCTGTGCCTTATGAATTTGTGCAACACCGGTCAGGGAAACGGGCGAAATCCCATTTGCTTTTGCCTGTTCGATGCTGCGGTAAGCTGCCAATCCGGCAAATGCCTCTTGAAAAAATCGCATGACAGTCTCCTTTCTTGTTCCCTAATTCCATCTATCTCTATTATTTGCTGTATAAATTCATGGCACGATCCATCTGATCCTGTACAATCAAAGTTGCCGCATCTGCTGCATGGGCAAATGCCTGCTCCATTTCCTGCCATTCGGCTTCCTGGAATTTGCTCAGCACCCAGTCTGCCAGATCATACGCCGGATTGGGCTTTGCACCCACACCAATTTTAATGCGGGGGAATTCATCTGATCCCAGCAGCGCAATGATGCTCTTTATGCCGTTGTGTCCGCCGGCACTGCCCTTTCGCCGAATCCGCAGCTTGCCCGGCGGCAGGGAAATGTCATCATACAGCACCAGAACCTGCTCCGGCTTTAATTTGTAAAATTCTGCCGCAGCAGCCACTGCCTCTCCGCTGTTATTCATATAGGTAACCGGCTTCATCAGCAGGCAGCGCACGCCGCCCAGCATGGCTTCCCCACAGTCCGCCCGGAATTTCATCTGCTGCAAAGAGGCATTTGCCTGCTTGGCAAGGGTATCCACTGCCAAAAAACCAGCATTGTGCCGGGTACGTGCATATTCCAGCCCTGGATTTCCCAATCCGACAACAAGCCGCTGAATCGGCCCTGCATGTGGTGTTTCCTTGCTGATCTGCGCAAATAAATCAAAAATACTCATATTTCTTGTTAACCCACTTCATGCGGCACCGGTTCCCCGATGCCGCATGATTCCTTTCTATCTATCCATGTGCCTGTAAACGCAGATTACTTCTTGTCGTCGCTGCTCATCAGCTTATCCCGCAGTTTCCGCAGGCTGTAGCCTTCCTTCATCTTCAAGTCTGCACGCTCGACTGCCAATGCATAATCCGGAACATCCTTGGTGACAGTGGTGCCGGCCGCTGTATAGGCACCCTTGCCCAGTTTCACCGGTGCAATCAGGTTGGTGTTACAGCCAATGAAGCAGTTGTCTCCGATCTCACAGCGGTTCTTCACCATACCGTCATAGTTTACGGTAACTGTGCCGCAGCCGAAGTTAACCTTCTTGCCGACATCACTGTCGCCGACATAGGTCAGGTGTGCAATTGCGGTTTGTTCGCCAATGGTGGAGTTCTTTACTTCTACAAAATCCCCGATCTTTACGCCATTCTTAATATGCGAATTGGGACGAATGTGAACGAATGGGCCAATCTTGACGGCATCTTCAATCAAGGATTCATATGCCTGTACATAATTCAATGTAACCAGATCTCCAATGGAGCAATTCTCAATCAGGCAGTTCGGGCCAATGGTGCTTTTCATGCCAATTTTTGTTTTTCCCTTTATAATAGTACCCGGTAAAATCGTGGTCTCTGCACCGATTTCTACATCCCGTCCAATTAAAATGCCATCGGTACAAACAAAATTTACTCCGTTTTCCATGTGTTTGTCCAGGATTTTTTGCCGTGCCACTTCATTGAGCATCAGCAAATCCTTCCGGGTATTGGCACCCAGTACCACATCTGCATTTTCAGTTTTGTAGGCACCTGCACGCTTTCCAGCTGCAATTGCAGCGCCAACCGTATCTGTCAGGTAATATTCCCCCTGCGCATTGGAAGGTTCCAGCGTATCCAGCAGCGCAATCAGATCGGCTGTCCGGAACCAGTAGGCACCAGAATTGACTTCCTGAATCCGGCGCTGTTCCTCTGTCGCATCCTTTTCCTCCACAATACCGGCAATTCCGGTTTCCGTCCGAAGAATCCTGCCATATCCATGCGGTTGATCCAGTTCTGCTGTAATCACCGTCACCGCATTGCCCTGCTGTTCATGCATTGTCAATGCATGCTGAATGGTTTCTGCATCCATAAACGGTGCATCTCCGCACAGTACCAGCGTATTGCCATCCAATTCCTGCTGCAAGAACGGAACAGCCTGCATCACAGCATGCCCGGTTCCCAGCCGCTGCGGCTGCAAAGCGGTTGTATATTTATCATTTAAGTAATGTTCAATGTATTGAGACTTGTATCCTGTAATGACGCAGATGCGGCTCAGCGATGCTGCTTCACAAGCACGAATCACCCAATTCAACATCGGCAGATCCATTACCTTCAGCATCGGCTTCGGGATTTCTGCCTTCATTCTTTTTCCATGGCCGCCGGCCAATATTACAACTTGATTCATTTTCTAAAAGACTCCTTTCGGGTTTCCATCTCATCCAACCCCACATACATTATGACAAATTTTTGAAAAAATTGCAAGGGGTTTTTCGAACTTTTTCCACATCCCATCATTTTTGTATAAGTTGCCCGAAAAAAAGGAAAATATTTTTTTAAAAAAGGTCTGGCATTTTCTTACAAAGTATGTTATAATGATAATGAGCCCGGTTTCTGATGAGAAAATGCTCTTCGTTTGGAATCCGGTCGATAGAATATATTTTTGGAGGTATCACTGAAATGGGCAAGAAGTTTGTTTACCTGTTCAATGAAGGTAATGCACAAATGAGAGAGCTCCTGGGTGGTAAGGGTGCAAACCTGGCTGAAATGACCAACATCGGTCTGCCGGTTCCGCAGGGCTTCACCATCACAACAGAAGCGTGCACACAATACTATGAGGATGGCCGTAAAATCAACGACGACATCATGGCACAGGTCATGGACGGCGTTGCAAAGATGGAAGAGATCAACGGCAAGAAATTCGGCGATTTGAAGAATCCGCTGCTGGTTTCTGTTCGTTCCGGTGCACGTGCTTCTATGCCGGGTATGATGGACACCATTCTGAACCTGGGTCTGAACGACGAAGTAGTTGCTGCTATGATCGCTGGCAACTCTGATCCGGCTTTCGAGCGTTTCGTATATGACTCCTACAGACGTTTCATTCAGATGTTCTCTGACGTTGTTATGGAAGTTGGTAAGAAGTACTTTGAACAGCTGATCGACAAGATGAAGGCTGAAAAGGGCGTACAGTTCGACGTAGAACTGACTGCTTCTGACCTGAAGACACTGGCTGAACAGTTCAAGGCTGAGTATAAGAACCAGCTGGGCACAGACTTCCCGTCTGATCCGGTTGAACAGCTGAAGCTCGCAATCGAGGCTGTATTCCGTAGCTGGGACAACCCGAGAGCAAACGTATACCGTCGTGACAACGACATTCCGTAC
>OIGD01000671.1_pt1 | contig 38535 bp, 37 predicted proteins | sample 1582211 | NCBI WGS metagenome assembly OIGD01 (sample SAMN04414078, study PRJEB24778) | human gut metagenome | material: faecal | host: Homo sapiens
GGAGCCGACAGCACGAAGTGCGACAGGCGAAGCGCTTTGAGCTCGAAGGAAATTCAAGATAGTGATAATTGTTCACGACTGCGTATGGGTTGCATTTGTTGCTATTACTTGAATGTATAAAATAAACAAACAACTCCAAAGGATTGCAAGGATTATTATAACAGACTTAGTGAGTTCAATAATTCATATTCTAGCCCCAATGTAATTGATTTTAGAATGTCAAAAACGTTGAAGTCGAATAAATTCATTCAATTAAACATTTATTTGTTTTGTCTGCCACTTTGCACATAACTAACTTAGAAAACAAATTGTTTTGAAAAAAAACTAAAAACCACACCTAGTTTCCCCCAAAACAACGAAAAATGAAAAAAGAAAGGAAACCCAAAAATATGCAAAAGTATATTGAAAAAGCAGATATATTAATTGAAGCTTTACCATACATTCAAAAATTCAACGAAACAGTAGTTGTAATAAAATATGGAGGCTCAGCAATGACTGATGAAAAAATAAAACAATCTGTTATTGGTGATATATCGTTTATGAAAATGGTTGGTATAAAACCAATAGTAGTCCATGGAGGCGGTCCATTTATAAATGAAGCGTTAACAAAATCCAATATAGCACCAAAGTTTAAGAATGGATTAAGGGTAACAGATAAAAACACAATTGAAATAGCTGAAAGCGTGCTGTCTGGAAATATTAATAAATCAATTGTTTCGGATTTCCAAAAACACGGAATGCAAGCTTGCGGTATTTCGGGCAAAGACGGAAAACTTATTGTTGCTAAAAAAAGTGATGAAAATATAGGCTATGTTGGTGAAATAGAAAAAATAAACCCTAAAATTATTAATACACTTATTGATAACGGCTTTGTACCTGTTATTTCTCCAATTGGCACTGATGAAGATGGAAATACCTATAATATTAATGCTGATTATGCAGCTAACGAACTTGCTATTGCTTTAAAAGCAAATAAACTTGTATTTTTGACCGATATCGATGGGCTGCTTGAAGATGAAAATGATAACAAATCTTTAATTTCCAGAATAAATGTAAAGATAATTAATGAGATGACTAAGTCAGGTCAAATCAAAGGCGGCATGATTCCAAAAATAAAAAGCTGCAAAAAAGCTATTGAAAATGGTGTAAAATCAGTTCACATAATAAATGGCAACATAAAACATGCTCTTCTTCTTGAAATTTATACAAATGAAGGTATTGGTACAATTATAGAAAGGGATTAAAAATATGGAAAATAATATAAAAAATAATACTGATAATTATATTCTAAATACTTATAAAAGACAGGCTATAATAATAGATAAAGGAAATGAGGTTTATTTATTTGACGCAGACGGGAAAAAATACCTTGATTTTGTTTCAGGTATTGGTGTAAATAGTTTAGGTTACCAAAACAAAAAATATAATCAAGCAATAATAAACCAGCTAAATAAATTTAACCATTGTTCAAATCTTTATTATTGGGAAACACAATCATCTCTTGCCCAAAAGTTAGTAAATATCAGTCCTTTTGATAAAGTGTTTTTTGCAAATAGTGGAGCTGAAGCTAACGAAGGTGCTTTAAAACTTGCCAAAAAATACGGGAAAACAAAAAATAGAAATTTAAACTGCACAAACATAATAACAATGAAAAACTCGTTTCATGGAAGAACGCTTGGAAGTCTTTCAGTCACTGCACAAAGCAAATATCAAACAAATTTTGCACCTTTATTACCTGATATTTTAGAAGCTGAGTTTAACGATATTGGAAGTGTTACAAAGTTAATTAGTGATAAAGTTTGCACAATTATTGTTGAGCCAATTCAGGGTGAAGGAGGATTAAAATTAGCTAAAAAAGAATTTTTGCAAGGTTTAAGAAAAATATGTGACGAAAATGATATAATATTAATTTTTGATGAAGTCCAATGCGGTGTTGGAAGAACAGGTAAATTTTTTAGCTTTGAAAATTATGATGTCATACCGGATGTTGTAACAATGGCAAAAGGACTTGCAAACGGTTTGCCCATTGGAGCTTTTATGGTTAATAATAAATATTCTTCCATTTTAACATATGGAGATCATGCTTCGACCTTCGGCGGTAATCCTATTTCAACAGCAGGAGCAAATGTTGTTGTGGATGAGATAATAAATAACGGGATTTTAAATAATGTAAAAATAAACGGTGAATACTTATTTTCAAACTTAAACAAATTAGAATCAAAATACGATTTTATAAAAGAGGTTCGGGGGTTAGGGTTTATGATTGGTGTTGAGTTTGAATTTGAAGTTGCTTCAATAATAAGTCATCTTAAAGATAAGGGTTTGCTTGTTTTAAATGCAGGTAATAATGTATTAAGACTTCTTCCTCCATTAATTGTCAACAAAAACCATATTGATGAAGCAATAGGTATTCTTGATGAAGTTTTGAGTGAAATAAAAATAAGCGTATAAAATTTTGGTAATTTTATAATTTGTAACTGGATTAAAGATAATGCATTTATCTTATATTTGTTTATCAAATAAGCTATTATCTTGTTAAGGCTTTAATCCAATTGCTAAATTTTTCATAACCTGACTTTGTCCAATCTGAATACACTTTAAGTCGTGATTGATAAAATTCTGGTAATTCATTAAATTTTTGCCAAAATTGTGTAAACTTTTCTGTTAAAATAACTTTATACATTGACGTATCCTGGTCATAATTATTTCTTACTCGTTCATAATTAAATTGATTATACAAAATTTGATCTTTTTGGGATTGTAGATCTTGCAAAGTGCTTTTCAAAGATGTATTACATTCTTTCTTATTATCTAAATCAGTTTTTAAATTACCTTTTTTATATAATGTAGCAAGAGAGTATTTTTTAAGTGTTTTTAAAGATTTTTTTTGTTCTTTTGCATCTCCTTTGTTATAATTTTCTATTGCTTTTTTAATATTTTTGTAATTATCTGCAAATTCAGGGATGTTTGATAAAAATTGGTCATTTTCATTAATTATTTTATTTAATAGATTAATCTTTTCAAAAGCAATACATTGTGATATTTGTTGAGCTATTTCTATTTTTTTAAGATAAAGATATTCTGCAACTTTGGGATTTTCTTCTAATAATTTTTTACTTGTTTCATCATAATCCTTAATCATTTTTATTACATTCTTATTGGAATTATATTTAATAACATCGTTATCGGCTTCAAGAATGCTAATTTGTTTCGATATAGTCTCCAAGCTTGGCCACATAATCCCATCTGCTTGTATTCTCATGGAGCCAAGCAAATTGGTGTAAATTTGACTTAATTCTTCACACTTATCAATTTGTTCCTGAATTCTTGTATCATTAGCAACTAGTGCTTCACTTTGAATAAATGCTTGCTCATTTGACTTTAAATCTTGAGTTATTAATTTCATATCGCTTCTTGGTATAATAAATATCAATAAATGTTCAAAACATTTTTCAATATGTTCATTAGCATCTGGACCACTTAATTGTTCTTGGGTTAAATGTAATTTTTTATCATATTTTACCATTGATTCTATATCTCCATCGTTAAATGAAAAAAGAGATATCAAATTACAAAATTTAGGTTTATTACTACCAAAATCAGCATTTAAAAATTCAGCTAAAGATTTTCCTTGGTTTTTAATAATGTATTGTTCAAGCGTGTTGACAATTTTTCTTGCTTGTGCTTTTCTAGCCTCATCTGTTCCTTTTTCTTGAAAACAAAAAGTACCATACTCAACATTACAAATTTTTTCAAGTTCCGTTAAAATTTGAATTGCTCTTGCTCCCATTTCCCTTGGATGCAAATAATAACTCAATTCCTCATCATTATCATTACTATTCTCCGATAAATAATACTTTTGCTTGCATAATTCTTTAAGTTCTCTTCCTTGTTCTGATAATTCTAATTCATTATAAGATGAATACATCAAAAGATGTTGAGTATAATGTGTCAATTCGTGAACCATAATAGATTGAAACTGGTTTTTTGTCGTTTTATCATCGTTATTCACTATATATTCTAAGTATGTCCATGATGGATTTAAACTCATAATTGAAACAATATTATCATTAGGATTGCATAAACCAAATAAGCCAGGATTCTTAGCAAAACATAATTCAATAGCTCTCTTTTTTTCAGGATTATCAATACCAAGATTTGACATTATATTAGAATACACATTGTCAAACATTGTGAATAATTCTTGAAGATTTTTGATCTTCCTATAACAACCGTTACTGAGCATCTCTAAATTAATATAGTTTTGTATTGAGCTTAGTTCTTTCTTTTTATCTTCGTCTGACATTTTTTGAATTTCATCTTTATGTGCATTATAAAAATCTTCACCAAAGACTTCTTTCAAAATTGCTTCTCTTGTTTGTGCTTCAATTTGTGGGTTTTTACTTTCAACAATGTTGTCAGCGTCCATGCCTTTTATAATATTAAGTTCTAAGTCTGAATATTTTGATAGATCTTCAACATTCAACATTTTTGTCATCATTAAATATTGATTTGAAATTAAACATTGTTTAATATCATTAAGCGAAATGATCTCCAAAATGCTATTATGCAAAGATTGAATTTTGGTATATTTAGGACTATCAGGTGTTATACCGTCTTTCTTAATATTATCATTTATTTGTATAATAAAATTATTAACAAATTGTCTATAAGCTTGATTTATATACTTTTCCTCAGAAATACTTTTATATATAAATTCAAGCTTTTGTATATCCTTATCTCTACCTTCCTCAAAAGGAAGCCTATTTAGCACTTCATTATAAACATCATTTTCTATTATATTATATGGAGTCCATAATTGATTTAATAAGAATGACATAAAATCTTTTCTAAATTGCAAATTAAAGTTTTTAAATAGCTCGTTATTTTTTATAGTAGAGTTTTTTTCCGACTTCGCATCAAATGTATTTAAGAAGTTGCTAAATATAAAAAAACGCCCATTCACATTATTAGGCAGATTATAAATACTTAATAATTCTTCAAAAAATTTATCCATATCTTCTTTCGATACACTATTTATATTGTCAAACATAGTATTATCGGCTATGCTGTCCATCCCTGCCTGAATTAAACCAAAAATATTGTATCGTTCAAAAGGTAGATATTCTTTGTTACATTTAGTAAGTATTGTAGAAGTAAAATCTAAAAATTTGTTAATTGTAGTCCATTTATTTATTTTAAATTCATTATTAAATTTTCTAAAGTTTGAACAAAACTTTTTTTTATCATCATCTGACTTATCGTTAAAGTTTTCAAATTCTTTTATTAAAGCGTCTAACTTAGTATCACTATCATCCTTTTGACTATTTTGTATATTTATTGCAGCCATTCCTTGAGAAGCAGAAGCTTTTGATGCTTTTTTATCTATCTCTTGAGCACCCATTGATTGATTTTGTTCACTTTCACCTGTTTTTTTTCTCCAATCACCTTTTTGAGGTAAAGGCAATGGTTTTCTATTTGTTTTATTTATACTTGTAAGATCACCACTATTATTCATAATTTACACCCTTCTTATAAAACAACTACAATTATAAAAAAAACAATTTGTCTACTACAATTTCAGTCTATGGGGGTTTCTTTACAATTTGTTACAAATATAAAATTTTATGAATTGATAAAGAATTTATAAAGATATAGAAAACTTATGCTACAATTAAATATATAGAGAGCAGAATGATATAAAAGGGAGTATAAATTATGATACCTATTTTGGATACAAAACGTCAGTATACACAAATTCAAGATGAAGTCGAAAAAAATGTTCTTGAAGTTTTAAGAAGCGGTTCTTATATTTTAGGTAGATTTAATAAAGAACTTGAATCAAAAATGCAAGAATTTATTGGTGTTAAACATTGTGTAACATTAAATTCAGGAACTGATGCACTACATTTGGCACTTCGTGCTTTGGATATAGGTGAAGGTGATGAAGTAATAACTGTTGCTTTTACTTTTGTCGCTACAACGGAAGCTATTGGAATTGTTGGTGCGAAGCCTGTTTTTGTTGATATTGATAATGATACTTTTAATATTGACCCAAAACTTATTGAAGAAAAAATTACTCCAAAAACTAAAGCAATAATTCCTGTACATTTGTATGGACAACCTTGTCAAATGGATGTAATTTGTGATATAGCAAAACGATATAACTTATACGTTATTGAAGATTGTGCTCAGGCAATTGGCGCTAAGTATAAAGGAAAAACTGTAGGGTCTTTTGGTGACATTGGCTGTTTTAGCTTTTACCCTACTAAAAATTTAGGTGCTATGGGTGATGGTGGAATGATTTCAACAAATAGTGAGTATTTAAAAAATAGAATTATTGCCCTTCGTAACCATGGTGGAGCTGTTCGTTATTATCACGATGAAATTGGTGTAAATTCAAGGTTAGACGAAATTCAAGCAGCTATATTAAATGTTAAGTTTAAATATATTAATGAATGGAACAAAAAAAGACGTGAAAATGCTTACCGTTATAATGAACTTTTTGCTCCTTATAAAGATTTGGTAAAAACACCTGTTGAAGGTAAGGATACAGAATGTATTTACCACCAGTATACAGTTAAGATTGAAAACCGTGATGAAATACACAAACTTCTTCAGGAAAATGGTGTTGGGGCTATGTTATATTATCCTGTACCTCTTCATTTCCAAAAAGTTCATGACTATTTAGGATATAAAGAAGGTTCATTGCCAATAACCGAACAAAATACAAAGGTTGTCTTATCTTTGCCTATGTTCCCTGAACTTACATATGATGAACAAAAACAAGTTGTTGATACCTTAATTAAATGTATTGAAAAATCCAAAGTAACAGTTTAACCTTCAATTTTAATATTTAAAAAAAATATTTATTTATTTTATAAAATGCTTTTAAGTCTGTATTGAACGATTTAAAAGCATTTTTTGTCATGGTAAAATTTTTTTGTTAGTTTTTTTAATGAAAAAATTACATTAAATAAAGGAACTAATATAATCGATTATTTTAGTTAAGTAAATTTTATGCTAAACTTAAATTTATGGAAAAAATAAAACTACCATATGTTTGTATTTTAGGCGGTGGTGCCGTTCGCGGTTTGACCTATATCGGTGCATTGGAAGCTTTAAAAAAATTAAACGTTGATATAAAAAAAATAGCTGGTTCCTCTGTTGGGTCTATTTTTGCAGCTTTTTATGCTGTTGGTTATAATACAAGTGAACTTGCTAATATTTTTGAATCTGTAAATTTTAATATTTTTAAGGATATAAATATTAGCCTAAAACCGCAACTTGGCATAAGCAAAGGCGAGGTTTTTTATGAATTTGTAAAAACACATATTGAAAAAAAAGTTTATGGTGATGCATACTCAAAAAATAACAACCCGCCTATAACCTTTAAAGATATTGATATGGACGTTTTTATTTTTGCTTCGGATTTAACAAATTGTGAACCAAAAATTTTTTCAAAATATACAACACCTGATTTTGAAATTGCAAAAGCTGTAAGAATTTCATCTACTTTGCCAGGATTGATGACACCTGTTGAAATTGATGGAAATATGCTTGTTGATGGTGATTTAATAAAAAGTTGGCCTTTGTGGTTAATTGATACAAACTTAAATCCTCAAAACTATCGTGTTTTAGAATTTCGTTTAGAAGGTACAAGCCCTAATAACAACAATGATATTAAAAGTCCAATTAGTTTTGCAAATACGGTTATGACATGTTTATCAGGATGGGCTACAAAGCATTTAATTGATTTATATGGAAATAAAGACAAATTTGACTATATTGTTATTGATACAAAAGACCTTATTATTATGGATTTGAATATTTCAAAAACTCAACGAGATAAACTTATTGAACTTGGACATGACGCTACTTTAAACTATTTTAAAAATGAATTACCCGTTAAAAAAAATAAACTTTTAAAAATGTATTCAAACATTTTAAATATTTTAATTACCACTCAGGATAAAATTACAAAAGCACGTTATATTGAAGCAAAATATGAAATGCTTGAGTTATTTTATATATTATGCGATTTAAAATATATAATTGATTCAACTATTGCAAATAAAATTAATGACTTTTATCAACTTTATATTGATTCACTATATGACGTCCCTGTATTAAATATCCACAAATTGCGCAATAAATCAGTTCTTATTGCTAAAATAATGGATATTATTAAAGATTTACGCTTTAAAGAAAAAGAACTTTTGGAATTTAACATTGCTCATTTAAACTTTAAGCACATTATGTAAGTATTAAAACTTTACTTCTATTTATATTTTGTATAATATAAAAAATAAACGGGGAAACATTAAAAGAAAAGGTTTAGTAAGTATGGGATATGATTTTATAACAATAGGTAGTGCTACTTTGGATGTATTTGTAGGAACGGATGATGCAAATATAGTTTCTGTGACTAACATTGACCGCAAACTTGATTTTATGTCATTTCCCTATGGAAGCAAACTTGATATAAACGAATTTTCATTTGATATTGGAGGCGGTGCGGTTAATACAGCTTGTAATTTCGCAAATCTTGGTTACAAAACAAGCACAATTGTCAAACTGGGACAAGATTTTCAAAGCAAAACAATATTTAAACATATTGATAGTAAAAATATTGACACAAAAAATATAATAAAAGCAGATAATGAAATTTCAGGATTTTCGATTATTTTAACAAGTTTTCAAGGTGATAGAACTGTTTTAACACATCGCGGTACAAATGCAACAATAAAAGAATGTGAAATTGATTTTGATGCAATAAAAAATTCAAAATGGTTATATATTGCACCGCTAAGTGGACAATCAGCCGCTATTTTAGATGATTTAAGTATGTATGCTTGCAAAAATAAAGTTAATGTAGCTGTTAATTTAGGAACAACCAGTATAAAAAAATGTGCTAAACATTTAAATCAAACATTGAATACAGCTAAAATACTTGTTATGAATTTAGAAGAAGCAATTATGCTTACAAAAATTGATGTAAAACCTGATAATTTAAACGAAACATATTCAAATCAATTAATACACCCTGATATAAAAACAATATTTAAAACATTATTTAAATGTAAAGGACAGATAATAATAATTACTGATGGTAAAAATGGTGCCTATTGTTATGATGGAGAAACTTTCTATAAATGTGAAAATTATGAATCCAATATCGTTTCAACTTTAGGAGCAGGTGATGCTTTTGCTTCAACATTTGTTGCTGCTTACTATAGATGGAATGACATACAAAAAGCATTAAAATATGCAGCTGTTAATGCTTCAAGCGTAATTGAATATTTTGGCGCCACTTGCGGATTGCTAAATTATGGTGAAATTGAAGAAAAATTAAGACAAAAACCTGATTTTCACGTTTTATCACTACAATAAATTAAGTTTGTTTATTTAATTTTGTTTTTGATATAAAATAAAGCTGTGATAGAAAGATTAAAAAGGAGTATTCTATTATGAAAAAATCAATAAAAGACTTAACCGATTTAAAAGGTAAAAGAGTATTAGTTCGTGTAGATGTAAATGTTCCATTGGATGAAAATCAAAACGTAACAGATGATACACGTGTTCGTGCTATATTACCAACTGTTAATTATTTAAAAGATAAAGAAGCAAAAGTTATTTTAACAGCGCACTTGGGACGTCCAAAAGGCGAAAAGAAACCTGAATTTTCACTATTACCGGCTGTCAAACGCTTAAGTGAATTATTAAACGATGAAGTTGTTTTTATTCAAGATGATTTATTTGATGATGATAAAGTTTTAAATAAGGTAAATAACTTAAAAGACGGACAAGTTGCAATGTTGGAAAATATCCGTTTTTATAAAGGTGAAGAAAAGAATGATGAAAAAGTATCAAATGCACTTGCAAAATTAGCTGATATATATGTAAACGATGCATTTGGTGCAGCACACCGCGCACATAGTTCAACAGCAGGTGTAGCTCATCTTGTAAAACCGGCAGTAAGCGGATTTTTAATGGAGGCTGAATTAAACGCTTTAGGCAATTTGTTAAACAACCCTCAACGTCCATTTACAGCTATTGTTGGCGGAGCAAAAGTTTCATCAAAAATCGGTGTTTTAGAAAATCTTCTTGATAAAGTTGATAATTTAATAATTGGCGGCGGTATGGTGTTTACATTTATTAAAGCTAATGGCGGTAAAATAGGAAATTCACTTTGTGAAGATGACCAAATTGAAACAGCAAAAGCTATTCAAGAAAAAGCAAAGAAAAATAATGTTAATTTATTGCTTGCTGATGATGTTGTTGCTGCTGACAGTTTTAGTAATGATGCAAATACTAAAATCGTTGCTGCTGACAATATTGAAGACGGTTGGCTAGGTTTGGATGTCGGACCTAAAACTGTTAAATCGTATGAAGATGTGATTAAAAATTCTAAAACAATTCTTTGGAATGGACCTGTTGGGGCATTTGAAATGGATAAGTTTACAGAAGGTACAAAAGAAGTTGCAAAATTTGTTGCTGAGGCTACTAAAAATGGAGCAAAAAGTGTGCTTGGCGGTGGTGACACTGTTGCAGCTGCTAAAAAATATGGCATGAGCGATTGTTTTACCCACATTTCAACAGGTGGCGGCGCAAGTTTGGAATTTATTGAAGGTAAAATTCTACCCGGTGTTGATGCTTTAAATGATAAATAATAGACTTTTGTTTATAATTTATTTTTAATAATAAAAAGGAGAATTAAAAGCTATTCTCCTTTTTATTTATATTCTTTGAAAAATTTTAAAAATTCTGGAATCATTACAAAACTATTTTTTAGTTTTAACATTAAGTTTTAGATGCAATTCACGAAGTTGCTCTTCTGAAGCCGAGGTTGGAGCATCTGTCATTAAGCATTTAGCATTTGAATTTTTAGGGAAAGCTATGACATCACGTATGGACTCAGTTCGAGCCAAAAGTGCTATAAGCCTGTCAAGCCCCAATGCGATACCAGCGTGTGGTGGTGTTCCATATTGAAACGCTTCAACCATAAATCCAAATTTTTCCTTTACCTGTTCATCATTAAAGCCCAACGCTTTAAATACTCGTTTTTGTACATCACTTGAATGGATACGCACACTGCCACCGCCAAGTTCATTACCGTTATAAATTATATCATAAGCTATAGAACGACAATTTTCAGGGTCAGTTTCCATTTTATCGATATCTTGAGGATTTACCATTGTAAAAGGATGGTGAACACTTGTATAACGGTTATTCTCTTCATCATAATCAAACATAGGGAAATCAGTTACCCACAATAAATCATGTTTTGCATTGTCGATTAAATCAAGTTTTTTTCCGAAATGAAGTCTTAATCGACCTAAAACATCAAATACAACTTTTTTGTTATCAGCAACAAAGAAAACAACATCACCCAAATTGGCATTAGCTCGTGATTTTAGGCTTTCAATTTGTTCTTCGTTTAGGAACTTAAACATAGGTGATTTAACTTCACCATTTTCCAAATAAGTAATCCAAGCAAGCCCTTTTGCACCAAACGAGATAGCAAGATTACGAATATCATCCATTTCTTTTCTTGAATATGATGCAATATTTGGTATTTTTAATGCTCGAACAGTTCCACCAGCTTTTATAACATTTAAAATAGGTTCAAATGTTGAATTTTCAAATATATCAGTTATATCAAAAAGTTCAAGTCCGAAACGGGTGTCAGGTTTGTCCGAGCCATATTTATCCATTGCTTCTTTATATGTTATACGACGAAATGGTCCTTTAATACCTTCAAAACCTGCGGCATTAAAGACATCTTCAATTAAACTTTCTGTCATATTTATTATGTCATCTTGATTAACAAAAGACATTTCAATATCAACTTGAGTAAACTCAGGTTGTCTATCAGAGCGCAAATCCTCATCACGAAAACAACGGGCTATTTGATAATAACGTTCGATACCACCAACCATCAAAAGTTGTTTATAAATTTGTGGAGATTGAGGAAGTGCATAAAATTTTCCTTCATGAACTCGAGATGGCACCAAATAATCCCTTGCACCTTCAGGTGTAGTATTTATCAAAATTGGTGTTTCAACTTCTAAAAATTCATTGTTATTCAGGTTGTTACGAATTGCTTGAACTACTTTATGGCGAAGAATCAGATTATTTTTAGTTTTTTCACTTCGCAAATCCAAATAACGATATTTTAAACGAATATCTTCACTAACATCATCATTATCCAACAAAAACGGTAGCAATTTTGCTTTACTTAAAATTTCAACATCATTTGGATATATTTCAACTTCGCCTGTTGGCAACTTTTCATTATATGTTTCATCCGGTCTTTTTGAAACAACACCTTTAATTTTTATAACATATTCATTTTTTAAGGTAGAAAATACATCATGAACATTTTTATTAATTTGAGGGTCAGCTACCAATTGAAATAAACCGCTTCTATCACGAAGTTCAATAAAAATAATACCGCCTAGATCTCTAATTGTAGCGACCCAACCGCATAGAGTCATTTCTTTATTTTCATCTTTTAAAGTGATTTCACCGCAATTATTTGTTTTCATTGATAATTTTATATTATTCATAATTTTTTCACCTTTTATAATTTATATAGCTTATATTAATATACCAAAAAAGTCTTTAGTGTCAAAGTTAAAACTTTACGTCATTTAACATTTTTAAACGATTTAACGGCCAAAAAATAACAACAGCACGACCAATTACCCGATCTTCCTCTAAAAAGCCCCAAAAGCGAGAATCTTGAGAATTGCCACGATTATCCCCAAGTAAAAAATAATGTCCTTGAGGTACAGTCATAGGACCGCAATACATTTCATCACTGCACTCAATATAATCGAAGTCATTTAGTATATAATCTTCTTTTAATTCTTTGTTGTTTACTATAACTTTATACTTATTATCTTTGACTTGCTTAACTTCAACTTTGTCACCGCCTTTTGCAACAATACGTTTTATATATGCAATATCCTTACAAAAAAATCCAGTTAAACGCTGAAATACTTTTAAAGGCGTGTTCTTTAACTCTGTCATTGGAGGGTAAAATACAACAATATCACCTCTTGTCGGTTTTTTAAAAAAACGGGTTACACGCTCAACAAATAATCTATCACCTACTGTTAATGTTGGCTCCATTGATGATGACGGTATCCATCGTATTTCACCTATAAAAAATCTTATGATAATAACCATTACAACAACAAATACAATGGTTTCAATACTTTCTTTTAAGGCTCCTTTTATGTTTTCGCGACTAAAGATTTTTTTTAACATATCTTTTATTTTCCTTTGATATTTATAAAAATACTTTAACACAAAAACATGTTTTAGGCTTATTTTTAATATATAAAATCATTTTTTATTCTGACTTCAATCGGATATTTTTGAGGAATTTTTGCATGACCACCACGTACGAAACCAAATAACAACAAAGGCCATATTATTAAACCAGTTGTCATTAGGACTTTGGGATACGTTTTTTCATTTCCTACAATTTTATAATATATTTCGCTTGAGTGTTTATTACCTTTGTTGTCATATACCATAGCTCCAAAAAGCAATATTTCACCTGCATTGCCTAAAAATCCGTTATTTTTTACATCCGAAACATAAAGTAAGGCATTATCATCTTTTTTAAATACAACTATATCATCAACTTTAACATCATCTGCTATTTTAGCTTTTATTTTTTCTCCTGATATAGTATTTTTACTTGTCTTTTTTTCGTCAATAGCAACATAAACACTTGTGCCTTCCTTTACTTTTAAAGGTGCACATATTCCAGTCATTGCATTTACATTTAATAATGAAAGTATTAACAATGGGCATATTACTCTATTTACTTTTTTCATCTTCCACAATCTCTTTTTTGTATACATTTTGAATTTATAATAACATAAAAATATTTTAAATGCAAGAAGTTTATACATATATTCCAATATGCTTAATATAACTTAATATTTTATAAGTGATATTATACTTTAATCTGATTTATTTCATTGTATGCGTTTAAAACTTTATTTCGAAGTTGAATTGCCATTTGCATTGATAAGTTTGATTTTTCAGCAGCTATCATTACTTCATGAACTGAAATATCATCTCCACGTGCAAATGATATTTGTGCATTCTCCGATTCTACTTGAGCTTCATTTAATGACTTTACGCTTGATTCAATTGAACTTCCTACACCATTTAAAAAACTTTCTACTTGGGATGTTTCCTTCGTTGATTTTTCATTAATATTAAAATCGTTTTCAATTCCACCATATAATTTTTCATTTGTTTTATTTGTTAATATATTATCAAATGAATTATCTTCTTTATTTAGATCAATAGCATTTATATTTTTGTTAAAAAGTTCGTTAAAACTACTAATACTGCTTATGTTGTTAAAATTTATTGACATGTTTTTTAAATCCTTATTTTTTTATGTAAGAGTGTGAAGCACCCTTGCAACCCTGAAGTACTGTTCAATTTTTGATTTCTTGCATCGCTCAAGTGCTTCGCTTTGGCTTATGCTTTTTCTCCGCCTGAGGCATGCCATTTTCACTTCGTGAAGCTGTCTAGCCACGGCGGTCATTAACTACTTCGCTTTATACTCGGAAGCTGGGTCGCTTCCTCGTCTAAAGCTCCGCACGGCTTACGCTTTTTTTCGCTCCTGTGGAGTTTTCTTCGAAAACACCTCTGTTCGCCGGTTCCAAATTATTCGGCTTGGCATAATCCTTGCACTCCGTTGCAGGCTTCGCCTTCCACTTCGGCGGATTATTGCCAGTTACGGGCTCGCTCGCATTCGCTCGACTCCGCCCTACCGAAAATTTGGCTTACGCTTTTTATATTTTCAACGCCGTTGATATCATGTTTTTTGTAGTTTCTGCAATCGTTGCATTTGCTTCATATGCTTTTGAAGCTGATATCATATTTACCATTTCTTCAACTATGTTTATATTAGGTAATGTCACAAATCCCTCTTCATCTGCATCAGGATGGGATGGGTCATATACTGTTTTGTAAGGATTTTTCGACTCCTCAATCGTTTGGACTTCAACACCTTTTGCTATTTTATTTTGGTCATATGATATCCCGCCCCGAAGTGATAAATTACCATCTTCACTATTAAACCTTACCTGATTTGCTCCAGTTGGAAACGCTATATCATCCCTTGGTGGTGTTTGATTCTCATAAATAGCTTTAAATGTAACAGTCTTTTTTACATAAGGACCAATTGAACCGTCATCTTTTCTCGTTGTATTAATATTTGCCATGTTGGCTGCAATCGTGTCCATTTTTGTCTTTTGAGCATACATCCCAGATGCGCATGTTTTAAATATATCAAAACTCATTAGTTGTATTTACCTCACTCACCTTTTATTACACTTTGTAACCCTGAAAAATTACGACCTTGAAGTGTTGACAAAATATTATATCGCATAGCAGCTTCTGTCATATCCATCATTTCTTTCTCAAGTATCACATTATTGCCGTTTTCACTATCGTATTTTGACATATCCATTAATGTTTCAACTTTAAATTGGGAATAATTATCCTCTTCTAAAAATGCTTTTACATCCTCTCCATTCGTTTTCTCAAGAAGTTTATCAATGGGCTTATAATTTTGATTTTTAACAACTAAACTATTTGCTTGTTTTATTTCACTTTTAAGTTCTTCTCTATTTATTATATCGTTTAATTTATCTTCAAAAACAACATCTTTTCTTTGGTAATTTGGAGTATTTACATTTGCCGTATTGGCTGCTATTGCCCTTTGACGTTCATACAAACCATCAAGCGCCAATTTTGTTATTTCTATTTTATTTGATGATGTAAAGTCCATTTTATATTCCTCCTTCTTACATACCCCATTAAAAGGAATTTTTATGATTTTTCTTTATTTCATTAATTTAAGTTCAAATACTGTTTCATCATTATTACTTTTTACAATCCTTAAATCACCATTTTGTTTTTGCATATTTTCTCTTGAAACAGCAAGACCTAAGCCTGAACCTTGTTTTTTTGTTGTATAACCTTTAATAAAAATCTTTTCAAAATCTTCTTCGTTTATAATTTCACCATTATTTTTAACATTTAATAATACCATATTATTATTTTCGTTAAATGTTATACTTATTTTTTTATTATCTTTATTTTCCAAGCTATCAATACTATTATTTAACAAATTGTACATAACATTCTTTGTTAATAACTCATCAAAAACGGCTATTTTTTTCTTATCTATATCTATATTTATACTTATATTGTTATCTTCAAATTTATTACCCATAAAATCAACAATTTCATGCACAAAATTATATAAATTCTGTTCTTTTAAATTTATATCACTTTCATTTTTAATTTTATCGAGCAACATTATCATATCATTTGCAGCTTTTTTTATTGTTGAAAGTGTGTTATAAGTATAATCGTTTAAGGCTCCTTGCTTGTCATGTGTTTCATTTTCAAGTCGCTTTAATAGGATTTGTGAGTTGAGATTTATTATTGAAATATAATTATTAACCTCATGAATACTTTCTTTAAAAGTACTTATTTTCTTTTCTAAATCACCAAGCTGGCTGTTTTCAATAGTATTTACCATAAGCTCGTTATTGGCGGTATTTGTCATTGTTATAATTGAATTAATAGCATCATTCAAATTTTCATTAGCACGACGTTCAGGTGTCAACTTATCCCAATATGATGTAAAATCAAGATTTGAATTTGATGAAATAAATTTTAAAATATCACGAATATTACGAGAATTTAAAACAATATAACTTTGGCAACTTTCATTTAGATTTAAACCGTCATTAAACCACATAATGCAAGAACAATAACGTGATGCAACTACAATTACAAATTCAAGGTCATTATAAACATCGTTTTTAACAGGATTTGGAAAATTTGCTAAATCTTCATTTTCGCAAAATGAAAATATATCAGCATTTGCAAATTCCAAACGACGAAGCACGCTTTTCACTTTTGATGTATCATTCATACGGATTAAAACAAGAGATTTTCTTTTATCTTGTATATTTAAAACAGGTGTTAAAGTTGATTTAACAACTGAATTAACTGTTTGAAAACTTAACCCTTGAACTTTTTCTCCATATATATAATGTTTTATTTCATTAAGCGATTGCGCATTCATTTTAGTTTATTTTCCTCAATCAATCTTATTACCAAATTTACCTATTTATAAAGCTGCTAGTGTTTTTGAGTGCTTTTTGTTTGTGCAAAAACCATTGTTTAGTGCATAAAGAACTGCTTGTGTGCGGTCGTTAACTTGAAGTTTTTGAAATATGTTATTAACATGCGTTTTAACAGTAGTTTCAGAGATAAACAATTTTTGAGCAACACCTTTATATGTTACACCCTGGGTTAACAATTCCAAAACCTCATTTTCACGCTGTGTTAAGTATGAAAGAAGATTTTCTTCATCGCTTATAACAGGTGTTTCTTTTGATTTAACCAACTGTTGGAAATAATCAAAGAATTTTGATGATAAAGTTTGCGGTAAATATATTTTGTTTTGAGAAACTTCTTCAATAGCATAAATTAATTGTGCCGATGCCATTGTTTTTAAAATATAACCCTTTGCTCCAAGTTTCATAGCACGGTAAATTAAATCAGGATCATCATAGCCTGTTAATGCAATAACGTTTACCTCCAAGTCCATTTTTGAAATTTCAGATATTGTTGACAAACCATCTTTTTCAGGCATATTTATATCCATTAAAACAATATCAGGATTGTATTTTTTTATAAGGCTTATTGCAACTGACCCGCTTGAGGCTGTTCCAACAACATCAAAATCGCTTTCAAGCGTAATAAGCTCTCGAATACCATTTAAATGGTCAAGATTGTCATCAACAATAACCAACCGAGCTTTTTTCTTAAAAGTAGCATTTCTTCTCATATTTTATACTCCCCCTTTTTGTTTGAAGTGTTATTACCCCTAAATTCATCTTTTCACATTATTGATATTACCTCTTCTCAAACGATGTCTCATCAATCGGGGGGAGTAAATTTTAAAAGCATTGGGTCAATTTTAAGATCTACACCTATTGGCTAAAATATTGATATAATTAACTTTGTAAAATATTTACTAATGTTCCTTGCTCATTTAACAATATTACTTTATATGCTTTAAAGATAATTTATTTGTAGTAGTTTTTATGAAGTACTAAACTAATATATCCCTCTGGAGCTTTTATAAAACATATTATAAGCATTATACTTATAATATGTATGAATTAAAAATAAAAAGAGTATATGAAAAACCGTCAAAAACTGATGGTATAAGAATCCTTGTTGATAGACTTTATCCAAGAGGTTTAAAAAAAGATAAGCTTCATTATGAATATTGGCTAAAAGATATTGCACCTTCAAATGAACTTCGCAAATGGTTTAACCATGACCCTTCAAAATTTAAAGAGTTTGAAAAAAAATATAAAGAAGAATTAGGCTCAAACGATGAAGTTAAAAATATCAAAAATTTGCTAAAAGAAAACAACGTGACTTTGCTTTATGCTGCAAAAGATGAGAATAACAACAATGCAGTTGTTTTAAAAGATTTTATTTTAAAAGACTGATACTTTTATCATTTTTTTATTTATAACTTTATAATTTAGATAAATATTATATGTGGTTAATTGTTAATGCTATTCGACTTCATGCCTTTTCAAGGCTTCACTTCAGCGTTCTCTTTAGGGTAGAATCCGCAGCCTGTCATATAAAAACACTTGCCAAAAAAGGAAATTTATTTTAATATCAGTATATATAAAAATAGGTAAAAGGAGATACAACAATTAATAATAACTATCAAAACAATGGTCGTGATAAAAGTGTGCCGATAAATGAGAGAATACAATCTAAAGAAGTAAGATTAATAGACGATACTGGCCACAACCATGGTGTTGTTGCTACTTCAAAAGCTTTAGGTATGGCACGAGATAAAGATTTGGATTTAGTTGTAGTATCACCCGGGCAAGAACCGCCTGTTGCTAAAATAATGGATTATGGAAAATATAAATACGAAACCGAAAAAAGAGCTAAAGAAGCACGGAAAAAACAACATATTGTTGAAGTTAAAGAGGTTAAAATACGTTATAAAATAGATATTCATGATTATAATGTACGTATAAAAAATATCCGCAAATTCATTGAAGCAGGTAACAAAGTAAAAGTTGCTGTTATGCTTCGCGGTCGTGAAATGCAGCATAGCAAACTTGCTTTTGACTTAGCTAATCGCTTTATTGAAGACTTAAAAAACGACCCTATTGTCGTTGAAAAACAGCCATCGATGGATGGACGAAATGTGGTGCTAATTTTTGCACCTCAAACATAAATAATAAGTAACTATAAACAAAAAAAAGAAAAGAAGTATTGAAAAAGTGGTATCAAATATATTAACATCGACTGTAATAGGTCTTGATGCTTATAAAATTCTTGTGGAAACAGATACAAATAACTCACTACCCGGCGTAACAATTGTGGGGTTGCCTGATGCTGCAGTATCAGAAGCAAAGGAACGGGTAAGAAGTGCAATAAAAAATTCAGGGTTTACGTTTCCCACAAAAAAAATTATTATAAACCTTGCACCTGCTGATATAAGAAAAGAAGGCACAAATTATGATTTGCCAATTGCCATTGGGATACTTGCTAAAGACGGTTTGATAAATGAAGACGATTTAAAAAACACAGCTTTTATTGGCGAATTGTCACTTGACGGTTCAATAAGACCAGTTAATGGTATTTTACCTATTGTTAGCGGATTAAAGGAACTGAATATTGATAAAATTTTTGTTCCATATGAAAATCGTATTGAAGCTGCAATAATTGATAATGTTAAAATATTTCCTGTTAAGACTTTAGCTGAGGTTGTGTATAATTTTTTAAAAGAACATGTGAATTATAAACCAGTTTCCGCTTTTAAAATTGATATAAAAAGTTATTTAAATGAACTTAAAGAAAATGATAACGAATTAAGTGTTTATGATTTTAAAGATGTAAAAGGTCAAACAATGGCAAAAAAGGCAATGGAAATAGCCGCTGCAGGCGGACATAATTTGCTTATGGTAGGGTCACCGGGCTCAGGTAAAACGTTGTTGTCGAAATGTTTTAACTCAATATTACCTCCTTTAACATTGAATGAAGCTATTGAGTTAACAAAAATATATTCAGTATCAGGACTTTTACATAAAGATAAACCGCTTATATACAAGCGACCTTTTCGAGCAGTTCATCATCTTGCATCATCTATTGGCATTATTGGAGGAGGTTCAAACCCTAAACCAGGTGAAATAACGTTAGCACATCGTGGAGTTCTGTTTTTGGATGAAATAGTTGAATTTCCACGTAATGTATTGGAAGTCTTAAGGCAACCTTTGGAAGATGGCGAAGTTACAATTTCAAGAGCGCAAACAAGCGTCAAATATCCAAGTGATTTTATGTTACTTGCTGCAATGAACCCTTGTCCTTGCGGTTTTTTAGGTGATAAAGAAAAAAAATGCACCTGCAGTGAATTTCAAATAAAAAAATACCGTTCCCGTTTATCAGGTCCTTTGCTTGATAGAATTGACATTCAAATTGAAGTTCCGCGTTTGACAGTTGATGAACTTACTAACTATAATGAAGCTCAAACTGAATCATCAAGTAAAATTCGTAAGCGTGTTATAAAAGCACGTAAAATTCAGGAAGATAGGTATAAAGATTATGGTATATTAACAAACTCACAGTTGACTCCAAAACTTGTTAAAAAGTTTTGCAAAATGTCAGATGATTGTCAAGCTATTTTAAAAATGGCTATTGCGAAATTCCAACTTTCAGGACGTGCTTATGATAGACTTTTAAAAATAACAAGAACGATTGCCGATTTATCAAATGATGATATAATAAGTTCAAAACACCTATCACAAGCCCTTCAGTTTAGGAACTTTATTTATAATGATAATCAGTAAGACTTTTTTTGACGACACAACAATTAATTTAGCAAAAAAACTTTTAGGCTGCACTTTATGCCGTAAAAATGATAGTGGTGAAATATTCCGTGGTAAAATCGTTGAAACCGAAGCATATTGTGAGGATGATCCTGCTTCACATTCATTTTGTGGGAAAACAAAACGGTCATCTACAATGTTTAAATCTTCAGGCATTGCCTATGTTTATATGACTTATGGAATGTATCATTGCGTTAATGTAGTTACCGAAAAAGAAGGCATAGGCTGTGCTGTTTTAATAAGAGCTTTGGAGCCAATGTCTGATAATATTACATTAAAAACCAAAGGACCCGGGCTATTATGTAAAGCATTTAATATAACAAAAGAATTAAACGAAGTTAATTTGCTGGATAAAAACTCACCTCTTTGGCTTGAATACGCTAATTTTCCAATTAATGAAAATGAAATAGTTACAACTACACGCATAGGGATAAAAAAAGCAGTGGATTATCCTTGGCGATTCTATATTCGTGACAATAAATTCGTTTCAAAAAAATAATTTATTTATTCAAATTATTCATTTATTTCATTATTATCATAAAGTGAAGTTTGTTTTGAGTTTATGTCTTCATTTTCAATTTTAGAACTTATATTTTCACCATCTAAAAAAGCTTTTTCAAGTTGATCACAGGTTGATTCATCTGGGTCAACAATTTTATTAATTCCTACAACCTGGTCATTGTTATCAAGACTTTGTATTTTAACACCTGTTGCTGGACGTCCTTGACGTGATATATCACTTGCTTTAATACGTGTAACAATACCATTAGCGGTTACAACCATAATTTCATCGTTTTCAGCAACAATTGTTAAAGCAACAAGACGTGATTTTGAAGTTTTAAACTTAGTTGCAATTAACCCTAAACCACCGCGATTTTGCGGTCTAAATTCTGACAATTTTGAACGTTTACCAAAACCATCAGATGTAACGACAAGTAAATCAGCATCATAATCACGAGGTACAATATCGCAGCCTATAATTGTGTCACCGCTTCTAAGTTTCATAGAATTTACACCTCTTGCACTTCTGCCTAAAGGTCGTAAATCGTTAATAGCAAATCTTATAGCCATACCCGAAGACGTACCAATCAACACTTCTTCATTGTCTTTAGCTTCTTTAACCCAACATAATGAGTCTTCATCTTCTAAGCCGATTGCAATTATACCATTGCGTCGAATTGATTTAAATGTATCAAGTGATATACGTTTAATATAACCCATTTTTGTAAGCATTATCAAGTTTTTGTTTTCTTCAAAACTTGATACAGGAACAACTGCTGTAATTTGTTCATCCTGCTCAATAGGAAGCAGGTTAATTACAGGCAATCCTTTTGACTGGCGTGAACCTTCGGGAAAATCATATACATTTAAGCTATAGCATACACCTTTTGAACTAAAGAACAATACTTTGTCGTGCATTTTTGCAGTAAAGAAATGTTCAACATCGTCATTTTCTTTTGTTTTCATTCCGCCTTTACCACGGCAAGCACGATTTTGTCGTTCAAATGTATCCAAAGATATGCGCTTTAAATAACCTTGACGGGTTATAAATACAGCCATTGGTACATTTGGTGTTAAGTCTTCAATAGTTATCTCGTTTGCCTCGGGCAATATTTGTGTGCGACGTTCATCACCATATTTTTCTTTATCTTCTTTTAACTCGTCCTTTATAATATTTAAAACCTTTTGTCTATCTGCAAGAATTGCTTCATACTCTGCAATTTTACGTTTTAATTCATCATACTCTTCTTTAATTTTGCTCTGTTCCAAACCGGTTAATTTTCTTAATTGCATTTCCAAAATTGCATTAGCCTGGTCAACATCAAGCCCAAAACGAGACATCAATCCTACACGAGCTTCTTCTGTAGTTTTTGATTTTTTGATTAATTCAATCACTTCATCCAAATTTTGAAGCGCTATCATTAAACCAGCTAATATATGAGCACGCATTTTAGCTTTTTTCAAGAAAAATATTGTTCTTCTTGTTATAATTTCAACACGGTGTTCAACAAATTCATTCAATACTTCGTAGAGGTTCAATAGCCTTGGTTGTTTGCCAACAAGCGCAAGCATATTTACACCAAACGATGCTGAAAGTTGAGTGAATTTAAACAAGTTATTCTTAACAACATCAGGCTTTGCATCACGTTTTAACTCAATCACTACTCTCATACCATCTCGGTCAGATTCATCACGTAAGTCTGATATTCCATCTATTTTTTTATCCCGCACCAATTCTGCTATTTTTTCAATTAACTGTGCTTTATTAACTTGATAAGGAAGTTCAGTAACTATTATTGCAGTTCTAGCTTGTCGACCGTTGCCGCCTGGTATTTCTTCAATATTTGCAACAGCTTGCATTTTTATTGAACCACGACCTGTTTCATATGCCTTTTTAATATCGTTAAGACCAATAATAGTAGCAGCAGTTGGAAAATCAGGTCCTTTAATATGCTGCATAAGGCCATCTACAGTAATTTCAGGGTTATCAATTAAAGCTATAGTGCCGTCAACAATTTCGCATACATTATGAGGAGGAATATTTGTCGCCATACCAACAGCAATACCTGAAACACCATTTAAAAGCATCATAGGTAGTCGAACAGGCAAAACGGTTGGTTCAGCCAATGAACCGTCAAAATTGGGTCCAAAGTCAACAGTTTCACAATCAATATCAGCCAACATTGATGTTGTAATTTTATTCATACGTGCTTCTGTATAACGCATAGCTGCAGCACTATCACCATCAACCGAACCAAAGTTGCCATGACCATCGATAGTTTGATATCGAGTTGCAAAATCTTGAGCCATACGCACCAAAGCTTCATAAACAGAAGAGTCACCATGTGGATGATATTTACCAAGAACTTCCCCTACTATTCTTGCACATTTTTTATAAGGCTTATCAGGCGTCATTCCAAGTTCATTCATGGCAAAAAGTATACGGCGGTGAACAGGTTTCAAACCGTCACGTACATCTGGCAACGCACGTCCAACAATAACTGACATTGCATAGTCTATATATGAACGTTTCATTTCATCACGAATGCTTACTGGTAATATTTTTCCATCTTCAAAGAGATTTTGTTGACTCAATTTTTACTCTCCCATTAAATTATATTTTTTACTCTTTATTATATTTTAGCATAAATAAAAGTTTTAAAGCAAATAAGAATACTTGTTATTCAGCAACAACTTCAATAAATTCTTCATTTATATTATCAACATGCCACTTTTGAATTACTTCACCAGGTAGTAATAATGGTGAAGCAGGCGGATATGGGATTATTGCACTTTTTGAAACACAACCCAATGATTCTATTAATGGTTTTTCAATACCATGTAAAAGTTTTGCCATAAATGGTGTATATTTCATAACCGGATAAACCTGTTTTTCTTGTGCTATAGTTTCATCGCATTCTTTAACATTTAATTTCATTTTCGATATTTTTCTTAATGCATTATAAAGTTTATTTAATTTTCTTGAAGTAGTGCCAATTCCACAAACAAACAGAATGCTTTTTTCATTTGCTATTTCATCTTCAATATTAAACCTATTTAATAAAATATCCGATATTTCAAATCCGGTAAAACCATCAATTTTAATTAAAATCTTGGTAATATCATTATTTTGCGAATAAATATGAACGTTTTTAAATTTTAAAATACGCTTTTTAAACCGCTCAATATCATTAACAAGATTGGCAATTTTGGCTTTCCCCTTTTTTGAATTTAAAAAATCAATATTAGCTTCAATTGAAGCAAGCATAGGATAAGATGGTGAGCTTGTTGATATTAAATCCAATGACTTTTGAACTTCATTAACATCAATTTTAGACTCAAAACCTATGTGAAGTAAAGCTGTCGGGTTTATGCCACCTGCTGTTTTATGAAGCGACTGGATACAAAAATCAGCTTGCACATCCAAAGCTGATGTTCCAATTGTTTTGTCAAATTTATATAAAGCCCCATGTGCTTCATCCACAATCAAGTATACGTTTCTTTCACGTGCAATTCTTGCTATTTTTTCAACATCAGATAATGCGCCATAATAACTTGGTGACGTTATTATTATAGCTTTTATATCAGAATGAAGTTCAAGAAACTGCTCAATAATATTTGGATTTACATATTCATAAATACCCCAGTTTTCATTATAATTTGGCATAATCCATATTGGCAATGCATTTGTTAGAACAAGACCCGAATAAACGCACTTATGACAATTTCTGGCCACCAAAACCTTATCATAAGGTCGCAAAATAGTTAACATTGAAGCCAGAATCCCTGACGTTGACCCATTTGTCAAATAAAACGTAGCCTTTGTCCCATAAACTTCACTTGCGTTTTCCTGGGAATGTGCAAGTTGCTTTTGAGGTCCTTCAAAATTTTTTATACCCTCAATTTCAGAAACATCACAATTATAAAAAGAATCTCCCAAAATATCATTCATTTTGGGCATTATAAATCTTCCCATATGATGAGAAGGAGTGGTAAAATAACTGCGTCTTTTAAAACGGCTTGTTTTGTTCTTAATTTTTATTAATAAATTTACTAATCCCATTTTTATTTTTTTTTTCATTCGTTGAAATTAAAATATTCTTTAAGTATAATTTTAATACATTTTTATTTTTACTAACCAATCAATTTTGCACAGAATAATATCAGGTGGAAAAAAGCATGGATTTAAATCAAGTATATCATAAAATAGACAAATTAAGAAATCAAATAAAAAAATATAACGAAGCATATTATCAAAAAGACTCTCCTCTTATTGATGACGCTACCTTTGATAAACTTTATCGTGAATTAAAAGAGTTAGAGGAAAAATATCCTGATTATAAAAAAGAAGAAAACATCACCAATAAAGTTTCAGGCGAAAGGTCAAAAAAATTTAAGGAACATAAGCATATATATAGGCTTTATTCACTTGATAATTCAAATGATATTGACGAGCTTAAAAAATGGGTTGAGAAAACTATTAAAGATTTAGGTGAAAATAGCAAAGTAAGTTTCGTTGCAGAGTTAAAAATAGATGGTCTTGCCTGCGCTTTAACATATAAAAACGGTCTACTGGAAATAGGCGCAACTAGAGGTGACGGGTTTGTGGGAGAAGATATTACACAAAACTTGTTGACAATAACTAATATTCCCCATAAACTTCCACAACCTTTTGATATTGATGTACGCGGTGAGGTTTATATGCCTATTTCTTCATTTGAAAAATTAAATGAGCAACAAACCTTAAACAACGAAAAACTTTTTGCAAACCCTCGTAATGCTGCAAGCGGATCGATTAGACAATTAGATTCAAATATTACAAAAAAACGTGAACTTCGCTTCTTTTCATATGCAGCCATTATTGAAAGTAAAAATGAAATAAAAACACATTATCAAACATTAGATTTACTTCAATCACTTGGATTTTCAGTAAATAATAATAGAAAACTTTGTCGCAACATTGAGGAAATAATTGATTTTTGTAACTTTTGGGAAAATGAACGGTTCAAACTAGATTATGCAACCGATGGAATTGTTATTAAAGTAAACGAACTTAATTATGAAGATGATTTAGGTTATACTTCACGTGCGCCAAAATGGGCAACAGCTTATAAATTTCCGCCTGAAAAAGTTTGGACAAAACTTTTGGATATTGAATATAATATTGGCAAAACAGGTGCAATAACTCCAGTTGCAATAATGCAGCCTGTTTCATTGGGAGGGACTATTGTTAAAAGAGCAAGTTTACATAATTTTGACGAAATAAAACGGCTTGATTTATCAATTGGTGACAAAGTTTTAGTGAAAAAAGCTGCTGAAATAATACCAAAGGTGATTGGTGCAAATCATACAGATGAAATAATCCCAATTGACTTGCCGCAAAAATGTCCTTCTTGCAATACCCTTTTAAATAAACCTGATAATGAAGTGAATTTTTACTGTAGCAACATCTTTTGTCCGCAGCAGATTATTGCAAAATTAGAATTTTTTGCATCAAAAAATGGAATGGATATTGATGGAATGGGCTCTCAAATCGTTAGGCAGCTTTATAATTTAGGGCTTATAAAAACTTATGATGATTTTTATAAACTTAAATATGATGACTTTTTAAAATTAAATTTAGTCAAAGAAAAAACAGCTACAAACTTGCTAAATGCAATTAATAAAAGTAAAAATACAACTATTGCCAAATTTTTAACTGCATTAAACATAAAACATGTAGGAAAAGAAACTGCCTTGCTTATTGTTAGTGAGTTTAATACTTTGGATAAAATAGAAAATGCAACATATGATGAGCTTGCACAAATTCAGGGAGTTGGCGATAAAATTGCCAAAAGCGTTTATGAATGGTTTAAAAACGACTACAATTTAAATATAGTAAAAAGTATGTTACAATTGGGTATAACATTTGAAGAAAACACAAATTCATCTGTTTCAGATAAATTTAAAGATAAAACATTTGTAATTACAGGCACATTAAGCCAAAAACGTAACTATTATGAAGAAAAAATAAAAGAAAATGGTGGTAAAGTGTCATCGCAGGTAAGTAAAAATACATCATATCTTCTCTGTGGAGAAAACCCAGGGTCAAAATATGATAAAGCTTTAAATTTACATGTTATAATATTAAATGAAAACGAGTTTAATAACATGCTTTAAAATAAAAATAAAATTTAAAATTAAAGTGAGATAAAAGGAAAAGGTAAAAAAAAATAAATGAAAGTTCTAAAAATAAATGGTTTACGAGGTCTAATTTTTGTAATATTTTGTATATGTTGTCTAGTAACCGGGTTTGTATTTTTCCCTTCCTGGGCATGCATGCATATTTGGAATGCAATAGCTAATTATTTTTACCAAATGCCAAAAATGGAAATGATTCATGGTGTCTTATTATGGGCAATAATTGCACTTTCATTATATGTAGTTCATACCAACAAATCATTTATCAGCTTTCAAAAAATTAATCCAAAAGATGACAGATTCATGAAAAATCTTATGCAAAAACTAAAAGATGAAAAACAACAAGCAGCTATTAAAGAAAATTTAAAACAAAGTGAAGCTGATAATGCACAAAAATAAAAGAGTAATAATTAAGTGAGATAAATAAGAGGAAATTAGATATGAAAAAATCATTAGTTGTATTAGGTACTTTAAGCATACTGTTAACTAGCTGTGCGATTTCAAATCCGGTTGTTAATGTTGCAAATGGCATAATATCTACATTTAGTGAAGTTGAAAAAGAGTTTATGCCTGATTATGCTAATATTTCAATATCAGTTGAAACAACAGATAAAAATTCGTTAAAGGCAAGTGAAGAAAATAAAACAACAACAAAAAAAATTATAAGTGCATTAAATACAAAATTGAACACATCAAAGGGCGATAAGTTAAGTACAATAAATTTTGTTGTGTATCCAAACTATGGAAACAACGGACGTAATATTGTTTCATATACCTGTCGAAATACTATTCTTGTTAAATTGAAAGATCTTGAAAAAACAGGTAATATTATTGATTTAGCAATAAATAACGGAGCAGCAAAAATAAATAATGTAACTTTTGATGTTGAAAACGAACAAAATATGTGCAATGAATTATTGCCTGATGCTATAAACAACACAAAAATTAGAGCTAATATTATAGCAAAAGGTTTGAATTTGCAAATAAATGGTGTAAGTAAAGTTAATTCTAACTGTTACGTTCAAAACTCTTCAAATTATGCAACATATGCAAATGCAAAATTGGCAAGGTCTATGTCAATGGGAGCAAGTGCTGATTCGGAAGAAAGTGCAAGCAATAGTACTACTACACCTATTGAACCCAAATCAATAAAAGTTCATGCAAGCGTTAATGTTGATTATAAAATAAAGTAGATTATTAGAAGGGAAAGGTTGTATTTTTATTAATCCTAAAGAGACTATTAAAAATATAGAAAGTTATAATGTTCCTTTATTTGAACCAAAAGATTGTGACTATAAACTTGATTCAAATGAAAACTGTTATGGTCCTTCGCCTGAGGTTTTGAAGTGCATTAAAAATTTGTCATTAAAAGATATATTTTATTATCCATTTTATGGCAAAACATTAGAATCTTTTTCTAATTTTTATAATGTTAAAATAGATGAAATACTCCTTACAAATGGGGCTGATGAAGCAATATCAACTGTTTTTAACACTTATTTGTCCCAAAATGATTCAGTTTTAACGGTTTATCCAACATTTTCAATGCCCAAAATTTATACTCAAATTGTTGGCGCAAATTTTATTGAAATACCTTATAAAAAGAAATGGGAGTTTCCAGTTGATGATTTTTTTAATCAATTAAAAACCAACGATTCTATTAAAATTGTTCATTTGACGACACCAAATAACCCGACAGGCGACATAATTAATGAAAAGACTATTAATCAAATATTAAACTATGCAAGTGATAAACTTGTTGTGATTGATGAAACTTATGCAAATTATTGTGAAAAAAGTTATATTGATTTAATAAAAGAATATAGTAATGTTGTTGTTATAAAATCAATGTCAAAGGATTTTGCGCTTGCAGGATTGCGATTGGGAGTCGTTTTTTCAAATCCTTCTAATATTCTAAATTTGAAAAAAGTAATAAGCCCTTATTCAGTAAATTCAATAGCTACAAAAGCTGCTATATATGCTTTAAATGACTCACAACATTTTTATCAAGTTAAAAACAAAATTAATTTAGTTAAAAATGAATTATTTGATTTATTTCAAAATCAAGATTTTAAACCATATAAAAGTTTTGCTAATTTTTTATTATGTGATTTTGGTGATAAATCACAATTTGTTTATCAAAAATTAAAAAATAATAATATTCTTGTTAAAAAATTTGAAAATGAATTTTTAAAAAATAATATTAGAATCACAATACCAAATGATGTAGGTTTTAACAAAATAAAGGAAATAATAAAAATAAAACCAACAATAGTTTTTGATATGGATGGTGTTTTGATTGATGTTTCAAATTCTTATAAAACAGCTATCAAGCAAACTTATAAACATTTTGTTGGTGTTCAACTTGATGAAAATGAAATAATTAAAGCAAAAAATACAGGAAAACTTAATAACGATTGGGATTTGACTCAATATTTAATAAAAAATGCAGGATTTGATATAAATAAAGATGACATAATTCAAAAATTCCAATCTATCTATTGGGATAAAGGACAAGGTGTTATAAACAATGAAACTTTGCTTATTTGTGAAAATGTATTAAAAGAATTATCAAAAAATTACCACATTGCTTTATTTACAGGTCGTCCTAAACTTGAGGCTAATCATTCTTTAAATCATTTTAAAATAGATAAATATTTTGATTATAAAATAACAATGGACGATTTGCCATATCACAAACAAAAACCTGATATTTTGGGGCTGACAAAAATACTTAATGGTATTATGACGGATAAATTATTTTATTTAGGTGATAGTGCTTCTGATATAATATGTGCTAAAAAGTTCAATCAAAGTTATAATTACTGCTGTACATCACTTGGTATTAACACTCATAACAATAAAGATATACTTTTTAATTATGGAGCAAATGAAGTGTTAAATAATGCAAATGAGATATTAGAATATTTAAAAAATAATATTGAAAGTGGGTATTAATTAAAATGAGACAAGTTGAAAAAAAACGCAAAACGAATGAAACAGATATAAATATAAAACTAAACCTTGACGGAAATGGTGTAGGAAAAATAAAAACACCGATTCGATTTTTTAATCATATGCTTGACCAGGTGGTTTTAAGAAGCGGCATTGATTTGGAAATTGAAGCAAATTCACTTGACGGGAATCAACATCATCTTGTTGAGGATGTCGGGATTACACTTGGAAAATCTATTTTAGAAGCATTGGGTGATAAACGGGGAATAAATCGATATGGAAGCGTTATTTTGCCAATGGATGAGGCTTTATCGCTTGTTGCTATTGATTTTTCAGGACGTGCTTTTTCAAAAATAAATGTCGGTATAAAACAATATAAAACTAGTGATTTTGAAACTATACTTCTTCCACATTTTTTTCAAAGTTTTGTTTCCTCTTCTTTATCAACCATTCACATAAAAATGATTGAAGGACAAGACCCGCATCATATTATTGAAAGTATTTTTAAAGCTTTTGGTGAAGCTTTAAAAATAGCAGTTAAAATAAGCAACGAAAATAAAGACAAAATTTCATCAACAAAAGGAGTGTTATAAAAAATGAGAGCATTAGTATTTAATAATAAACTTGAATTAAAAAATGATTATGCAAAGCCCGTCCCCAAAATAAATGAAGCCTTGATAAAAGTGAAACTTGTTGGAATATGTAATACTGATTATGAAATTACAAAAGGTTATATGGGATATAATGGTATACTTGGTCATGAGTTTGTTGGTGTTGTTGAAGAAATTAATGGTGACGATAAAAGTTTGCTTGGAAAAAGAGTTGTTGGTGAAATAAACTTAGGTTGTAAAAATTGTGACTATTGTGCAAAACAACTTGAACGACATTGTCCAAACCGTCAAACTTTGGGAATATTTAACAAAGATGGTTGTTTTGCTGATTATGTAACATTGCCTTTATCAAACTTACTTGAAGTGAGTGAAAACATAAGTGATGAAACTGCTGTTTTTGTTGAGCCATTGGCAGCTGCTTTAGAAATTTTGGAACAATTGCATATTAAACCATATGAAAAAGTTTGTGTATTAGGTGATGGCAAATTAGGACTTATTACAGCCCTTGCTTTAGATGCATCTAATATTGATGTTACTTTAATTGGAAAACACCAAAATAAACTTGATATTGCAAAAGAACAAAATGTAAAAACAATGCTTTTGGAAAATCTAACACAAGTAAACAACAAGTCTTTTGATGTTGTTGTTGAAGCTACGGGCCGCGTAAGCGGGTTTGAAACATCAATAAATCTTGTAAAACCACGTGGTATTTTGGTTTTAAAAAGTACTATTGCAACAGGCAAGGAACTAAACTTAGCACCAATAGTTATTGATGAAATAACTGTTCTTGGTTCTCGCTGCGGTCAATTTGCCCCTGCTTTAAGGCTTATGGAAAAAAATATTATTGATTTTTCAAAACTTATTTCATCAAAACTTAGTTTTGATGAAGCAATTTTGGGGTTTGAAAAAAATAAGGAAAAAGATACAATAAAAATTCTTTTGGAGATGTAAGAATATGTATGGAACAACTAAAGGAAATAGACTTCATATTGGTGTTTTTGGAAGACGTAATGTTGGAAAGTCAAGTTTGTTAAACAAACTTACAGGTCAAAAAATGTCAATAGTGTCTGATACTTTAGGAACAACAACCGACCCTATTGAAAAATCAATGGAACTGTTACCTTTGGGTCCTTGCTTATTTATTGATACAGCCGGCATTGATGATGTTGGAAGTTTAGGTGAGTTAAGAATTAAAAAGACTTTAGATGTTCTTCATCGTACCGACTTTGCAATTCTTGTGACTGATTATTATGGATTTGGTAATTTTGAAATTGATTTGTGCAAAATGTTTGAACAGAAAAAAATACCTTTCTTTACTGTTATAAACAAATGTGATATTAAATCGCCTACCGTTTCAACCCTTAACCAAATTGAACAATTTTCAAAAAATCCGCTTGCTATAAGTTGTGAAAAAGTTGAAAATATTACTTCTTTATTAAAAGCAAAAATTATTGAAAATGTGCCTGATGATTTAATCCCAACAACAAACGTGCTTGATGGAATAATAGGGGAAGATGATGATGTTGTTCTTGTTGTTCCAATTGATAAGGAAGCCCCAAAAGGTCGTATTATTCTTCCTCAAGTGCAGACAATAAGAAGTATTTTAGATCTAAATGCAAAAGCACATGTTGTTAAAGAAACTCAATTGAAGAGTTTATTAAATGATTTAAAAGAAAATACAAAAATTGTAATAACCGACAGTCAGGCTTTTAAGGAAGTTTCTCAAATTGTTCCAAAAAATATTTTGCTCACCTCTTTTTCAATTATATTTGCACGAAATAAAGGTGATTTAAAAACTTTTTATTATGGTGCCAATGCAGTCGATAATTTAAAGGATAATGATAATATATTAATATATGAAAGCTGTACGCATCATCCTATAAAAGACGACATAGCGAGGGAAAAAATACCCAAATTACTTCAAAAATATACAAACAAAAAACTTAATTTTGATTACCACGTTGCAAAAGGTTTTGAAGATAATATTTCAAAATATTCCCTTATTATTCAATGTGGTGGATGTATGACAAATAAAAAAGAGATATTAAGCCGAATAAGCAAAGCAAATGAACTTAATATCCCAATTACAAATTATGGTCTTGTTATTGCAAAGTGTTTAAATATATTAAATCGTGCAATAGAACCGTTTTTAGGTGAAGTTATTTAGTCAAACAAATTAAAGTTGGCCATAGGATGGATATTCATACACTCCATCGTTGTATGTTTTGTTTGTTTTATCAGGTGCAATTAATCCAATAGATGGTATTTCATAACCTGCATACTTTGGAGTCATTGAATTTTCACTATTTGGATTTAATAAGCCTGCTTTTTTATATTCATATAAAGAAATTTGGTTTTTGTCGTATTGTTCTTTTGTGTACTGTTCAATTTGAGGAGCAATAAGTCCTTTTGAACGGTGTTCATAAATTGGAAATTTTATATTTTTGTTAATAAAATTGTTGTTAAAACTTAGATTGTTCATTTTTGTATTCCTTTAAACATGCTAATACTACTACATAAAATATAATACTATATAAATATAAAATTTACTACATACTATCTTGTTTATTCAGCATAGTAAACTTATGCTACATCTAGAACTTGTATATATTTAATATAAAATATTAACTTTTGTAAAATGTTTAATTTAACTAGCAAGTTATATTTTTACAGTTTTTATATAAACAAAATATAATTTAAAAGTTTAATAGAAGTGAGATGAAAATTAAATAAAAGTAAACAATAAATTATGGGATACAAATGTCTGCAAACGGATACAACACGAAGTTGAATAATTGAAAATATTAAAAGCTCAAACCTGTCATCAAGTCCCCAAAGTTTTGGCATGAAAATGAATAACCAAAGTGCTGCACAAAAGGATATTTCGTTTGGTGGATCGTTTTGCGATTGGATAAAAGACACTGCTACATTAACATATATTGCCAGATGTAAAAAAATGAGAGATGCAGACATTCCTCTTTATAACATTTCACCTTTTGGTATGGCAGATGAGGCAAATGTTAAATATGCAGAAGCAACTTGCTTGGCAGAAGAATTAAGAAAAGGTGAATGAATATTAAATGCAACTATTGATGCTGTTACTATTCCAGCAGAAAGCTTAGGAGAAGCTGAGAAAGCAGTAAAAGAAATGAAAGGTCATGGTTTTAAGGGCTTTGTAAAAGGTGTAAGTAAAGTTGTTGGTGCTCCTGTTTCTGCAATAACAACAACTTGTCATGAAGTTTCAAAAGATCTTAAGGATAGACCAAGTTCACCACGTGAGAAAAAAGCATGTATAGTTGTTGATACATATACTGCTGGTACAAACAGGTGCGGCATTAGGTGCTGTACCTTTTATTGGTTCTGGTGTTGATTCTTTAAAGATATCACCTGACCAACGTAAATTGATGGTGAGAGAAATAGCTGATATATATGGGCTTTCTCGTGAAGAAAAATATGATTTATTTGAAAGTTTAAACTTGGATGATTACAATCGTTTTGAAGGTCCAATTACCGAAGTGGTTTCTATTTCAGGAAAAAAGGCTGCAGAATATATAGCAGAAAAACTTAACATCAGAAGTGATTCAAGAAGGTGCCTCGCAAATTGCTTCGGCCATTCCTGGTGCCAAATCTTGTATAAGAGCAGGAGTATATTCTGTGTCAGCAAAAAAACTTGGTGAAAAAGCATTACAAGAATGCAAACGTCTTGCCAGACGACACTAAAAGGAGATAATATGCAAGCTATAAATCCAAATATGAATATTGGTTTTAGACAAAATCAAACAGATAAAAATATAAAGAAAAAAACTTTAGTTATAGAAAACAGCCTTGCATCAAGTACACTTACAACATTGTCTTATATTGCAGGAGTTACAAGTCTGCCAATATTATCAGATGGTGTTGGTAAACTTAAACAAGAGGTGAATAAGCATAAGCTGGACTATTCTTTAATACTATTAATGACAATGTTCATGGGAATTGGTAGTTTTAAAGTATAACTATTTCAGATTTCTATGGTAAAACAGATGATAAGAAAGTTAAGAATCACTTGTTGACGAAACAAGCCATCTCAACTGCAATTTTAGGACCACTTATAGCTTGCGGGATATCTCAAGCAATAAACAAAAAACCTGACCGTAAAAGTGGCATAATTGCCGCTTGCCTTTCAGGCGTTGCGCTTGCTGCCACCACGATATCAAATATAGCAACTTGGAAAAAATACAAAAAAGAAAAAACAATAATTTAGGATAAACAGCTTTATTTTTGAAGTGGCAGCCCTTGGACCTCTTTGCAAGGAGTCTTAAAGTTTTACAAAAAAGATGATAAATATACTATTTTTTATACAAAAGTCTGTTTTAATTTTTTTATATAATATAGTATAATAAAAAGTATATGCCAATACTTGAAGTTAAAAATTTGAATATGGGCTTTTCTGTAGACGAAAAATTTTATCCTGTTTTAAAGGATGTAAATTTTAATTTAAAATGCGGAAAAATCCATGCAATAGTTGGTGAATCAGGAAGCGGCAAAACAATAAGTTGTATGTCAATATTAAAACTTTTACCTTCAAATAGCAAAATAACAAGCGGTGAAATCATTTACCAAAATAAAGATTTATTAAAACTTAATGAAAAAAAGATAAGAAACTATAGAGGTCGTGAAATAGCACTTATACCGCAGGACCCTATGACGTCGTTAAATCCTCTTTATACAATATTTGACCAACTTTATGAAGTTGTTGATATACATTATAAAATGAATAAAATAGAAGCAAAAGAATTTATTATTGACACATTAAAAAAGGTCAATATTTCAAATCCAGAAGAACGTTTGAACAATTATCCGCATCAACTTTCAGGCGGTATGAAACAAAGGATAATTATTGCTTGTGCTCTTCTTGGTAAAGCTAAAATAATAATAGCCGATGAACCCACAACTGCATTGGATGTTACTATCCAGGCTCAAATTATGCAGCTTTTATTAAAATTAAAATCTGAAAATAACGTTTCAATTATATTTATAACTCATGATTTAGCTCTTGTTTCTCAATATAGTGATGAAGTGTCTGTTATGTATAATGGACAAATTGTTGAGAATGCAAATGCTTCTGAAATATTTGTTTCACCAAAACATCCTTATACAAAAGCTTTAATTGAGTCGATACCCTCAATTACAAATGACAAAAAAATAGAACCAATTTATGGAAGTGTTCCTTCAATATATGACAAAATAAAAGGATGCCCTTTTCATTTAAGATGTAAATATTGTTTTAATCCCTGTAAAACAATAAATCCAGGTTTAAAAAAGGTTGATAATCATATAGTAAGATGTCATTTATATTCAAATTTGGATTACTAATTTTATTTTTATTCATCTTTAAAATCTAAAATACTTCCCTTATTTTCATCTTCACTTGAATATGCATCCAAAAGTTTAGCTTTATTCTTTAAATGAGACAATTCTTCTTCTACTTTATCTTTTAAAGTTTCGATTCTTTGAATATTTTCTAACTCAAGTTGACGGATAGGTAAAGTTAATTCAACCATTTCAGGACTTTCAAAAAGTTCTTTTGGCACTTTTTTAACAAGTTCATTAATTTTAGCAATTACATTATCTTTCACTTTTAAAACAGACATTACTTCGTTATAGTCTTCTTTATCAATAAATTCCTTAACTTTTTGTGATAATTTGAAAAGATTTGTATATGCATCTTTTAATTTAATATAATCTTGATTCCCCATTTTATGCCAATTCCTTATGCTTCATAATATTCATTATGAGATTCTTGTCCTGCTGCATCAAGCTTATCTTCTTCTCTTTTTTTAATAATGGCCTGCTTCCAAGTATCACGCAACCCTCTTAAATGTTCCAATACTTCATCAACTGGCTCAATTTCTTTTTTTATATTAGCCTGTACTAAACGACGGTTAAAATAATTATATAGTGAATATAAATTATTAGCTAATTCACCGCCTATTTCCATATCCAAAGTATCTCTTAATTCTGATATAATATTTTGTGCTTTTATTAAATTATTATGAGTTAATTCAATATCTTTATTTTGAATTCCAATTTTAGCTTGATTCAAAAATTTTATAGCTCCATCATATAACAATATTAGTATTTGTTCAGGTGATGACGTTTCTATTTGATTTTTTAAGTACGGATTCATATAATTTATACTTTCTTATTAACTAACATACTTGTTGGGATTTTTAATCTTTTAATTATATCGCTTAAATTTTCAATATCTATTGTAGCAACAATTTTATTATTAATTATATCTACAATTTCAACAGTTTTTCCATCATCATTTAAATGAATTTGTAAATCATCTTTTTCGTATTTACCATATATTTTATCAAGTTCAGTATTATAAAATTCACTGCGAGTATTATCAAAACTTTCATCTTGCTTATCATCGGTATATTCGTATGAAATAATAAGCTTTTCTTCATTTTCGTTTTCCTCAAAAGTTTTTCGTTTTATGGCTTTTTTCTTCTCTGATTCATCAACATTTTTAATCATAAGTTGCTGTTCTTTTAAAGCAATTTGTTTTGCTTCATCAGTTAATGCACTTGATGATTTATCATTTGTTATATTTAAACTATATCGATTAATACCATCCATTATAAATACATTATAACTTATTTTTTATATTTAACAACTACATATAAAAATTACTTCTTCGCTTAGTACATTTGCAAGACCTTTATTAATATAATTACACTTTTTCCCGTTTTGCATATATATTGAATTGAGAATTTTTATATTCCTTATATTGCAAAATTCAAAGAAATCCTCAACAGTAAGCAAATGGATGTTGGGAGTATTATACCATTCATATGGAAGCATTTTAGATTTTGGCATTTTACCTTTAAAAAACAAATAAAATCGAACTTTATAATATGCAAAATTAGGAAAACTTATTATAACTTTCTTTGCAACCCGCAACATTTCTTCAATTACAAAATCAGGCTTTTGAACACTTTGCAATGTTTGATTTAGTATTGCATAATCAAATTGTTTATCGGCAAACATGTTTAAACCTTCATCAAGATTGCCCTGAATAACAGATAAACCTTTTTCAAGACTCTTTATGACAGCACTTTGATTAATTTCAACTCCAAGCCCTGTACATTTTTTTTCATCAATCAAAAGTTTAAGTAACGTCCCCTCACCTGTTCCCAAATCAAGTATTGAACTATTCGGATTAACTATATCTATTATTTTCTTATAATTTAATTATAACGCATACTTTTCCTATCAAATTATGAATATAATAAAGACTTCTA
>OIGD01000677.1_pt1 | contig 38150 bp, 27 predicted proteins | sample 1582211 | NCBI WGS metagenome assembly OIGD01 (sample SAMN04414078, study PRJEB24778) | human gut metagenome | material: faecal | host: Homo sapiens
CTGGCCCTCGGCATAGATGGTGTCGAACGCGAGCGACGACTTGCCGCTCCCCGACACGCCGGCTATCGCCACGAATTTTCCGAGCGGTATGTTTACGTCTATATTTTTAAGGTTATGCACGCGCGCGCCGCGCACTATGATTTCTTCGGGCATTTCGTCGCTCCCATATCTGTTTTACCTTTATTCGGTTTCCTCGGGCAAACGCTTTCTTTCGTCGTAGTCGTCGAGGAAAAAGTGCTTCACTCCGTTCTTTTTATAGGCGAGGATAGTTTCTAAGCTGACGTTTTCGACGCTCTTGAAGATGCATTTTTCGACGTTGGGATTTGTCTTTTTGAGCGTGCGGATAAGCTCCTTCGCCTCCTGTCGCTTGGAATGGTTTTGTCCGTTGTTGCAGGTGGTGCAGGTGTCGGTGAAGCGGCATGCGCACTGAATGAAGTGCAGGTCGTTGTAGTCGCGCCACGCCTTTATGTCGTCCTCGCGGATAAAGTACATCGGGCGGATAAGCTCCATGCCATCGAAGTTCGTACTGCGGAGCTTTGGCATCATCGTCTGGATCTGCGCGCCGTACAACATGCCCATAAGTATCGTTTCTATCACGTCGTCGTAGTGGTGTCCGAGCGCGATTTTATTGCAGCCGAGGCGCTTTGCGAAGCTGTAAAGATACCCTCTCCGCATTCTCGCGCAAAGATAGCAGGGCGACTTCTCCACCGTGTACACCGACTCGAAAATGTTTGACTCGAATATCTCAATCGGCACGTTCAGCCGACGGGCGTTCTCCTCGATTACGCGGCGGTTTTCGGCGTTGTAGCCGGGGTCCATGACGAGAAATTTCAAATCGAAATTAACGTCGCTATAGCGGTGAAGCTCCTGAAAAAGCTTCGCCATCAGCATCGAATCCTTCCCGCCCGAAATACACTCCGCCACTCTGTCGCCCTCGCCGACGAGCTTGTACTCCTTGAGCGCGCGGATAAACGGACTCATCAGCGACACGCGGAATTTCTTTCTTATGCTCTGCTCGACGCGCTCGCACACGCTGTCGTCGGCGGCTTGTTTCGCCATGGCGAGCCGCAGCCACGCCGCGTAACCGCCGCGCAGGCTGTACGCGTCAAGTCCGCTCTCGCGCATGCTCTCGACGGGATTCAGGCTGAATTCGCCGTGCGCGCAGTAGACGACGATTTTCTTGCCGCTCGTTCGCTCGTCGGGCTTCATCGCGTAAAGCTCGTCCTCTGCGGCGTGCCGCGAGCCCGGTATCAGTCCGTAGGCGCGGTCGTGCTCGGAGCGCATGTCGAAAATCACGCATTTGTCCGCGTTTTCATTAAGCTCTTCCGCCGTTATTTCTATATTGTCGATTGTCCTTTCTTCGTCCGTCATCTCTTATATCCCGTCAAATCCTTGACCACTTCGCTCGCGATTATCAATCCGGCAGCTCCCGGCGCGAACGCCGTCGAGCCCGGAATTCGTCGCCTTTCGTTCTCCTCGCCGCTCTCGCCCGGCACAATCGGCTCCTCTTCCGAGTACACGACCTTTAACTTGTCGATACCGCGCCTGCGGCACTCCCTGCGCATGACTTTGCACAGCGGACACACGCTCGTGTCGAAAAGGTCCGCTACCTTAAACGCCGCCGGGTTCATTTTGTTGCCCGTGCCCATCGACGAGATTATCGGCGTACCTGCCGCCTTCGCGTTCGCCGCCAGCGCAAGCTTGCCCGTCACCGTGTCGATTGCGTCCACTATATAGTCGTACTCGCGGAAATTAAAGTCCTTTTCTGTTTCGGGAAGGTAGAATACGTTATGTTTCGTCACTTTGCAGTCGGGGTTAATCGATTTAATCCGCGCTTCCGCGGCGTCGGTTTTGCGCATGCCTATTGTGTGGACTGTGGCGATGAGCTGGCGGTTCAGGTTGGTTATCGCCACGGCGTCGTTGTCGATAACGTCGATTGCGCCCACACCCGAGCGAGCCAACGCCTCGACGACGTAGCCGCCCACGCCGCCCACGCCGAAAACAGCCACCCTCGATTCCGACAGCTTTTTCATGGCTTCCGTTCCAATCAGCATTTCAGTTCTCGAAAACTTATCCGGCATTTCATATCTCCAATGCGCCCCGTATACGAACGCGACGCGACTTAAATATCGGCGGTTTACTTTTGTAATCTTATAAACGCGAAGCCCGATACGGGCACGCCGATTTCGTTTAAGCCTGCTGATAGCTTTACCGTGCGCTCCGAAACGACGTCGCCCTTGCAATCGGTTATCTTTATCGCGACTTCCGTTTCTTTTTTCACGCGGATATACGCCGTTCGCTCGCTCGCGGCGTTGATTACGTCGAGGCTTTTGTCGCCCGGAAAGTCGACTATGCTCGTGCCGTATAACGCGGTGACGTCCTTTTCCTCGCCCGTCGCCGTCAGCGCGGTATAGCCGTGCGAAAAGCCCTCGGCGCGCAGCCTGCCGTTTAGCAGCGTTTTGCGGTTTTCGCGGAAGTAAGCAAGGTAATGCGCCAGCATTCTGCGGTGCTCGTCGGTGATGTTTTTGAGGTTCAGAGAGATTTGCGGCACGCCGAATATCGAGTGATTGAGCTGATAGGCCGCATACTCGACCGCGTCGTCGTAGCTCCAGATAAGAGGGTCGCTGTGCACCGCCACGCCGCTGGTCAGCATGCGCAAATCGGCGACGCAGGTTTTCAGCGTGTTCTCGTCGCCGGCACAATCGCCCACGCGGAACATGTTGCCGAATTGCTGCATCACGGCTCCCGTATACCGCTGGCGAAATTCCAGCATAACGTCGGGTTTTATTCTGCGGAGCTCGTCCGTAACATCGCCTATCAGCGCTTCCACCGCGTCGGACAGCGAAACATAGTCCATGTCATCGTAGTTTTTCGGCGAATCGGCGGTCAGGTAGAACGCGTCGATAAAGTCGAGTTTGAATCCGTCGAGGTCGTACTTATTCAGAAATTCGGCGTAAATCCCCGTCAGGTACTCGCGCACCTGAGAGAACCTCGGGTCGAGCGCATACGCGCCTATGCCGCTGTCGAAATACAGGTACTTGCCGCGGAAGTCGTCCGCCGCCTTAGCGTTCTTGCCCATGTACGGGACGGAAAACCACAGCATTACTTTCATGCCGATTGCGTGCACGCTCTTTACGAACTCTGCCATATCGGCGATTTTACTCTTGCACACTCTCCAATCGCCGCAGTACGAATAGCCGCCGCCGTTGTCCTCGGTCTGCCAGCCGTCGTCCACGATTATCGTTTCCATGCCGAGCGCTTTTGCCAATCTGCACTGCTCGATAAGCGTTTCGTCGGTGAATCGCTGCTGAAAGACGTACCAGGGCGCGTAGCACGGCAGTTCCGCGGCTTCGGGCAGGTATGCCGAGCGGTAAAAATTCTTCCACCAACCGCGAACGTCCGCAATCGTCTTGTCCGCCGTTTCGTCGCGGAAATCCACTCTTAGCTCCGTTTCGTATTCTTTTATGGGGCTTACGAGAGCGGTAAACAGCTCGACGCGCACCGTGAGTTTTTGCCGCGGCTCATTAAAGCCCAGACTGAGCGCGCACGGGGTTTTGCAGTCGGATAGCGCAACCGTGACCTTGTTTTTGTCGTTCTTCGTCACCGCGGCGATTACCGGCGCGCCGCATGCCGCCGAGGAAAACGCCGGCGACGGATTCCAATCGGGGCGAATTCCTGCGTTAAGTATTTCGTTGGGCTTGAAAGTCGTCGCCGCGTCGTCCTTTTTGACATAAAACGTAACGCTTATTTTCTCGGGACTCGTCGCCGCCGTAAAGCTCGCCTTGAGCCGAAAAAGCTTTACGCCGGTTTCGCCTTTTGTTGAGGTAACGTCGAAATCGACGGACTGCGCGCCCGTATCTATCGTGAAGTCTATCCCGTCGATTCTTTTCTCTATGGTCATAAAATCTTACTCCCGTATGCCGTTTTTTCTTACCTTTTACCGAACGCGAGCGCGGCGGCTCCCACGAGCCCCGCGTCCGAGCCGAGCGAAGCCACTACTATGTCTACCGGCGCAAAGCCCGTGCCGCCGTAGACTTCGCGGTTGACGGCTTTTGCGAGCGGCTTTAAGAACACGTCGCCGGCGTTGCAGATTCCGCCGCCCAGCACTATCGCTTCGGGGCGGAAAACGTTGATTGCGTTCGCAATTCCCGTCGCGAGATAGCCGACGTATTTCTTGACCACGGCTTTGGCGGTCTTGTCGCCGCGCCGCAGTGCGTCGAACACGATTTTGCCGTTTACGTTATCTTTATTCCCGTCCGTCAGCTTCCACAAAAGGCTGCCGGGAGCCTTGTCCATCGCTCTTCTCGCCTGACGAACGAGCGCGGTAGCCGACGCGTACGCTTCGAGACAGCCGCGCCTGCCGCAAGTACACTTCTCGCCGCCGTAGCATATTACTTCGTGACCGAGTTCCGCGCCTGCGCCCTTGTTGCCCTCGAACAGCTTTCCGTCCGCGACTACGCCGCCGCCCACTCCCGTGCCCAGCGTGAGCATGACCATGGAATTATATTTCTTGCCGGCTCCGCACACATATTCGCCGAGCGCCGCCGCGTTGGCGTCGTTGGTGACGAATACGGGCATGCCCAGCGCGCGTTCGAGATTCGATACTATCGGCACGTCTTTCCAGGCGAGGTTGTTCGAGTACACCACTTCGCCGTCACGAGTGTTTATCGTGCCGGGGCACCCCACGCCTGCGCCGCTCACGGCGACGTCCGCTTTCTTTATAATGGATTTGGCGAGCTCCGCTATGTCCGCAAGGATTGCTTCCGCGCCAGCGCCGTTACGCGTGGGACAGCTGCCGGAGGCGATTATCCTGCCGTACCCGTCCACCACGCCGCACTTGACGCTCGTGCCGCCGATGTCTATGCCGAGGTAGTACGCAGCTTTGCTTTCGCTCGTGAGTATCGCTGTAGCTTCGCCATCGATTTCGTATTTCTCGCCGCAGGACACGAAAAAGCTGTCGCCTGCCGCAAATTTCTTGCCGTTTATTTCGCCGCTGCCCGAAATAAAACTTATCGCGGTGAACGAGTCGTCGTCCGTTCCAACAAATCTCCCGTCGAGTTTCAGCTCGCGCATGCGGAAGTACTTGCATTCGGTAAGCCTGCGAATCGTGCCGCCCGGTATTTCCTCGGGCTCGCCGCCGTCGGTTTCGTCGCGGAACGCCTTGAAGTCGATTACCTCGACCGCCTTTTCGACGTGAAGCGGACGGAGCTTTCCGTCGAAAAGGCGGCGGTTGTAGTCGTACACGCGATAGGTGACGTCACTGCTTTGCTGCACCTCGCAGACGAGGCAGCCCTCGCCGATTGCATGCACCGTGCCGGCTTTTATCAGGTAACAGTCGCCATTTTTGACGGGAATAAAGTTAAGAAGCTCCTCCACCGTGCCGTCCTTGACCTTTTCGAGAAACTCCTCGCGGTTCACGTCGCGCTTGAAGCCGCAGTAAATCCCTGCCCCCGGAGTTGCCGCGACGATATACCAGGCTTCGGTCTTGCCGTTGTCGCGCTCGTATTTTTTCGCATACTCGTCGCCCGGGTGAACCTGCACCGACAGGCTTTTCGCCGCGTCAATGTACTTGATAAGCACGGGAAACTCGCCGCCGTTTTTGTCCACCGCGCCAGGGGTTTCTTTAAGATACTCGGAAAAAGTCTTGTCCGAGCCTGCAACGCGGCTCTCGCCGTCGCGGTGTACGCTCGCTTCCCAGCTCTCGGCGACGATTCCGTCGCGCTTGCGCCCGAAAAGCGTCTTTAATCGCTCTCCGCCCCACAGATAATCTTTCAATACCGGCTCGAGTTTTATCACGGTTATGTAGCTCCTTTTTTGTCAATCGGTTTTACATATCGGTTATACCATATCGACAGCGTAAAGTCAATCGGTTTGCTCCGTCGTCACGATAACGTCCACATCTTCTTTTTCCGCACAGCGTGTGCATGTATGTTTTGCCGATTTTATCCGACGTCAGAATCGCGACTTTCGTTTTCGAGTTTTTTTTGCCGGGCAGAAACTCATTAAAAGCTGCCTTGGTAAGATTACGAAGGTGCGCGCGTTTTTGGACAGCATCGGCAAAGCGGACGCGCGGATAGAAGTCGACGGCAACGCGCAAACCGTTGATTACGCTCTCTCCTTAATCTTTATACAAGTATTAACCGCCATATCGAAACTGAGTTCCGTCGTGGTTTTTATGAATTCGCCGTCATGCGCATTATCCAGCAAAAAGACGTCGAATTCGCCATTCTTCCCGAAATCGAGCGTTACCTGCGCGTTTTCCTTGTCGTCGCGCTCGGAGTAATGCGTGATAATCGCGGTTACTTTACCGTCCTCATCGACTCCGCAGAGAAGATAAACGTCCTTCGGCAGTTCTGTCGCCCTGACCTCGTGCGCAAGTCCGTACAACTCGCCGTACCACTTGAAGCACCAATAGCTTTTTAAATTAAAATATCGCCTTTTAGAATCAGAGCCGTTCGCATTGACTACGAACGGCTCGTTGTTATTATTTCATCTTATTTCTTCTTAGTGAACAATCCTTTGATTTTTGCTCCGAGATTTTTGAAGAAGTTGCCGATTGCCGTAAAGCCTTTCTTCAAAGCAGCGCCCAAATCTGCAAACGTCTTTTTCTTGACAGCGAACCAGAAGATTGCAAATCCGCCGATTCCTGCGACCGCTACTGAACCGATTACAATACCTGCAATTTGTCCGCCCGAAAGTCCGTCCTTTTTAACGGGTGGGGTGATTTCGCCACCGCCCGAAGACTTATCTTCATATACGGCCGTAAGGGTTGTTTCGCCGTTTACGGTAAAGGTATAACTCTTTTGGGTGCTGACGATTTTTCCGCTTTCGTCTTTCCAGCCTTTGAAAACTTTACCTTCTATATCTTCTGCCGTTACGGTTACGCTTTCGCCTTCCTTATAGAAATTGCTTTCGCCGTTGATTACCACGTTATGCGTGCCGATTTTGGCAATTTTAAGTTCGGTGATTTCGTTGCCGTCTTTATCAAAGTGCTTTCCGCAAACCTTACAATCTTTGTGTTCTTTCACGCCAAAGTCTTCCGTTGTTGCAGGCACTTCGGGTATCAAAGTATCAAAGTCATGCGGTGCAGTATCGCCATACGTTGTTTTGCAAACTTCACAAACCGCTTTTATTGTGCAAGTTGCCTTTCCGCCCGAGCAAGTGCCGTTTTCTTTATGACCGCTATCTCTCTTGCAAGTGCGGGTATGCGTTCCGTTACCGTTGCTTACCCAAGCGTTCCAGTCGTGATTGTCGTTTTTCGGCTTGACAATATCCGTCATTTCGGTTACGCCGTCGCTGTAAAAATTCTTATTACATAAAGAACAATGTTCGTGTGGATAAATTCCTGTTACCGAACAATTTGCTTCACTTCCGTCCTTGTGGGTAGTGTTGTGTGCATTAGGATCAATATCGATTTCAAGGCTTTCTGCTGAAACTTCGGCATATGAACCTAATTCAAAATACTTATCGCAGTTGTGACATCTAAAATGCGCCTTCATACCTTTTGAAGAGCAAGTAGGTGATACCAAACCAACCATTTGGGTATAGTCGTGTCCCGCAGGGATTTTTACTTTTTCTTCGGTAAGCGATTTGACCGCTCCTGCGTCTTCAAATAAATCTCCGCAAACGTTACATTTGAAATGTTCGATATTTCCGTCCGTAGTGCAGGTTTTCGGTGTTGCAGGGACAAGCGTTGTTGCGTGCGTATGGTCTATTATGGTTACCAGCATACTCGAAATATAATTGTTGTTACCTTTGCTTATTGCTTTGACACCTATTGTTTTTTTCGTTTCATCAATTCCGACAGTCAAAACGCCGTCTTGAGATATTGTTGTGTATTTGGAACTTTTGCCGCCATATATTTCCCATGTAACCGAATCGTCAAAATCGCCGTATCCCGTTACGGTTGCGGTAAATTGTCTTTGCCCGCCCTTAGGAACGGAAGTGTTTTCAGGGGAAATAGTAACTCCTTTTATTTGTCCGTTTTCATAAACGGGAACATAACAATTGCCAGTGCCGAAACCACTTTCTTCGTAGTTGTCATGTGAATTTTTGGTTTTTACACCTACATTAAAGCTTATCTGATCGGTGCTAACGGGCGTGCCATATACTTTTCCTTCTTGGGTTAAGAACAGTCCGTTTCCTAATTCATACTCGCCTTGCGCATTAGGTGTTGATTCTGTGCTTTGGCTTACATACGTAAAGAACAAAAACGGATTATCCGCCGCATTCGTTCCGGTTGCCACAAATTGAAATTCAAAATATTTTCCTTTTATCGCAGGTTCATTTCTTATGTCATTTTGGTTTATAATTTTAGGTTTTTGATATCCTTCTTGGATTGTTATGGTATATTGTTTTTCGTCAAATCCGAACTCGTTTTCAACGCGCACGGTAAAAGGAAAAGTTCCCTTCACGGTAGGTTTTCCCTCTATGAAGATACCAAAACCTGCTTGTCGAAGTCCTAATTCGGTAGGTAAATTACCGTTTTTAATGCTTGCCTTGGAAGGTTCGCCAATGCCACTCTCATAAAATATACGTTGCGAATATGAAGAATCTACATAACCTACCGCAATATCTGCTTGCGTTGTCGTGATTGTCGGTTTGGAGGTTTCGCCATAAACGTACATCGCCACAAAGATGTTATCACTACCGTATTTATTTGTAACGGTAACGCTGATATTGTATTTACCTGCATCTCCCGTAGGCGTACCTACGATTTCGCCTGTCACCGAGTTTAGTGAAAGTCCTTCGGGCAGTGGAGCATAGCCTTCTCCCGATTTATTCGCACGAAAAGTGAACGGTTCTGTTCCGGTAGCCTCAATTTTGTAGTTGCTACCGTCTTTCGCCTTGTATTCTACGCCCTTCATTGCATTAGGAAGTTTGCCCATATGGTTTTTTCTATCAACGTCAATACCGCCTGTTTTGACGATTGTCGGCGCTGTTCCGTCTTCTCCTGCCGCATATACTGCAAAAGTCGGGCTTGCAAACACAATGCCGAGCATAAGTGCAAGGCACATCGCAAGACCGAGTATAAGCGCCAATATCTTTGATTTATTCGCCTTTTTGTGTGTCATAATATTATCTCCTTTTTAAGATAGAACACGACACGAATAAGCGGGTTTTTACGCCCGCTTATTCGTTATTTTGATCAGATAATAACTTTTAAGTTATTTTGCTACGATTTTGCCACCCAGTATATCATTAGATACGTTATTATCCAAAACTATGATAACTCTACCGTCGGAAGGAATTGCACAACCACTTGCACTTGTTGTGCCTCCGGCTCTGATTTCTGTAATCGTGGCTTCGCCCACTTTTGTGCCGGCGCTGTTGTAAAGTATAACCGTTTGTCCGACCTGGAAGTATCCCTTTTCAACAGTCGCGTAAATCCTTTTTTCTGCCGCTTCTACGATTTGGATCGGACCGGAAGTGGACTTTTGGGTTGTAGAATGCTCAACAACCGTGACCTCAACAGTCGTTACGCTGGGGGATTTGGTAACGATTTTGTAGTTTTCCATAACAGGGTTCGTAATATTTCCTATTTTAAGGAAGAAACAGTCCGTCGCTACTTTCTTTTTCTGGTCAGGGATAAAATAGAAAACACTGTTGTTTCCTTCTCTGGTTTCAAACCCTGCTTTTTCGTTGTCAAGCCAAAGTTGGATTTTCTGACCTTCGATACGATTTTCGTATTGTCCGAATAAAAACGTTTTGCCTCTATCATTCGACGGATTTTGTTGATTTCTAACGTAGCCAAGTTCAAGCACGAACTCATACGGCTTAATTGTGAACGTTTTTATTTCGGAAACCACTGCTTCCCATTCGTCCGTTGCCGTGACGCCGATGCGGTATTCATACTCTCCCGCGTTCGTGAGAACGTTGGCGACGTTCAAATTCCTTCCCCATTCTCCGCCAACTTCACGGAACTCGACGTATTTTTCGCCGGAAGAAATAGGCGTGATATTTTCTACGCCGCCTTCAATTGAAGGGGTGCTTAATTTGTAAACAAGGTTTTCATAGGTGAAATTCGCCACTTGCTTGCCGTCGTACGTTTTACCATCAAAGTTCCTGACGGTAAGATTTCTCGGTTTCGCCTTCATGGTGAATTCGACGAACGCGTCTCCGGATTTGTAGTTGTCGCCTTCCGCATATTTAATGTGTACTCGGAACGTTCCCGTTTTAATGTTTATTACTTCTTCTTTTGTAAGGGGACGACTCCAAGTGCCATCAAGTTTTTGTTCCCAAAAGATAGTCTTTGCGCCGTAACCGGTGCCGATTGCATCGTAATCTGTTGTGGGATTGGGGATACTCTGTGCGCCGATAACAAGATTATTGAATGCGTCTGCATTGCTGATTTCAAAGTCGACGATGTCTGCTTTGACGATTGCCACGTTAATGTTTTCTCTTGCAAGGCTGTAATTGCCCGCGTCTTTTCCGGTGATTTCAAAGCTTTGGACTGCCGCGCCGACGTTGGCACTTTCCATTGTAACGATAATTGTTGCTTCGTCGCCTGGAATCAATTCGGCGGGTGCGCCCGTAAAAATATTTGAATTATTGTATGGAGGCTCCCAATCAACGCTGATTACCATGGGGGTGATTGCAAAGTCAAAAGTTTTTGTCGCGGCTTTCCACTCTGCCGTGACTTCTACGCTGACTTTCATGGTATATTCGCCGGCTTTCTTCGGGGCGGTTGCGGCGTACGTATTGTCGTCCGCGCCTTTTGCCTTGAACATAATTGTGGGTACGCGATTGCCTTCGATTACGAAATCGTCTTTCGTAATCGCAATAACTTCTCCGTCATATTCCTTGCCAAGCGTTTTACCGGCAACAAGCTTAATTTCGTTGTCCTTCGCGCCGAGTGCGTCGATTTCTTCGGTCTTTTCGTAACCGCATACCGTGCAGGTGGATTTCTTTTCGCCGACCACGCCGTAGTCCGCCGGTTTGGTAACCTCGCCTTCGTCAAAGGTGTGCGCGGCGAAATCGCCTTTCATTGCTTCATGCGTTGGCGCCGTTGCGTCACAGGTCGAATCGTGCCAGTGTCCCGACGCGTCTTTTTTCCACTCATCGCCGTAAGTGTGCGTTGCGGTGCCGGAAATTGTCCTTTCGGTTTCGTATCCGCATTCACATACGCCCTTTTCGACTTTGTCCGTGTGAACGCCTGCGGGCGTTTTTTCTGTCCACGTGAACACGTGCGGGGCTTTCTCCGTCGTGTCGGTGTGCTCCTTCGTGGTGCATTCGTGCCAGTGGTTTGTTTCGTCAAACTTCCAGTCGCTTGAAAACTCGTGTTTATTGTTGTTGCAAGCGGCAAGAACCGAAAGTGACAAAACAAACACTATTGCTATTGCCAAAATAGTGAACAGCGATTTCCTTTTCATGGTTTTTGTCTCCTTTTTCCTAAATTGATTTATTTCAAATCGCAAATCAGTATTTGCGCTCTAAAACCGTTAATAATTTTCCGTTTTCGTCCGTTAAAGTACGTCTATTGCGTCTGCAAGATAGTCGGACGGGACGGATTCATAAAAAAATGCGTCGATGCTGCCGTCTTCCTTGGCGCATTTGACTTTGTATGCGCTGCTTTCATCAGACATGTTGTCGCAAAGAAGCACGATTTTGATTTCGGGGTTCTGCCTCCTGGCTTCACGCGCGGTGTTCATTCGCATATCGAACGTGCCGTCGCCCGACCTTGTAACGTCCATTACAAGAGTTGTTGCCGCAAGCGCGTTCGTCAGCGTAAGGATACGCGTAGTTTCCTGCGAAGAAGATTTTTCCACAAAGAACCCCGCGCGTTTCAGGGCGTTTGTCACCGCTTCCAAAACGAGTCTGTTTCTGATTGCAAGTACGGCTCTTTTCATTTCATATCATTTCTCCTTTGCGTACACTACGCCTGTTTTTACATTCCGCATATATTTTATCATAGGGATATGCGCTTGGGGAGTGCCATTCGGCACCCCTTTGACAAGTTTTTTATTCTTTTCAGAAAAAATTTTTGCAAAAAAAAACAGCCGCGGATAAGCGACTGCCTGTTGCTATATATTTGATTGCATTATCGGTCAGATTTCGTCGTCGGTTTTATCGAGAATCACAAGCCCCGATTCTCTTGCTCTTACGGCAAGTTGCGTGCGGGAACGGAAACCCGTTTTGAACAGCATATCCGCAACGTGGTTTTTGACGACGCCCGAAGAAACGCCGAGTTTTTCGGAAATTTCCGTATTGCTGTATCCGCCCGTCATAAGGCGCAGGATTTCAAGTTCCTTTTCGGTAAATTCCGTACTGAGTGCAAGTCCCATTCTGACGGGTTGCGTGCTGCCCGGATAGACGATTTCGCCATTCATAACTCGTTCCATCAGCGACAAAATCGGCTGTTCGTTCACTTCCTTATACCAAAAGCCTTCCACGCCGATCTGTTTTGCGCGCTTTATATAGGAACACTCCGGCATACTCGTAACTATGATAATTTTCGTTTTGGGAAACTTCGCCTTGATTTTTGCCGCCGCTTCCAGTCCGCTTTCGCCGTTTTCCGTAACCACGTCCATCAGTATCAAATCCACGGGCGTGCGAGTGCAGACAATATCCGCAACCGACGCGTTTTCTATCGCTACTTGCAGATAGAATTTGTCCGACGACTCCACAAAATGCGAAAAGAGTGCCTTCGGCATTTGCTGATCTTCGACTATCATTACAGAGTATTTTCCGTCTTTCATAAAGTTTCTCCTTGCGGTAGTTCGATAATGAGTTCAAATTGCGGTGCGCTGTGAATAATCATCGTGCCGTTTTCCCGTTCTACGAGCAAGCGAAGCCCCGAAAGTCCGCCGCCTTCTATGATTTCGCCTTTCGGCTTTTCGCCGTCGTTGGTGATTTCTATCGTATATTTGCCGTTTTTCTCAGATACCGTAACCGTCATCGTCTTACCGTTTGCGTGCGAAACGGTGTTCGTCAGACATTCGTGCATTGCGGCGATGAGTATTTTTTCGCTTACCGTATCGGCTTTCGGCTTTTCGCCGCAAAAATCCACGGTTACGGCAACGAGTTTTGCCGCGTCCTTTATCACTTGCAAGTTGTCTTTCTTGGTGCGCGGACGAGTGCTTTTCAATGCGGCGATTTCCGCTTGCCAAAAGCAAATCATTTGCTTTTGGTCGGTTTCACCCATCGGTTCGGCAAGTCTGCGTTTCGTTGCAAGCAACAGTTTACCCATATCGTCGTGGATACGGATTTTCGCCGCCAAAAGTTCCTTTTCTTTCGTGAGGAGCGCAACGTTATCCCCGTATGCGACAAGGCGTTTGTTGACGGCTTTCAGTTCTTTGAGTTTTTGCTCTAACTCTTTGGTAAGACGGTATCTTTCGGTTACGTTTGTCGCAACGATTTCGTAAACGGTTTTGCCGTCTATCTCGTGTTGGTATCTCTTGAACGAAACCACTTTGCCGCCCTCGTATTCGATGATAGGCTTTTCGCCCGTTTGAAGCGGCAGACAGTTTTCTTCGATTTCGCCTTGCGAGATCTTCCGCCAAAAACTTGCGCCGTCCAAAAGCGCTTTTCCGCTCGCAAGAACGCAAAGGCGGTTCATTTCGGTATTGATAAGCCGCACGAGTCCGCTTTGCTCGTAGAAACATATTCCTGCCGGAAGCGAATCCGCGCTCTCTTTTATGGACACGGGCGAAATATGCTTTTTGTTCCAAAGCACCGCGCCGACAAGTCCGTAAACCGCAAGAGCGAGCTCCGCTACAGCCGCAACGCAATGCAACCATAGCGGCAAAGAAATTATCGTGAGCGACGGCTCGAATACGAATTTCCCGACACGATAGAGATAACTTCCGCACATTGTAAGGAATACCGATAGAAACGACAATGCAAACGTTACCGCCGGCAAAACGATATGGCGGCGTTTCTTGCAAAGTCTGACCGACGCAAACAACCCGATAATCGCCAGAACGAACGTGAAAATAAACGAAACGACAATCATCTGTCTTACATAAAACGGTGCGTCTATAAATCTCATACAGCACCCCCTTCGGGCAAAGTAAGCGAGTAATAAACTTCTTCGTCGTCCGTTTGAATTGTTACGTTGTATTTCTCGAATTTCGACTTTATTTTCTCCGGAATTTCTTCCGCTTTATTGTCGCATTCGATACGCAAAACGAGGTTATCGCCACGCCTCGAAAGACGAACGATAACGGCGCTCGGTAGTCCCTCGTAATTTGCAATGCAAGCCTCAAAAAAGTCATAGAAAACACCTGCGTTTTTGTCGTAGATTTTACCCGAAACGGCGCAATCGAAAGTGCATTCCGCACCCGTAAGCGAAAGAAACCCAAGCGATTCTTTTATCGCAAGCGACAGTTCGCCCACGTCTATATTTTCCTGCTTTTCGGCAAGCATAACAAGGTTGCTTCTGCGTTTGATATAAGCCGCCAAAATGCACGCAAAACGCATTTTATCTATATATTCCGTGCTGTTTAACTGCGTTTTGTGGTACATATCCGACAAAAGCGCATCAAGGCGTTTCAGTTCTTCGCAGGTAACTTCATCCGTCTTTGCGTACAGTTTGTTTTGCTCTGCAATCTTCGCTTTTTGCTCTTTGAGTTCGTTCTCCGCTTCGATGATATAATTTTCTTCGGACAGTCTTTCGTTGGTTTCGGAAAGTGCCGCGTTTATCTCGTTGACCTTGGATAAATCTTCGATTCTGAAAGTATATCCGCCGTGTATTTTTTCTGCTGAAAGCCGTGTGTTTTCATCTATCATTACGGGACTTTCCGTCGCACGACCGAGCAGGTTTTTATCCGTGAAAATCGACTTTTCGGAGTCGTATATCACATTCAAATTCTCGTCCGTGATAACCGCCGAATATGCCGAACGATAGAAGTAATTTTCGTATTCGTAGTTGGACGGAATTAAACCTATGGCGATACAACTTTCTATCATTACGATACAGGTAAAGCACAACAGTTCCGGGATTTTGAACGCCGGCGTATCCGTCAAAAAGCATACGGTGGAAACAGCCACGCACACAATGAAAACGGTTACGGGTATCCACGTTTTACGCCTGCACGCCGATATGCCGCACTTCAAAATCAGCACGATAAGGCTTGTAAACGTTACGGCAATCTCCCACACGAGCGCGATATAAAATACGGTTCTATGCTCGTAGGAAAAACCGTTCTCGAAGTTCAAAGCGAACGCCCATTCGTGTGCGTCGTTTGTGAATATCAGAAGAAACAATATCACGGCTGGTATATATAAGAGATACCACGCTTTTGCGAGCGGTTTGCCCTTTTTGCTCTCTATGCTGAACGCCGCAAGCAAAATCGTCGGCGGAATAAACATTTGCGGAACGTAGTATGCGTACCAAAGATAGCGCGAAAGGGCGTCTGTGTCTCTTGTCAGTCCGTACCTTATCATTCGCACCACAAGGAAAAACAAAATCAGCACGGCAACCGTAAGGAAATATGCACGCAGATCTTTCCTCACCATTCTATGTATAAGAGAAACGCCCCACGCCACCACGAGAGAAATCAGTATCGTGTGCGCCAACAAAGCAAACAGGGCATGCCAAAAATCGGGAAGGCTCGAATCTACCGCCTGAAATACGCCCGCTAAACAAAAGAAAAACGCGCATACGGCATATAGAACTATTCTTTTTTTGTTAATAGCAGTCCGCATTTCAGCGTTCCTCCTTTTCGTTAGTTACTTAATATTATAGCATATTTTTCCGATTTTTTCAATCCATTCCGCCCCATAAACGAAAAGTCGAATCGCTTGCTGTCAACCATTTACCACTCCTGATTTTTGATATTATCCGCTATATTCATAATCGGCACGCCGAGTTCCTGTGCGTGCTTATAGCATTTATACGCACCGCCATAATCACGCTTTACGGAATTAGCCGCTAACCCCTTTCCGGTTGTCAGATTGCCCGACTGCATAAGTTCGGTGATATACTTCAAATAGAAACTCCACTCTAAACGGCATAAAAAAGAGAGAACATTTATTTTAATCCTCTTGTAACAACAAGCGTGTCAACCGTATTTCTTGCAAAACGGCACACTTCACGCGTTACAATCAAGTCGAATTTCTTTTGCTTCGCGTCTTGAATCATTTGAAGAAATGATAGACGCTTCTTCGCTTGAGTTCCCGTTATACCTTCATCGACGTATTTTCTCAATACGTTCCAATTCTTATGCCTTGCCGCAATATCGTCATACCACTGCAATTGGTTTTCTAATGCGGACAATTGCGCTTCATGTTCGCTTGATACTCGGCCATAAAACACAACTTGTCGCCGTTGAGTTCTGTCTGTATTCACACCCATCGGCATAACCATACTGCTTTCAACCATTCATTTCGACCTCCTGTATAATTTATTCTGTGTTTTTATACTTTCTCCGTATTGTTTCCTTTTACGTTCGATATTCACATATTTGCTATCGTCTATTATTCCGTTGTTCCGTAAAATCTCCAACATTTTGAAAGCAATAACTTTGTTAATTACATCCATATTCAATTCTGTTTTGTTCATTTTCCTCTCCTTATAAATTAGGGGAAACGATAACAAACAGTTGAATATGTATTTGGCATTGCCACTTTATACTTTATCGTTTCCCGATTTTGTATTCTTCGTGGAATGCCAAACGGCATTCAAATTATTAAATTGTATCAGACCGGACTACTTATTATCGGTCTTTTCGTATTATGAGAAGCAGAAACTTTTCGTAATAATACTTTTTTCAAACGAAGAAAAAAGTCGCCGGGGACACTATCGATTGTGTCCCCAGCACCCCCCCTCGCAACTCTTTAAAGATCGAAAGTTGATTATAGTAGAAGTTGGTTATAGTAAATAAATCGGGCTGCGGCGGTATCTTAAACCGATATTATAACTCACTAAAAAAGTATCATTTTCGACAAAAATATCATTGCGGACATTGCGCCGAAGAGTAAATTCGGTGTATAATTAAATGAAATCAAAATAACTAAACGAGGGGCAAAAAGTGAACACGAAACTCATAAACGCAGCCGTAGACAAGCACCGTGACGAAATACTCGCCGCCGAGCGCTACATCTGGGCGCACCCGGAAACGGGCTATCGGGAGTGGCAGACCACGGCTTATCTTGAAAACATTTTCGAGAAAGCGGGCTATACGCTTACTAAAGCAGGCAATATTCCCGGTTTTTACACCGACATCGACACGGGCAAGCCCGGTCCGAAAGTACTCGTACTGTGCGAACTGGACGGACTGTACGTTCCCAACCACTTCGCGGCGGTCGACGGCAACGCGCACGCATGCGGGCATCACGCTCAGTGCGCGGCTATGGTCGGCATTGCGCTCGCGCTCAAAGAAAAGGGCGTAACCGATACCATGAGCGGCTCGATAAGGCTGTGCGCCGTACCCGCCGAAGAAGAAATTCAGGCGGACTTCCGCGAGGAACTGCGGAAAGCGGGCACTATCCGCTACTACGGCGGCAAGGACGAATTTCTCTACCGCGGCTATTTCGACGGCGCGGACATGGCGTTCATGTTCCATACGGGTCCCGGCATGAAGAATCTTTTCGACGTACACGCCGGCTGTAACGGCAATATTCAGAAACGCTTCGCCTATCACGGCGTGGCTTCTCACGCGGGCGGAAGTCCGCAGAACGGCGTAAACGCGCTGTACGCCGCCACTCTGTCGCTGAACGCGATCAACGCTCTGCGCGAAACTTTCGCCGACTACGACCACGTACGCGTTCACCCCATCGTCACCGCCGGCGGCGATTCGGTCAGCGTTATCCCCTCGTCCGCCACGCTCGAAACGCTTATCCGCGGCAAATCGCTCTCCGTCATCGGTAAAACGAACAATAAGGTCAATCGTGCGATTGCTTCGGGCGCGCTGGCGATGGGCGCTACCGTTACCGTCACCGACCGTACGGGCGCGGCGCCGCTCTCTAACAGCCGCGAACTACGCGAAGTCATGGCGAACGCGCTCGGCGAACTCACCGACAGAAGCGAAATCCACGTCACCGAAAACTGGGGCGGCGCTTCCACCGATATGGGCGATCTCAGTCAGGTCATGCCCGTCATTCACCCCTACGTTGCGGGCGCTTCGGGTAAAAGTCACGGCGACGATTACCGTATTTCCGACCCCGAAAAAGCGTGCGTACTGTCTGCAAAAGCGCAAATCGCGGTGCTTACGGCGCTGCTCGAAAACAACGCAAGGGAGGCGATCCGCGTAAAAGAAAACTACGTCGCTCCCTTTCCCACGAAAGAAGCGTTCTTCGCCGAATGGGATAAGTACGTTTCCGATACCGAACTCGTCGAGTACGGCGAAACCGAAACCGTCGTCCGCGTGATAAAGTAGCGTAACTGCCAATTAAATAACGAGAAAAACGAACCCGCAGTTTCGGGTTCGTTTTTTCATGCACTCGTAGTCGAATAAAATTTTTATTTTACAACTTCATGCCGGAAGTCGCGATACCCTCGACAAAATACTTCTGGAAGATCGTGTAAAGAATAAGGATCGGCATGATCGTGACGATACAGCACGCCATAAGCGCGGGATAATTTCTGCCCTGCGAAGTACCCATCGCCGCGGACTTGAAGTTTGCCACGACGAGTTGGAGTGTGGCTCTGCCGGGATCGCGAAGATACAGGAGCGGACCGAGGTACGCGTTGTAGTGTCCGATAAAGCCAAGCAAGCCTTGCGCGAGCAGCGCGGGAACGACGAGCGGAAGCATGATGCGGATAAAGATGCCGGGCCAACTGAGTCCGTCGATTTTGCCCGCTTCGATAACGGAATCGGGTACGCCGTACATGAACTGGCGCAGGAAGAATATCAGACTTGCGCCGCCGAAGAACCCGGGCACGATAAGCGGCAGGAACGTATCGATCCAGCCGAAACTTTCGTACATAAGGTAATGCGGAATCATGAGGATAGTGCCGGGGATCATCATCGTGAACAGTATCACGGCGAAGAACGGCTTGCTCATTCTGAACTTGATTTTCGCAAACGCGAACGCCGCGAGCGCGCCGAAGAACAGCGAGCCGATAGTAGGCACGAGCGAAGTGATCATCGTATTGAGAAAACCGGTCAGAAGCCACGGGATACCGGTATCGTAGTCGCTGTACTTAAAGAACAGTTTGTAACCCTGTACGGTCAGTCCGTCCTCTTTGCCGACAAGACTGAATTCCCACGACTGCGCGTCGGTAATCGACTTGAACGACGTGACGAGAATAATCGCGAACGGCAGAACGACCAGAAGCGAAGCGACGATAAGCCCGGTATAAACTACGATATTACTGCGGATTCGGCTTCCGCTGTGAGATTTATGCAACGTCATAATTCACCCACTTTTTCGACATAACGAAGTTAAGTTTGGTAAGCGCGGCGATAATCAGCGCAAGCACCACGCTGGCGGCGCAAGCCACGCCGTACGCCGATCCCGCGATACCTTCCTTGTAAACGTAGAACACGGCGGTAAGGCACTTCTGCCCGTTCGGATCCAGCACCTGAATACGCGTGAACGCCTGCAGTACGCCGATCGACCCCATGACCACGACGTAGAAAATCGTCGGCGTGATCGCGGGAAGCGTGACGTGGAAAAATATCTGCAGTTTGTTCGCCCCGTCAAGTTCCGCCGCTTCTTTCAGCGACGAATTTACGTTGGTAAGCGCGGCGGTAAACAGCAGAATTCTGTACCCGCAAGTCGACCACACGCCCATAATCATTATCGACCAGATAAAGTTATCGGGGCTGAACCAGTTGAAATCTCCTAAACCGAAAATTCTGTTTACAATACCGTACTGACTGTTAAGCAGCCAGTTCCACATAAACGTGGTCGCGGTGACCGAGCATACGTACGGCACGAATAGCAGTACTTTGAAGAACTTAGTGCCGGGCAGTTTCTTCGTGAGAAGTTCCGCTATGACTACCGAAATCGCAATGGACACCGGCAGTTCCAGCATAAGTATCACGTTGTTTAACAGCGCTTTCCAGAAATACTCGTCCTTGAGAACGTCGACGTAATTGCCGAAAAAGTTTTTTATCGGCAGCATCTTTGCGTTCTCGATAATGCCGTACGGCACATCCATGAACGACATGACTAGCGCGAAGCCGATGGGAACGTAGGTGAAAACTATCATTGCGAGTACCGGAATACCCGCAAAGACAGTGCCCCACAATTCGTCGGATCTTCTGATTTTATTCTTGTTTGCGATCATTTACTCCCTCTCCTTCGGGGTCTGTTATCTGTTGCTTACCTTCGTGTATTTCTGTAACAGTTCGAACGTGTTTTTATATTCTTTCGAGGCCATGAACGCGTTCATAGTCATCTTGTATTCGCGAACCTGCTTGTTGAGCGGAATGGACCAGCAACCGTTACCGTCAATCCACTCGCCGTCGCTGAGGAACCACCAGTCGCCCGGGGTCTGATACTCGGCTCCGCGCGCGAAAATCTCGGCGTTCATCGGCTTTTTGCCGTCGGCAAGGTCGGCTGCGAGTATCTCGCTCGCCAGCGTTTTCTGATTGGGAAGAATGCTGCCCGACTGCGCGAGGATTCTCTGCCCCTCTTCGCCCGCCGCGAACTTGATGAACAGATACGCCGCGTTCTTGACGGTGCTCTTTTTCCACATAGCCCAAGCCGTCGAGCCGCTGTGCGCGCCCTCGTTGCCCGCTACGGTCACGTTATCGTTACCGTCGAATTCTTTATAAACGAGCATGGGCGCTACGTCCCAGTCGAACTTCTTGATACTGCGGGCGATCGCGGTGCTGGCTCTTACGTCAACGACCATAGCCGAAGCGCCGTTCTGGAACGAACCGAACAATCCGTCGGTACCGAACGATCCCGGCGAAGTGGAAATGCCCTTGTTGTACACGACTACCATGTCGCCGTAACGCTGATCCGCGGGAAGCGAAGCGTAATCGGTGCCGTTGCCGTCTTTCATATACTCGGTGTTCTTTGCGATAGCGTCCGTAGCCGTGCCGGCGAGTTTGTACGGAATAATCTGATAGAACGCGTCGGTCACGCCGCTTACGCCGCCGACCGGCTCGTGATAATGGTTCTCGTTCTTTTTACCCGCAAGGCTCATGTACTCGGCGAACGCTCTTCTCTGCGAGGGAAGCGCGTCGCACTTAGCCGCGAGTTCGTCGGTAAGGTAGAATTTGTCCTCGTAGTCGAGAATCTCGCCCAAATTGTAAGTCTTACCGTTGACGACGACGGTTTCCTTGGCTTTGTAGTTGAGGGTTGCGTCCTCGAGCGTAAAGGTATAGTAACCGCCGTTGTATTGATCGTCGGAAGAAGTCAGGTACTGTATGCAGTTTCCGCCCACCGAGAACGCGTAGTTGAACCACCAGCTGGTGATGAAGCCGTACTTGCAACCCGAAGCCTCGTTGGCAGCCTGAAGATCGGCGGCAAGCCCCGAACACTCCTGCCAACTCATGGCGATCTTGTTGTTGAAGTACCATTTGCCTCCGAGTTCGAAGTACGCTTTCGCGGGAACGGTAGCGTCAGCCGCGATACCCGCCTGCGCTTTGGTTTTGCCGTAAGCGTCCGCTGCGCCCGCGTTATATGCGGCGAGGTTTTCTTCGTACACGGAAATCTCGGTAACGTCGGCTTTTTTAAGGTAATCCTTGTTGTAGTAGATGACCGTCGAACCGCTGCCCTTCGGAAGCGCGTAATAGTGCGCGCCATCGCCTTCGCTCTTGGTCGTGACCACGTCGTAACGGTATCTGCCCACCGCGCCTTCGTTCATGTCCGCGATGTCCGCTTCGAAATTAAGCGTCTTGTTCTCGCTCTTGATGTAAGTATCAAGGTTTTCGAGAAGCCCCGCCGTCGCCCACTTTTTGTAGTACTGGTCGGAAACAAGCACTATGTCGTGGCAGGTCTTGCCTTTAAGACGGGTTTCGGTGACGTTCTCGTAACTGTCGGACGAGGTCTTTTCGAAGTTAGCCGTGATATTGTAGGCTTTATACTTCTCGTTGAACGCGTCGCGGAGTTGATAATAAACGTCCTCTTTCTCGCCCTCGGCATAACTGGTGAACGTAATTATCGTGCCTTCCGTCGACGCTACGATATTGCCGTCGGCGTCGAACGTAATATCCGCGCCGCTCTTGTTCTTACCGCCGCAAGCAGTCAGCCCCACCGTCGTAACCATGAGCAGTAAAGCCATCGTGAGTGTTAGAAATTTTTTCATATTTTCTCCTTATATTTCCGAATCCGCGGTTATCCCCGCGAGTTCGTTGAATTTGGTTTGCGCGTCCGTACCTTTAAGATAAGTATAATCGGAAAACTCCGCTTTCGGTCCGAACGAGTAAATGCCTGCCATGCACTTCGAGTAGTACTTTCTGCCGGTAGATCCGGTAGAAGCCGTCGTGCCGCGAAGAGAAACCTCGGGAATGTCCGAAAATCCCGGCGCTTCTTCTTTGGTCGCCGCCGTCACGCACAGAATTTCGTCGTTCACGAAGTACGCGATAGCGTCGCCGTGACGGTAAGCCGCGAGTTTGATAACGTCGCCTTCTACCGCCGTTTCCTTTTCGTATGGCGCATAGTCCGCTCCCGCCGTCAGCACCCACGCGGAGTTTTTCATATCGCGCTGAGCGACTCCTACGTACTTCTTCCCGCTCGTCTTGTCCGTTCTTATATACAAAAGCGTGCGGTTGGACGGGAAAATATTGACTATACCCACGTAAGGACTCGAAACCGTGCCCGCGTTTATCTTCGATACGTTGCACTCGAAATAATAATCGGTGTCGTAGCCGTTTTTAACGAACGCGTAACTCGTCGGCGAGAAACTGTCGAGCGTTATTTTTCTGTCGGTCGCGTTGTCATGGCTGAGATCGAATTTATAGGTCGGATAGTACTTATCCGCGCCCACTTGCAGCATACCGAACACGTCGCCGTCGGCGCTCGTAAGGCACTCTCCCGTGCCGTCGGCGCGTTTACCGATCGGCACCCAGGTGTACGGAGTCGCCTGAAAACTGAGCGACTTGGTGGTGTACGAGCGGCTGGACTTGAATTCTTCGGTATTGACCGTAGCGTCGGTCTTTGCGCTGTACGCCACTCGGTAGGTAACGTCGCCCACGTTATACTTGCCTTTCTCGTCCTTGATGAAGCCGAATTCGTACCAGGGGATAAACACTTCCGCGTCGAAGCCTTCTTCGTTCGTTCCGTTCAGCGTGCCGTTGACCTTGACCGCGTGAGCCGAGTCGAAATAACTCGTTACGTAAGTGCTTTTGCCGCCCACACCCACGAGTTTTGAGTACTTGCCGCCGCAATCGAGTCTGTACTGAAGCGTTCTGCGGTCTATCGAAAGTTTGTCAGTGCCGTCGGCTTTCGTCGCGGAATTGAAGAACAGTTCCACCGAAGTGTTCTGATACACCGCGCGGAGGTGGTGATAACTCAGCACTTTGTCGTGCGCGCTGACGAAGCAATGCAAGCCCTCTTCGCCGAAGTAGATATAACTGTCGACGTATATGCTGTCGTCGCTGCCGTCGTACAGGCGGTAGCAGTATTCCGTGCCGTACTTATCGTCCTTTACGCCGTCGGTTTTCATTCCGTCGGCTTCGGAAAAATCGTAAACTTCGCTCGCGATCGGCAGAGCGTTCTCATAGCCGTACTTGTCGAACTTCGCTTCGCCGCAACCGGTAGCCGCGACCGCGGTGAACGCCATAAGCGCGCTCGTCAGTATTATAAGCGGTTTTTTCATGCGCTCGCCCTCCCCAGTACCGCGACTTCGGAAACCGCGAACGTATCGCCCGTTTTCGGCTCGGAAATTTCGATTTCTATCTTTCGGATATCCATATCGGCAAACTGAATCGACACCGAAGCGCCCGCGAAGATACAGTCGAAGTGTCTGTCCTCCAGCGAGAAAGTCGAGTAGTCGAAGTCGAGCCTGCCCGTCTGCACTACGGCTTCCTTGCCGTCCTTACGGTAAGTAATGCGGATATTGTCGATTGCGGTGAACGAACTTTCAAACTCGCAGGCGTTATAGATCATTATCGCTTTTGCGGAAACGTAGTCGGTCCACGCGAGCGTGATTTTGCCCTTGCCTTTACGGAACCGCGTTTCATCGACTACCGCCGAGTCCTCGTGAATCTTGATCGTGCCGTCGTTCAGCCAGTACGCGTCGGAGTCGTCCGCAAGCCCCTGTGCCGTGACTATCGCCGCGGCGGCTTTGTTCGCATAGCCGCTTATTTCCGCGGGCAGCGGCTGAAGCGTCACGGTAGGACCGTTGGCGTAGATGACCGGGAGTCCGTCCTCGTTCGTCACGAAGCTCACTTTGTCAAAGCGGATTTTGCGCGCTTCGGCGATGGATTCGTCGTTTTTGAAAGTATGATAACTGATATACAGTTCGTCGCCGACTCTGATGAAACTGTGGTGACCGGACGAATTCGTGTACATCGCAAGCCCGTCGGTAGTGATTACCGCGCCGCCCTTTTCGACCGCGACTTTTCTGAACGGTCCCATGGGCGATTCGCCCACGGCCTGGCGCACCTGATAACTGCCCTCTTCGTACGAGTGTACGGAGAACGTCAGGTAATAAAGTCCGTCGCGATAGAGCATGAACGGTCCTTCGTTGACCGTGCCCTCGTCTGTCTCTTCCGTGCCGTTCACCGCCGTATAGCCGGTGACGGATACCAGCGAAAGCGAAGCGTAGTCGGGATCCCACCACTCGTTCATTTCCATTATATAAGTGTCGCTGCTCGTGTACCCCGCGGCGTTACGGTCGCGAGTGAACAGCAGGTACTTCTGCCCCGATACCGGGTCGACGAACGGTTCAGCGTCGATTGCCGAGAAGTAACCGTCGGGAAGCCCGTACTCGGAGTTGCCGTACTGGTACATCGGGTGGTCTTTCGGCACTTTCGAAAAATCCACGAGCGGGCGCAAACTTTCCGTAGGCTTGTTGCTCGGGTTGTACTCCTCGAACGGACCGTAAGGCGTTTTCGAGGTCGCCAGCGAAACGTAGTGCGTGTTCTTGCCGTAGGTTTCGTCGCGATCGGAAGCGCTGTAATACATATAGTAAGTTTTATCCGATTCGTCGTAGTGCACCGCGGGCGCCCAGTAGTTCCGTATCGCCCAGAACTTGTCGAGGTTGGGACGGAACACCGCGCCGAGGTACTGCCAGTTGGTCATGTCTTTGGTACGCCACGCGTTGATCGTGGAAGTCGCGGTAACGTAGGCGTAATAGTACCCGCCGCCGTCGATTTCCGCGCCGGATTCGTCGCGCTCGGCAACCCATATAAGCGACGGATCCGCGCCCTGCATGGTTTCGACGTTGCCGTAGAACAGACTCGTGTCGAATTCCTTTACGCTGCCTCTATAATAGACGAAGCCGTCGCCGAAAGTATTCTTTGCCGCACAGCCGCAAAGAAGCGCCGCGCACGTTATCGCCGTCGCAAAGACGATAAGTATCTTCTTTTTCATGCGCCCTCCTTTACGGTAATTTTATAAATTTTCACGTTCGTCACGCTGTCGTTGCGTCCGACCACGATGTCGTGCCCCGTTTTATCGGTACAGCCCGCAAAAACGTAGCCGATCGTAAAACCGTCGAACACGTTCTGCGAACGGTCATTCACGCCTATTCTGCCCGCGATACCGCCGAACACGCCGCTTGCGCCGCCGACGCTCACCGTGCCGGCGTTCCCTACTCCGATAAGACCGACGGAAATTTTCTTGTTGATACTCGCGCAGTAAGCGTTCCCGAGAATACCGCCCGCCCGCGAAATCCCCGCGAATACCGAGCCGTAGTTCACCGAATTCGCGATCTTGAGATTGCCGGTGGTCGCGCCGACTATTCCGCCCGCGTCGTACTTGTTTGCCGCCGACACGCTCGCGTAAGAAACGCAGTTGTCGATAATTGTTTCCTTTCCGTCCGAGTACAGCACCGCGCCCGCGATACCGCCCGCGCCGCCGTTGTCGCCGTTCTTTACGACCGTGCCTTTTACGGTAAGGTTCTTTATCGTCGCGCCGCCGACGTAGCCGAACGCGCCCACGGAATTATCCGAATCGGTATCCGTAATAAGTCTTAGGTACACCGTCTTGCCGTTGCCGTCGAACGTTCCTCCGAAATAATTTGCCGCGCTCGCGCCGACTCGCGCCCATACGGGAGCGGCTTCCGTGCCGATATCGTTTTCGAGTATCACCGTGCGCCCGACGTAATTATCGCCGCCGTTGACCGCGTTCGCGAACGAAACATATTCCTCGAGCGTGCTTATGCGCGTTATAAACGTTTCGGTCGATACGAACTCGCCCTTTATCGCCACGTCGCAGGGCGGCATCACGAACTCCGTAACTATCGCTTCGGTCGCGCGCGGCTTGTAAATCTCGGTGTTGTTCGCGACGAGCGTGCGCTCTCTGAGAACGTACCCCTCGTCCGGCGTAACGGTAACGGTGATTTTCTCGCCGTAAGCCGCCGTAGACTTATCCGCCGCGATCGTGCCGCCAGAAACGCCGACGGGTACGGTCACGCCGTAAGTAACGCGCCTGAACGCCGCGGAAATATTAACGTCGTTATCGGGCATGTCGAAATACACGCCCTCGCTCGCCGCGCCGTCGATCTTGACGTAATCGACTTCGTAGCCGGTATCGGGCAAAAGATTGATCGACAACCGCTCGCCCGCCGTTGCCCCGCCGACTTCCTCGCCGCGATAGGTGACGTATACTCTGCCGTTCTCGCACTCGGCGACCGAAACGCGGTGATAAGTCCTAGCAACCTTGCCGCAACCGACGAGCGCGGCGCACAGCACAACCAACGCCGCGAAAAGCATTAAGACGTAACTCTTTTTTCTCATTTAACCCTCATTACCACCTTTCCGGTATTTTCAAAGCGCTGAAGTATGCCGTGCGCTTCGTCCACGTCCTTTATATCCAGCACTTTATAAATACTCGGCTTTATCGAGCCGTCCTCAAAGTACTTCCACATATCGCGCGAAAGGCTTTCGAGTATCTCGTGCTTCTGATCGTTCGTGCGGTTTCTCAGCATCGAGCCTACGAGGTGCAATCCCTTGGTTAATAGCGGACGGAGTTTGATTTCGGTTTCTATGCCCGCAAGCGTGCTGATGACCACCCAGTAGCCGCCCCTTGCCATAAACGGCATAGCCGCGCCGAGATCCGCTCCCGACAAGCAGTCCATGCAGACGTTGACCGCTTTACCCTCTTTCTCCAGACGCTCGAACGCCGCGGGGATCGATTCCTCTTCCTGAATAATAATCTCGTCCGCGCCGAGGTTTTTGATTTTCTCCGCAACGGCTTTGGTCTGTACGCTTGTCACGACGTACGCACCGAACGCTTTGCCCATGGGAATCGCGGAACTTGCCAGTCCGCTCGCTCCCGCCGCGACGTACAGCACCTGACCTTTTTGCAACTTGCCCTCGATAAACAGGTTGAGATAACTCGTGCAGTAAGCCTCGGGTATGCAAGCCGCTTCTTCGTAAGACATGCCTTTGGGCATTTTAAGCAGCAATTTGTACGGAATCGCGATACGCTCGGCGTAAGCACCGCCGCCCACCAGCGCGCACACGTCGTCGCCGATCTTAAAATCGCTTTCCGCTTTCGCAGTTTCGCCCATAGCCGCGATCTTGCCGGCAAGTTCCAGCCCCGGCCAGGGTGACCAACCCGCAGGCGACGGATACGTTCCCGCGCGTTGCAGAAGGTCGGCGCGATTGAGCGCGGTCGCGTATATCTCCACGATAACGCCGTCGGGCGCAAGCGTAGGTTCGGCTACTTCCGACCAGACAAAATTCTTATTCTCGTCAATCAACATTGCTTTCATCGACTTTTATCTCCGTTTCGTTTTGCGGTTTTGCCGCGGTTTCGTCGTTAATTTTTGTTATTTCGTCCGTTTTGAGGGACTTTTTCCCGAAATTCACGTTGCTCACAAGCACCGCCGCCGCAACGAGCGCGAACGCCGCGCCGTGCTGCCAGGTCAGCGTAGCACCGATAGGCAGAAGCACCGAGATCAGTGCCGCGAACAGCGGTTCGGTCATCTTTATTATGAACAGTTTGCTAAGGCTGCATTTCTGCACTACCGCGTACCACAGCCCGTAACTCACCACCGTCGCCGCGACTATGAACGCCATAATGCATATTCCGCCCGGGGTGACTACTCCGAAACTTCCGCCGAAACTCAGCCCGATAATCATCAGCACCACGCCGCCGATAAGTTGCGAGTAACCGGTGACCGACACCGGGTTTACATCCGCGAGCGTCTTTTTAAACACTACGTTGTTCACGACCGTGCAAAGCCCGGCGGCAAGCACGAGTATCGAGCCGACTCCGAAATCGAACTTAGTCGATTCGAAGTTGACTACAAGTACCGAAGCCACGCCCAGTACCGCGCCCGCGATCTTGCCCCAACTGAATTTGTCCTCTTTGAAGAACAGAAACGATATGCACACGAACACCACTACGCCCGCCTGTTTCAGAAGCGCGGTTTTGCCCGCGTCCACCAGGCTCAGCCCTATGTAAGTGCAGGTATAATGCAGTACCACCGCGAACAGCGCGACGAGCGAAGTCCCGATCAGTTTTTTCGGCCGGCGTACGATATAAGTCCGTTTGGTACACACGCAGAACAGCGAGAGGATAAAGCCGCTTATCGTAAACCGCACTCCCGCGAACAATATCAGGTTCGGGTAAAAGGTCGTATCTATGGAAAAGACCTTGTAGCCGTACTTGACGAACGGAAACAGCGCGCCCCAAAGAATCATTACGAACAGACTGACGAGTACTATTATAATCGTTCTACGGGTGCTCGCGTCAAATTTTTTACGCTTGCGTTCGGCTTTTTTCGGTACTTTGGAGCGGTTTTCGCCCTCTGTCGAAGCCGAAACCGCACTACCCGAAACGCCGTAATCCGAAGAAGCCGCAACGGTTTCGTTTACCGATTCGTTTTCCATTCTTCAGTCCTTCGGCTCCGTTCCGCGAGTTGCGAGGCATCTACCGCCGTCGACTACGAGATTGTGTCCGGTGATAAAACGCGCGTCCTCGGACGCGAGGAACATGACCGCAGCCGTGATGTCGTGCGGCGACGGAGTCATTCGCAAATAGTTCGTGTGCGAAAGATCGCCGCCGGTCGCGTTCGCCGTGGGAATCATGCCCGGACAAACCGCGTTTACGTTCACCCCGAACTTGCCGAGTTCTTTCGCCATGGACTTGGTCATACTCAGCACCCCGCCTTTCGCCGCTCCGTATTCGGTGTGCATGACGTGACCGTTCAGCCCCACGACCGAAGTAGTATTGACTATCTTGCCGCCCTTGCCTTTTTCTATCATAACTCTCGCGCACTGGCGGGCGAAATAATAACTGCCGTAAAGATTGACCTTGATAATTCTGTCGAAAATCTCCGGCGACTGCTCGTACGACAGCGCGCGGTCTTTTCTCGCGCTTCCGCCGGCAATGTTCGCCAGCACGTCCACGCAGCCGAAGTCCGCGACTATATCGTTTACACATTTCTCGACCGCGTGAAAATCGGTCACGTCGCAAACGTAAGTCTTTGCTTGCCCGCCGTCGTCGGTAATTTTCTTTACCGTTTCGTGCGCGGTTTCGCCGTTGAAATCGACTACCGCGACCTTTGCTCCCTCGGCTGCGAACGAAATCGCCGCGTCCGAGCCGATGCCGCCGCCGGCGCCCGTCACAATAACTACCTTGTTTTCAAATCTTTTCATAGTATCTCTCCTTAATTTACGTCGCGCTTAATCCACGTCGTAGCCGCACGCTTTCAGCGTGTATTTTTGTAAATTGTACTCGTGTTCGAAGTCCACGTCGTATGGAATCGCGCCTTGAATCATATCGATAAACTCGCGCATCATCACGTCGTAGCGCCCCTCTTCGGGAATATCGATCACGCGGTGGCAGTCCTTCCACGGATTGCCCTCGCCCGCCGCGGCTTCGCGAACGATCATCGGACATTCGATGGGCGAAACGCTGACCGTGCCTTTCTCGCCGTAAACCGTAAACTCGCGCATACCCCAACCGTTGACTTCCACGCTCGAGGTTTTTACCGTCGCGATTCCGTCGGGGTACGACATCACGATCACCGAAGTGTCGGTAAGTTCTATCCCGCCGTCGCCCGAAACCGCGTTGAACGCCGTAAGTTCTTCGGGGTTGCCTTTCAGTTTCATCACGAGATCTATAAGGTGTCCGCCGAATATGAACGTCGAGGGGCATTTCACGCCGTAGCCCGAAAGTTGCCGTTTGAACCACTCGGGGTGCTTGGTACTCATGGTTGCGGCGATATTGTATATCCGCCCGAGTTCCCCGCGTTTCGCCTTGTTCAGAACGTATCTGATACCCGCGTTGTAACGGTACATGTACCCCGTCTGGAACACGAGTTTTTTGTCTTTTGCGATATCGAGAAACTTTTTGTAAGCGTCAAGGTCGGTGCCGGCGGGTTTGTCCATATGAACGTGCAGTCCGCGCTCGGCGCAGATCGTAGCCGTAGCCACGAGGTCGGGAACGGAACTTTCCACCATTGCCGCCTCGATCCCCGCCGCGAAAAGTTCGTCAAGAGAAAACCGCGGAATATCGTCGTAAACGCCGGGATTTTCCTTTACCCGTCGCGCGTACGTTTCGTCGCTCGGCTCGTAAAGTCCCGCAATCTCCGCGCCCTCGGTTTTACGTAAAGTGTCTATTGCAGCCGCCGCGTGATTGTGACCTATTCCGAATATCCCTATCCTCGTTTTTTTCATAAACGCTCACTCCGTTTTCCCTAAGGCTTGCCTGAAATTATCGGGTTACATAGTAAATTATAAAACATACCGCACCGCATGTAAATAGTTAAAGTGATATTTTTATCTTTTATGATACCGAATTAGTTTACCTGAATTTGGATAATTCGCGCGTTTCTTCTTGACATTTTTATCAAAAATGCTTTACAATAAGCTTGTTATGAACAATCTCGACGTATCCGAAATCATCCTAAATCGCATCGTCGCAATCAACACGATTGCCAAAAACGATCATCGCGTGGTCACCAGAAACGACCGCTCGACTTACGCGCTCACCATGAAAATCGCCGGGCGCACGACTTACGTTTGCGACGGCGAACGCTTCGTGTCCGACGTGAACAATATGCTACTCATCGACAAAAACGCGCGGTATCAGTGGCATATGGACGAGAAAGGCAAGTGCGTCATGGTCGAGTTCGAGGGGAACGTCGGCAACGAACCGTTCAGCTTTATCGACTTCACTCTTACCGATACCGCCGCGCAGGAAGTCGCCGCGCTGTTCATCTCTGCGGCTAACCTCTGGGATATGAAAAAGGACAATTATATGCTAAAATGCAAGTCCATTTTCTATCTCATACTAGACAAAGCTACCACGCACAAAAAGCAATCGTACCTTCCCAGCAGTTACAAACATATGCTCGAACCGGTCGTCAACTATATCCACGCCAACTACGGCGATCCCGAAATCACCAACGACACTCTCGCCGCCATCGCAGGCACCAGCACCGTTTACTTCCGCAAACTCTTCACCAAGGCTTTCAACGTTTCGCCCATAAAATACCTGCGCTCCGTCCGCATTAAAAAAGCCACCGAACTGCTGATCGGCGACGGCTCGTCCGTCAGCGAAATCGCCGAAGCCACCGGTTACGGCTCGCTGTACAATTTCAGCAAAATGTTCAAACTCGAAACGGGCGTTTCTCCTCGCGAGTACGCCGCCACCTACTCCACCCGCAAAGAATACATCGGAGAATAACGCGTAAAATAAACGGTAACGCCGTAAATCCCCGCCGCGGAACTGTAAATTATCCTTTTTCAACCCGCTACGCAACGAAAAAAGGAACTGCAATCGATTCGCAGTCCCTTTTTTGATTACTATTTAATTCTCGTTAGTCGGCGATAAGCGTAAACGCGCCTTTGGAAGAACCGAACATTAAACCGGGTTTCGCGTTACCGTCCGTTTTAGTCGTGAAATCGGTATATTCGCAATCGGTTTCAACGCCCTCGACGTAGAATTTAACGTTCGTCACGGTCCAGTTTCTGTACTTGATACCGCTATTGCTGGAACGCCCCATCACCCCGCCGAGAGAAGCTTTCGTAGTGCCGTCCAACGCTTTCGTGGCTTTGATTTCGCAATCTTTGACCGTAACGGTATCGATAGTCTGCGTTTTACCGCTTGCGTTGACAAGTCCGACGATGCCGCCGACCCAAGTCTTTCCGACTACGTTACCGGCGTTTTCCGCTCCCGTCAAAGTCAGCGTGCCGCCGCTCACGTAGCCTACGATTCCTCCGACGTATTTACAATTTTCGGCGATAACGCCGCCGTAATTGTTGCAATTCGTTATCGTCGCAACGCCTGTTACGCTGCCGACTATACCGCCCGCGGTACACGACGCCGAAGCGGTCGTAACGTCGGCATAGTTATTGCAGTTTTCTATCGTTCCTCCCGCAGTGGTCACTAAGCCTACTACTCCGCCGACGTGGGAAGTCGAAGTAGTCGAATTTCTGACTACGCTGCCCCTTACGGTCAGGTTTTTGACGGTGCCGCCGGCAAGGTAAGTTACGAACCCCGCCGCGCAATCGAGTTTAAGATCGACGTAAGCGGTCTTGTCGTTTCCGTCGAGCGTACCGGCAAAATACATAGTTGCCGAACCGATCGCAACGGTCGCAGGCTCGCTTTCCGTGCCTATATCGATAAGCAGTTTGAAGAATTTTTGACTGTACGCCTTTTTAAGATCGGCAGAAGCCACTCCTTCTCCCGTCGCGAACGCCAGATAATCGGTCATATTTGCGATAGCGTACGGATTCGTTTCGCCGTTTGTAAAAGCCTCGTCGTCTTTCTGCGCGGCGATAAGTCCGTCGGCGGTTTTCCACGCTTCGAGGTCGGCAATAGAATTTTCGCAAGTCGCGTCGGAGAAATGCTCGCCGCATCTCGAACACGTGTAATATTCTTTCACTCCGGTCGTGGCATACGAAGCCGCAACCGCAGCCGTTACTTTGCCGTCGTGTCCGAGTTTCGCGATTTCGCCGCCCGTCTTCGTATAGCCGCAACCGCAGATATAGGTCGTGTAGCCGTTCGCCGTGCAGGTGGGAGCGGTGACCGACGTCGTAAAGTCGTGCTGAGTCACGTTCGATTTTTCACCGCAGGAACACTCGTTCCAGTGGTTGGTGTCGTCGTACTTGACGGTATCGTAACTATGAACGTGCGCATCGGCAAGCACGTAAGTCGTTACGCCGTCGACGGTCGTCGAGTTGACGACCTTACCGTCCACGCCGGAAGTAACCGTCAGCGTGTAGCCGCCGAGAATCACTCTCAGCGTTTGCCCCTCGCCGAGCGTGGTTTCGCCGTCGGCAAGAAGCGTGACTACGCCGTCGTTGCCCGCCGCTGCAATCGCCGCGCCGAGCGTCGCATAGCGCGTATCTCCTACTTTAGCCACCGCCGTGAGTTTGTCGGTAATATCCTTTCGGTAAGTTGCCGAGCATACGGAACAAGTATATTCGGTATAGCCGTTCTCGTCGAACGTGGGATCGGTCGTAGCGCCCTTGACTAACAAGCAATCTGCGGTTTCCTTGTGTTCGGCATTCCTCGAGCAAACGCGGGAGTGCGTTTCCTCGCCCTCGTCGTGCGCCCACTCGCCGTAGTCGTGATCGTCGTTTGCGGCAATCGCGAGTTCGTCGACGGTAGCAGCCGTATAATTGCCGTCCGCGCCCAAAGTAAACAGCGCGCCGCAAGTACATTTATAATGTTCTTTCACGCCCGTGGTCGTGCAATTCGCCGCCGTACCGTCAACGTGCGCGTAAGTATGCGCCGTATGCGTGATAACTACCGTAGCCGCCGCGGAAGCGCTGCCCACAAGCACGTCGTTTCCGTTTTCGTCCTTGACCTGCGCGGTCGCGTAAGAGATATTCACGGCGGTCTTAGCGTCCATAACGCCTACCACGTCGCCCTTTACGGTCTTTGCGGTAAGCGTGGCGTTTTCGTTCTTAAAGCCCGTAACGTTGCAGAAACGGGTTTCGGCTTTATCGTATCTGACGAGTTTACCGATTGCGCCGCCTACCGCGCCGTTTTCGGAAATAACGCTGCCCTTCATCGTGCAGTTCTCGATAACGACGTTACCGGTCGCCGAGCCTAAAATACCGCCCGCATAAGCCTTGGTCGCGGTAACGACGGCGTTGACCGTGCAGCCGCTTATCGTGGTCGCGGTGCCGTCGCCGTAAGGAACGGTGCCTATAATCGCGCCCGCGAAACTGCTCGAGCCGGTATAAGTAACCGAGCCGGAAACGGTAAGGTTTTTCACGGTCGCCGCCGTAGCGTAACCGATCAAGCCCACGCCGCCGGAAGTCGAAGTAAGATTGACGTAAACCTCGTGACCGTCGCCGTCGAGTGTACCGGAAAATCTCGCGTCGTTAGCGTTGCCGACGATCGAAGTAACCGGTTCGTCCGCGCCGCCGATATTTGCGGTGAGTACGGCGTGCTTGCCGGACATATTATCGCCGCCGTTTACCGCCGCCGCGAACGCCTTGTAGTCGGCGATATTTGCAATCTTATACGGCTTTTCCGCCGTACCGTAAGTTTCGTCGTCTTTCTCGGCGGCTATTTTACCGTCGCCCGCTTTCCACTCTTCGTAGTCCACGATTTCGTTCTCGCAAGCGCCGTCCGTAAAGTGCTTTTCGCACACGGAACAAGCGTAATGTGCCTTAACGCCCGCGGTCGCGTAACTTGCCGCAACCTCCGCAACCGCTTCGGGCGTATGCGGAAGCGCGGGAACCTCGTTGCGTTTTTCGGTCTGACCGCAAACCGCGCAGGTATAGAGGTCGTAGCCGTTACCCGCGCAAGTCGCGTCGACGTGAGAAGTCTTTTCGAAACTATGTTCTTTGCACGTTTTTACGAGTTTCGTAGCGTTGCCGGGGTTTGCGCCCACGGGAGTTTCTGCGCCGCCTACATCGTACCCCGCCGCTATATACTCTATCGTAAGATCGGTGAACTTTTGCCCGCCGATCGTGCCGACGATGCCGCCGACCTGATTTTCTCCGACTATCTCGCCGGTATTTTTGACGTAGCGGAGCGCGTGCGTAGCGGCTTTAGTGCCGGAATGGATAAGCCCGACTACGCCGCCCACGCCCGTAGCGCCGATTATTTTGCCGCCGTTGGTAAAGTCGGTAATCGTCAGCGACGGAGCGCATTCGCCGCTGTTGATGATATACCCCACCGCGCCGCCGACGTAGTTCGCCGTCGTAGCGACTTCGCCGTTATTCGCGCAGTTTATTATCGTAACGTTGCAACCGTCGCTTCTTCCGAGCAAGCCGCCTGCGTTGTTCGCCGCCGTAACCTTGCCTTCGTTAGTAAAGTCACTGATAGCGACCGCGGGAACGTAAGCGTTTTGTCTGAGAACGTAGCCCGCCGCGCCGCCGACGTAGTTTGCGTCCGCGTTAACCGCGCCGCCGTTCGAGCCGCCGACGATAGAAATATTACCGGTGCTTCTGCCGATCATACCGCCGGCGTTGCCGCCGCCGTTAGCCGTAATTATCGCTTCGTTCACGCAGTTCGAAAGCGTCGTAACCTTTCCGTCGGCATAAAGAACCGCGCCTACCAAGCCGCCCGCGCCCGAGCCGCTTGCCGTGTACTCGACTTCTCCGCACACGGTAAGGTCGGTAAGCGTCGCGCCCGCGGCGTAACCTATAAAGCCCACTCCCGCGTTTGCGCCTAGGTCGATATAAATCGTTTTGCCGTTGCCGTCAATCGTACCCGCGAAAGCCGTCGCGGCGGTCTTGCCCGCATACAGACGAAGCGGACTGTCCTCCGCGCCGAGATCTGCAGTTATTTTATAACAAGCCGATCTTGCCGCTTCGTTGAAATAGTTTTCATAGACGAAAGTCTTGTAATCGTCCTCGTTTGCGATAACGTACGGATTTTCGCTCGTGCCCGCGCCGTCGAGAGTCGGAAGCGCGTAAGTTTGTTTTTCGTTATAAATATCCGCGTACGCGAGCGCGAAACTCTTGCCGAACTCGTTGCCCAGTCTTATCATGGACAGCGCGTCGAGGTGCGCGTAGTCGGTGTTGTCACGGTCGTAAGTCAGCCAGTCCTCGTGCGCGACTTCGACGAAATGCGCTTTACTGCTGACCGCGGCGTAACGCTCTTTCGCGGCGTTCACCACGTCGTAGTTCGTCCAACGCTGAGTGATGCCGCCGTCGATAGTGGTAAGTCCGGTTTCGGTAAGGTAGCCCTTTTCTTCGAACGCCGCCGTCACGTCGCCGATAAAGTTATTCCACAGCGTGGGATAATCGAACGCGTAAGACTGCGCGTCGTTCTCGCCCTGCATCCAGATAAACGACAGAATACGGGCGTCCACTCCGTCCGCTTTCAGCATCGCCATTCCGTCGTCAACCTTTTTCATTAGGTGATTATAAAGCGTGATATCCTCTTCCGTCTTTTCGAAAAGTCCGAGCGACGAAGGGCACAGCCACGAGCCGTGAAGCGTCGCTCCGCCCGTCGCGTCCTTGATTATATAGAAAGTTTCGTCGGGATAGTTCTCGGTAAGATACGCCGCAAGCCCGATCTCGGGACCGAACGCTCCGTCTTCGAGCGATGTATAACGTCCCTGACCGAGTTTGACGGGCTCGAACGCAGAGTTCTCGTTCTTGGTTTTCGTCTGCGCGTCGTCGGATTGAAACGGCGCGTTGGAATAGAAAATTTTCACGTTGTCGAAGCCCGCGCGGTACTTTTCGTACTCCTCGGGCGTAATCACGGGTTTGAGATTCTTGCTGTAAGTCCAGCCCACGGCGTTGCTCTGCCCGGCAAGCACGATGACTTTCGCGATTTTTTCGGTTTCTTCGCCGCGATAAGTATACCCACACTCGCAGGTATGTTCGGTATAACCTTTCTCGGTATAAGTCGGTTCTACCGTCTCATCGGCGAACGCATGCGCCGCAACGTCAGTCTTGTCGTGACAAATCGCGCATTCGCGCCAGTGGTCGTGATCGTCGTACTTTACGGCATAGTCGTGGTCGCAGCGCGTAGGCTCGGGCGTATCGTTGCCGCCGCATGCAACCGCCACCGACGCGAGTACCGCAATCAACGCGAAAACGAGTGTACTCAGCCAAATTCGTCTTTTCATTTTTCCTCCCGCCGCCGAAGTTATTTTGCCCCCGGCGTTAAATCGAAATGCGTTTCGGAAACTTGCTCCGCTCGCGATTCAAGCGGATATAACCGCCCGCACGCGACAATCGCCGTCACCGAATCGCTTTTATCTTACATCGTTTATGGCTGGCTTGTAAATAGCAAAAGTGATATTTTTATCAATTATGCTACCGAAAAATGCCGCTATAGGTAATTATTACCGTTTTTTAACCTTTCCGTTTATCTTTTTTGACAAGAGAAACGGAAAAAGTACGGTCTATTTTAAATTTAACGAGCAGCATCCGTCTTTAACTGTCACGCAGAGAAACAGCCGGGCGGTTTGCACGGCTGTTTCGTGGAATCCCCCGCAACAGAGGTATAATTTATCCTTTAATCGGCTTATTTAATTTTCCACTTTCCGCTTTCCGATTGCAAATCGACCATACGGGTGTAAATACCGTTTTTATTATATAGTTCGTCGGGATTTCCCTGCTCTGCCACGACTCCGTCCGCCAAAACAACGATCTTATTCGCACCCGCAGCCGTTCTCATTCTATGCGCTATGATAAGCACGGTTTTATCTTTTATAAGACGGGAAATCGCCGATTGTATCATCGTTTCGTTTTCAACGTCAAGACTTGCCGTCGCCTCGTCAAGAAGAATAACGGGAGCGTCTTTCAAAAACGCACGTGCAATAGAAATACGCTGACGCTCTCCGCCTGAAAGTTCACAACCGTTTTCGCCGATATTCGTATTCCACTTATCAGGCAATCTCTCGGCAAACTCGTCCACGTTTGCAAGCCGAGCCGCCGCCATAACCTCTTCGTCTGTCGCACCCTTTTTGCCGAGACGAATATTTTCCATAATAGTATTATCAAACAGCGTTACGTCCTGAAAAACTATAGAATAAAGGCTCATCAATTTTTCAGGTTCTATTTCTGCAACGTTCATTCCCCCGACGCTGATTTTCCCGTTCTGAATATCCCAAAATCTTGCCACAAGCCTCGAAACGGTTGTTTTCCCTCCGCCCGAAGGTCCTACCAGCGCAGTAACTTCGCCTTGCTTTGCCGTAAATGAAACATCTTTTAATACAACTTCGCCGCCCGGATACGCAAAGCCGACGTGATCGAAAACGA
>OIGD01000680.1_pt1 | contig 38138 bp, 32 predicted proteins | sample 1582211 | NCBI WGS metagenome assembly OIGD01 (sample SAMN04414078, study PRJEB24778) | human gut metagenome | material: faecal | host: Homo sapiens
TCATGGCTAAAACTAAAATAGGTTTTCCATCATCTAATATACCTTTATATAAACCGGTTGAGAAAAACTTATTTATTGATTTCTCAGATATCCCGAATTTTTCCAATTTGAGGTCTTCTTTTATATTATTTTCGTTCGAACTACATGCTGAAAAAAATATGCATCCACATATAGTTAAACATGTTAATATTGCTTTTACATATTTCATATTACTTCTCAGCAACATTTACTGTAAAATTTCCAGCAGCTGAATTTAATCCCGGAGCAGATAATATCACAGTTCCTGTATAATTTCCTTCCCCCAAATTATATGATTATTTTCCTAAATTAGGTGTATAATATTGAGCACTTTGCATGCCGTCAAGTATAGTAAAATCATGCGAAACTTTTTCCCATGTATCACCATTAAAACTAACTTGACCTGAAATTGTAAAAGTTTTACTTCCTACATCTCCTTCTTCTCTCTCTATTACAAATCGTACAAGAGGAATCTCTACCGCTACATTTACCGTTGTCTCACCAGATGGAATATATTGAGTAGGCTTAGGGGCAGAAGCAACTCCTATGACAGTCATCTTCCAACAACCCAAAGGATCCAATGCATAAGTCGGCACAACCGCATAGAACTGGTTGTTTATACCGTCCGGGTATCCTGCGGGGTCGGAGGAGCGCCAGCGGGCGGTGGAAGCGTCGTAATTGCGGTATGGGAATACATACGCCTGCAAGTCTTCGTCGTAGGGCTTGCCGGTAAATCGTGCGGAACGGTCTTTTTGGATACTTCCTTCACCGAATATTGTTGTGTCTTGGTAATCCTTTACAAGATTTCCCTTGGTATCCATACTCCATAATGTCGTCCCCAAAAAGTCGTGCTCGTGGTAGCGCACGCCCTCGTCGGTTTTACTTAGTATCGGAACTCCGCCCGATACATGCGGCTCATTCACATATATGTCACTTCCCCGGCGGATTAGCGCCAATCTGTCCCATGTCCACACTTCCGTACTCCAGTTCAAAACATTTACATCTATGATATGTATTGGCTAAGGAGTATCAATCTTTTTCTTATAGATGAATGCTAAGTATGGCTTATTATATGTACTATCGTTAATTTTAGTAATTTCAAAATATCTAACCAATGTGAATCCGTTCTTTACCTCAGTTGGAACATTGTAGGCTGTATCAGCATCAATCTTAAAATCTTTGGATCCCAACTCTATTGTAGTATCAAGCTTTAATTTTCCGTTTTCATACATTCCTATAAATCCAAAAACAAAAGGCGGATCCATAAAATTCATGCCGAGCTCTATTTTCTTACCGTCTATTAGGTTGTAAAAAGGCCCCATATTAATATTTGGTTTAGGTACAGCATCTGAAATCATGGCTAAAACTAAAATAGGTTTTCCATCATCTAATATACCTTTATATAAACCAGTTGAGAAAAACTCATTTATTGATTTCTCAGATATCCCGAATTTTTCCAATTTAACGGCATCTTCTACATTATTGCCGCTTGCGCCGCACACTGAAAAATTCATGCATAAATACGCAATAAATCCAATTATAATTTTTCTCAAGCACTTCATGATAGTTTTCATTTTACAGTTAATTGTTAACAAATAATTGAAAACTAATCAATATATTTTATTTCAGATCCAAAAATTGAAATAACTTAATGCTTTAGTTTTTTTTAATAACTAAAAAAAGTACAAAATTTTCATTACTTAGTATGATAAAGACTTATTATATAAATATCCTTCCATTGAAAGGGAATTTCTAGCTTTAATATGGGCGAGCTTTCGACATTAGTTTGTTTGCTTGCTTGATAACATTTTTTTACGTTCTCATTATATATTACCGCTAATTGGCAACTTTTTTCCCGTAATATTTTCTTTTATAATATCGCTTTTTTAGTATATTTTCCTTATTAAGTTCAAAGATTTCTTCCCATTGCTTTATAAGAGCCAATCTTTCCGTATTATTGAAATTATTTTCCGCAAGATATTGCATCGTATAACCGGGGTTATTCCCAACAATGCGATCAAGTAAATCTATTATTACCACGTCTCCCGTTAGCATTACTGAACCTATTTTCAATGCTCTATATAGAGTAGGTACATATTTTAATGGGATTTTATCGGAATCTACACTATCTAAAAATACATGTATTTGCGCCATAAAAGCAAAAAAAAGTTGCAACTATGATAATACATAGTGCAACTATGAATTTTGGCTTTCGCTAACTGCCGTTTTAAATAATAGCTTTCTTATTTATGGGCAATTTACGCTTCATACGGCGTTCTCGCTATTTGGATTAAACCCAAAAAGTTTAAACGCCGCGGGAGTCACTATCACGCTCAATATCGTAGATGACACCAACCCTCCAACTATCATCACCGACACCGGATACAGCAGCTCCTTGCCGGGGCTTTCGGGGTTGAACATCAACGGCAGAAGCGCAAATGCCGCCGTAAGCGCCGTCATTAAAATCGGATTTATTCTTTCAACAGTTCCGCGCTCTATCATCTTATCGCCGAAATTTTCGCCCTCAAACTCCATCAAGTGCATATAATGCGAGACCATCATTATCGTGTTGCGCGCGGCAATCCCCGACAGGGCTATCATGCCTATTAGCGAAGCTACCGACATCGTCCCTATAAAGTACCACGTCGCAAAAATCCCGCCCGCGAAGGCTGTCGGAATACCAAGCATTATCTGCAGCACCAATGCGGAGCTTTTAAAGTGCGTATATAATATCGCGTATATTGCAAGCATCGCAAATATAAACAACAAACCTATGCGCCTACCCGCATCTATGCGGTTCTGGAACTGGCCCTCTATATTCGCGTAATATCCGTGCGGAAGGTCCAAGGATTCGTCTATTATCCTTCTTATTTCCCCGGCCAAGCGCACGGAGTCTCCGTCGCTCGTATTTAAGCCAACTACCACCCTGCGTTTTAGCCCTTCCCTGTTTATGTGGTTTGCGCCGGTGGAATCCTCCACCCTCGCAAAGGACGATAAAGGATATTTCTCTCCGGATATATTTTCTATCAGAAGCCCCTCTATATTCTTTTTCGACGCGATAAAATCTTCGTCCATTCTTAAAAATACATCGAAAACCGCTTCGCCGTCGACAATCTGCGCGAGGACTTCGCCTCCGAGAACTTTTTGAAGAATATCGTTTATCTCGCCTACACGCACACCGTAGAGCCGCGCCTTTTGCCTATCGACTTCGATTTTTATCTGCGATGTCTGCGCTTGCCTTTCGACGCTCACGTCCCGCGCGCCGGGAAGTCCGCCTATTTTATCTGCGAGCTCCGAAGCCTTGCGCCTGAGCACTGAAAGATCGTCGCCGAATATTTTCACCGCTATCTGCGACTGGGTTCCGCTGAGCATGTAATCGATTCTGTGCGCCATCGGCTGCCCTATTGAATACGTTATTCCGGCGACGCGGTCGAGCTGCTTTCGCAAGTCCTTTATTATTTCCGACTGCGGCCTTTTGGACGTATCAAATTCAACGTTGAATTTCACTATGTTTACGGGCTCGGCGTGGTCGTCCTTCTCCGCCCTTCCGATTTTCATGCCGCTCCTTTTTACTTCCGGATTTTTTGAAAGTATTTTTTGGACTATCGCGCCGATTTCCTTTGAGCGCTCTATCGAGCTTTCGGGAGACAGCTGCAATATCAGAAGCGAGCTTCCCTCGTTGAGAGCCGGAATAAAGTCCCTGCCCATTATCGGGAAGAATGCGAACGCGAATGCGGAAACTGCCACCGCGAGCGCGAGCGCCGCATGAGGGAACTTTATTGAGGGCTCTATCGCGATTTTCGATATAATGCGCTTAATCGTCCGCGATATAATCGGCTCACTGCGCGCTTTCCCCGTCTTGCCGAGCATTATTGAGCATAGCGCGGGCACCACCGTAAGCGCCACGAGAAACGATGCCGCCATCGAAACTATCACGGCCTCCGCCAGCGGCCTAAACATTTTCCCCTCTATGCCCCCAAGTCCGAATGTCGGGATAAAAACTATCATAATCAAAACAGTCGCGTAAAATATCGACGCCCTTATTTCCACGCACGCGTCCAATATTATTTTTAGCGAGAGCTTCTTTTTCGACGGGTCCCCATTTTCTCTCAGCCTTCTGTACACGTTTTCCACATCCACAATGGCGTCGTCAACCAGCATGCCTATCGCCACTGCAAGCCCGCCAAGAGTCATCGTATTTATGGACGATCCGGTGAGTTTAAAATATATTATCGAGATTGCGAGCGACAGCGGTATTGCGGTTATCGTTATGAAAGTCGTGCGGACGTTGAATAGGAATATAAACAGAATCGCAAACACCATTATTGCGCCGTCTATAATTGCGTCTTTTACGTTGTCGACAGCCGTCTTTATGAATTGGTCCTGCCGGTAAATTACACAGATTTCCGTCTTTTCGGGAAGGCTTTTTTGTATCTCAGCAACGGCGGCTTCCAACGCCTTTGTAAGTTTTAGCGTGTCAACGCCGGGCTGTTTTGACACTGTTATCATAATGCCCGGCTTGCCGTCTATTGCGGCGTCTCCGCGCAGCTGCGCCTTGTCTATGCGCACGTCCGCCACGTCGCCTACGAGTATGTTGCCGTCGCCGCCGCTCTTGACCACCGAGTTTTTGATATCCTCAACCGACGCACTCCTGCCGACATTGCGCACGCTAACTTCAACGCCCCCGCGGTTTATTATGCCGCCTCCCGTGTTGGACTGCGCTTTCGACACGGCTTTTTCGAGCTCTTCAAGCGTAATTCCGTAAGACGCCATTTTCGCGGAGTCGGGGACAACCCTGTACTGCTTCAAGCCTCCGCCGGTTGAAAGCACCTGCGAGACCCCTGGGATATTTGTCAGGCGGCGCGCTATTGTGTAGTCAGCCATTGTACGCAAGTCTATCGGAGAGACATCAGGGTTGTCGGTTGAAAGCCCCAATATCATAATCTCTCCCATCACTGACGAAATCGGCGCTATGAGAGGGCGCACCCCGTCAGGCAGCGACGACGAAACAGATTGGAGCCTCTCTTGAATCAGCTGGCGCACCTTGTAGGGGTCGGTATTCCAATCGAATTCCAAGCTTATCATGCACAGCGACGGAGTGTTTGCCGAGCGCACCCGCGTGACCCCGCTTAGGCCGCTGAGAGCCGTTTCGAGGGGTACGCTTATGAGCGTCTCGATTTCTTCGGGTGCCATTCCCGGCGCCTCGGTTACGATTGTCGCTATTGTCTTGTCGAGGTCTGGAAGAATATCGACGGGCAGCTTTATTGAGCAATATACGCCGTAACACGCCACTATCGCCGCCGTAACGATAACCAAAAACCTGTTTGCCAACGAATAACTTATTATTGCGGAAAATATTTTCATGGCGATGCTTATTTTTTTGATTTACGCGCGTATGCCGCGGCAAAAATTACGTTTAGCAAAATAGAGCCGCCCAAAACAGCCCATAAGAGGTAGCCAAAATACCCCGATTTTTCCAATCTTTCAAAAAGCGGCAACCCCGCCGCCGCGCCGCCGGTAGTATTTTCAGACGCGGCGGACGCGTGCTCCGATTCGCTGTGGGCGTGGCCTTCGTGCCCGTCTTCGAGGTGGACTTCTGCGGGTTCGTGTGCGGCGTGTTTTGAGTGGTCGTGGTCAGTATCTTTATAATTAACAGTAGCGTTTATCGAGTTTGCGTGCCCATCTGCAACAATATCCGCAGCGGGCATAAATTGCAGCTGGTAAACGCCGCTCGTCGCGACAGTCTCACCAGCTTTCAAGCCGTGCAGGATTTCCGCATTCAAATCGTCCGTACGGCCGACTATTACCTGCCGTTTTTCAAATATCCCGTCTTCGCCGCAATTTTCAACATACACAAATTTCTGCCCCTCGCCGCCTATTATTGCGGTCTTTGGAACGGAGACCGCCGGCTTGCCTTCGCCCGCCGATATATATACAATTCCGCGCATACCGCTCTTGATTTCTCCGCCGGGATTTTCAATCAAGAAATATACCGGCAGCGTGCTGGTGTCGGGAGATAGCTTTGAGCCGAATTTGGCGAGCTTTGCCCGGAAGATTTTGTCGCCAAAAGCTTCGAGCCTGACGCGCGCGCCCAATCCAAGCCTGAGTTTTCCGATATCGTTCTCAAACACGTTCGCGACTGCGTAAAGCGACGACGTATCCGCAATCCGCGCTATTTCCGCGTTTGGCTCCACCGGGCTGCCTTCAAAAGCGTTCAAAACCTCCACAATTCCGCTCTGGGGCGCTTTTATCACGACCGACGGCGGGGGATTGCCAGGCAATAGGCTCTCTATTTTGCAAATAGGCTGGCCTTTTTTTACGGACGAATCGGGCGTTATGTAAAGCTCCGCAATCCTTCCTGCTATGCGAGCCGAAACGGCGGAGACTTTTGAGGGAATATTTTCGATTCTGCCAATGGCGGCCACAATATCGTCGATTTTTCTCGGCTCTGCCGCCGCAGTTTTTAGGTTTATTGCCTCCATCGACATTTTGTCGACGCGGACAAAATTTGAAATCCCGGCATTCGCCGACGCGTCGGGAGCGTCGCCGTGGTCGCAGTTTTCGTGCTGGGCCGATGCCTGCAAAGCCATCGCAGCACTAAACAAAATATAAATAAAAGTCTTATTTTTCATTTTTATCCTCCAACGCCAATGCGTATTTTAAAGCTATTGAATTTCTCGCCTGCTCTGCGAGAATCGAAACTCCGGTAAGTTTCATCTGCAAATGTGTCTGCCATGCGCCGAATACATCGGCTATGCCGGCGCGCGCCTCGCGCCTGGCGGTTAAGTATTCGCCGTATATTTCCCCGGAGACCTCCTCCACTTCCGCCCTGTGTTTTTTCAGAATCTGCGCATATTTGTTTGCGCGAAGCCTATACAGGGAAATTTCCGCCGCAATTTGATTCTCCTTTGCGGCCGAGCGCGCCTGCGCCTGCTTTCTTAGCGAGAGCTGCTCCTCAATGCCGCCGTCGTAAGATTTGAAAGGCAGCGGAACCGACAGGCTCAGCCCCAATATCTTTTCGCGCGATTTCCCGACTGGCTCGTCCACGGATTCGGACGCCTCGAAAAACACCCCCACTTCTACGTCCTCAAACCTTCCCGCTTTTAGAAGGGCGATTCTCGCGTTGGCGCTCTCTTCGGCTATAGAATACATTTGCCAATCCGGGCGAGACTCCAATGTCTGGCGCGAAAATTTTTCAGTCGGTGGGGGAATTTCCGCGAGTTTGTCGGCAAGGTTTATATCGACATCGGGGGATACGCCAATCAAGACCTTCAAGCGCGACAATGCGGCGGCAAAGTCCACTTCGTCACGCATAATCTCGATTTGCAACTTTGAAGATTCGCTTTCGGCGCGCCTAACTTCAAGCGCGGAAACTTCCGCTTTTTCGGAGGCCGCTTTCAGCTCTTTCGCGAGCTCTTGGGTCGCCTTTAAGAGGGCGCGCCGAGCGTCTGAAACCGCCTTTTTTTCAAGGGCGTCAAGATAGGCGTTTTCGACGTCGAGCGACAGCTTTCTGCAAGCGTCTTCGTATTCGAGGGAAGCAAGTTTTATGTCTATGTTGCCGACTTCCCTCTCCTTGGCAAGCCGCCCGAACAACGGAAATTTTTGCGATATCGACGCCCTTACCGAATATTCGCCCTCGTCCGAGAAGAGTACATCGTTGCCGTATTCCGCGCCGAGCACCGGGTTATCAAGCCTGCCGGACTGGCTCGCCCTGCCCCTTGCCGCGTTAATTCCTTCCTTTACAGCCTTCAAGTCCTGGTTGTTGCGCAGGGCGAGCTCCACCGCGGATTTTCTGGACAACCCGAGCGCCGGCTTATTTTGCTCGCCCGCCAAAGCGAGGAATTGCAGGCATATTGCCGCAATAATTAAAATTTTTTTCATACCATTTATAATTAGAAAGTTGACAGTTAAACCCGCGCAACTCCTGCGCGGAATTAAACGTCACTTTCTCAAATTATAAGCGGTATCGGCGTTCGCGTTCGACAAGTAAAATGCGCCCGAAAAAAGCGTTTTGTAAAATCCGTTGATTTTAATCCGCGCGCCGGGATTGACATTTCGGCTTGAGGAGGAATATAGAGCGCAAAAATTGACGGCTGGGGCAGTTTCATTCTTTCGGAAGCCAACTTTACAGAATTGCCGTCGCCAACGAGCAAATCAAAGCAATCCGACGGCGCAGAGCAGCGGGCATCTTGCCGATAGAATTACCGCTTTGAATATTGCCGTAAAAAGAGCAGCAATGGTTCGGAACGGCGCTTATATGCACAATGTCTTTATGTATGCAAACAACAACCGTTCCCACAATTCCCGCCAAGGAATTTAGGCAAAAGCATACATCAACAAACATTGTAGCTAAATAGCGCATTTTTGTAAAATTGAGGACAAACTTTCCGTTTATTCAAGTTTTTTATTTAAGAAAAACATAGAATCAGCTTAAAAATCGGACAATTTTATTTTTTTTAAGGTAGAGATTCTTTTTATAAAAAGTTCAGCAATTTTATTTTTTATTTAAAATTTGACGATAGATACACTTGTTTGCTCTGTGCGTGCGCTCAAAATACCCCCAGTGGCGCAAGCCGCCTCGACGAAGGCACATAATCCGCGCCGCAGTGCGCGCAAAATCACACCGCGAACGACTCGACTTGAACAGATTGATACGACGAATCCGCTTAGCGCGTGAGCGCGAAATACCACAATTTGTTTCATCGCCCCAGCGTGTCGCGTTAATCCGCGCCTCCGTGCGCGCAAAATCCCGCGCCTGCCAGAATTTACATACAAATAAAACAAAGCGATAAAATAAATTTTCCAAAATCCGCCCTCCCCACAATCCATAAAAATTTCCCTTTGACACGCCAAGGCATATCAGTATCGTTCTATCCGATTATGGCTAAAATTGATCTTGAACTCGTTAAGGTCGTACTCCAACGCTCGGAGCTCGACGCGAAAAAAATAGCTCAAATTATCGAGGACATCACTTTTGAATCAAAAGCCCAAGAGGCGGAAAAAGAAAAAGAACCTCAGGTAAAAAAACAATATGTAGTCGTCGTGAGCGACCCGTACGGAAAATTCACCGACGCCGACTACACAGGTTGGGTCGTGCAAATCCCGGAAGACGAAAACCCGGCCACAGCCCTCGAACGCATACATTTGGGCTCGTACGACTACAACCTGACCCCCAAAGGCAGGCGCATGCCGCTAAAAACGATTGCCGAAGCATGCGAATTTGGTTCGGCGAAAATTTTTAAAGAGCATAAAGTCTGGATAAAGACGAAAGAGCCCGTATTGATAGTCCGCACAAACAATAAAATTCCCCGCGAAAGCAAACAAGAATAAACCCCATGACCCGCAGACTCACAAAATTCGGCGAACCCGTCCTAAAAAAGAAAGCCGCCGAAGTAGAAGTATTCGACGAATCCCTAAAAGAACTCGCAAGCGACCTTGTCGACACTCTATACGAGGAGAACGGGCTCGGGCTCGCCGCGCCGCAAATCGACTCCTCAAAGCGGATATTCGCAATCGATATGCGAAGGAGGAGCGACGATTCCGTGCCGTGCGAATTTACAATCGACGGGAAATCGCTGCCGCTTGACATAGCAATGCCCCTGATAGCGGTAAATCCGGAAGTCGAGGAAATAGGCGACTATGTCGAAATAGCCGAAGAAGGATGCCTGTCATTTCCCGGGATTTTTGCGGAAGTCGAGCGCAGCGCAGAAGTAAGGCTGACCTACCAAGACACCGACGGGGCAAAACATGTACTCGAGTGTTCGGGGCTTTTCGCAAGGTGCGTACAGCATGAAAACGACCACCTCGACGGCATTTGCTTTGTTGACAGGCTCACTCCGCGCCAACTTTTTAAAATCGAGCCTAAATTAAAAAAATTGCGCCGCCAGACCCGCGATTTTCTCAAATCCCAAAAAAGCCATTAAACGCGCCGCGTTTTTATGAAAACCCTAAAAATCGGCCTCACCGGCGGCATGGGGTGCGGAAAGAGCGCCGCCGCCGACGCATTTCGGAAACTTGGCGTTGAAGTGCTCGACGCCGACAAACTCGCCCACATTGCGCTCGCTGAAAATATGGGCGTAAGAGAATCCCTGTCAAAAATTTTCGGGGAAAAGGCATTCCCGCCTGACGCAAATCCAAACCGCGCGGAAATCGCCAAAATCGCCTTTTCCGACAAGGAGAAGCTCGCCGCGCTCGAAAACACCCTGCACCCGGCAATCAATGCCATGTGGCTTGAAAGGCTGAGGGAAATACAGGCATCTTGCGATGGAAGATTTTCGGCGTTGGTTGTAGAAATGCCGCTGTTGTTTGAAAAAGGGCTTGAAAAAAATTTTGATATCTGCATTACTGTTTTTTGTAGCGAGACGGCGCGCCGCGAACGCCTCTTAAAAAGGGGAATGTCCGAGCATGATATCGACGCGCGCGACGCCTATCAACTGCCGCTCTCCCAAAAAGTACGTTTGGCGACGGTTGCTTTGTTTAACGAAGGCGATTTTGATTTTCTGTACAAGCAAGCCGCGCTTACATTAAATAATTTGAAAACCCAATGGACGAAGACACACTAATTCCGCCCTCCGCGCCAGAAAGCGGATTGCCCGAAAAGAAAAAAAGGGGCCGCAAACCAAAAAATCAAACAGCAGAATCGTCAGATTCCCAAGCAGCTCCGAAAATCGCTAAAAAGAGGGGGCGCCCCAAAAAAGCCAAGGTCCCCGAAGAAGAAACTGTCGGGACGGGCGCGCAGTCTGAAGATGCGCCAACTGAAAGCGTTGCGGAAAGCGGAAGCGTGGAAACAGCTTCCTCCAATGCCTCCGACAACAATGCGGCAGCGTCCTCAGGGCCGCAATGGCGCGACGTTCATGTGGAAGCGGAAGACTCATACTCCCCCGACAACGAAATTTTCACTGGCACCGATAGCGGAGACGATTTTGCATACTCAAAATCTTCGCGCGAGGAGGCGTCAGACGAGGAAATTCCGCAATATTTTTCGACGAGCGACGAAGACCTCGACCCGGACGCATACCGCAATGTCCCCGACGCCGAGGGAAGTTCCGAATCCTACACCGAGGGAAATCCCGAGCCCGACGAATCGGAAGCCATACTGTCCGACCCTTCGTACGAGTCGTTTGCGGACGCTGAAGCCGCGCGCCAAGACAGGCGCAACAATCGCAAGAATTGGAAGCAAAACGCGCGCCAGGACAATTTCCGCGGCAATTACCAGCAAAACAGGCAGCAGAACCGGCAACAGCAAAACAGGCAGCAAAACCAGCAGCGTCAAAACCGCAATATTCCACAGCAGAACCGCCAGCAGCAGAATAGGCAGCAAAACCAGCAACAGCAGCGCCAACAGCAAAACAAGCCTAAAAAGAATATCTGGAAGCAGGCGGAAAATGACGCCGAAGCGATGAATCCCGGCAATCTCCCCGAATGGGACACGCTAAAAACCGAGGCCGGGATATGCCAATGGATAGAAAGGCTTTTCGAGGGAAAGACGGCAGAGCCTGCCGCCGAAGAAAGCCGGAAAATTTCGGAAGGCGCCGAAGCCGCAACGCTTACGCTGTCCGCAACCGAGTCCGAAGCCGCAACGCCTACGCTGTCCGAAGCCGCAAAGACTACCTCTCCCGAAGCCGCTCCCGAATCAGCAAGCGCGTCTGGTACTGGCGCGGCCGATACCCAAGTAGGCGGGCCCGCAAAAGCGGAAATACCGCCGACTGCGCCGGAAGATATGTCGTACTGGGAATTGCTTGCAAGCTCCAATGACACCCGCGTGGAGCGGTCGGAAGCGCCGGAAGCCTTAGAGGGCGAAACCGCAAAAAGCGCGGAAGCCCAGGCTTCGGCAGAGGTTGCCGCCGAAGACAACAGCAAAACGGACTCCGGCGAACAAAGCGAAAAATTTGAAGAGCAAAAGTTTTTTCCGCTGCCCGACGGCTCGAAAATAGATTCGGTCGAGGGGTACGAGGAGCTCTGCCCCATGCACATAAAGGATTTGAGGGCAAAATATGCCGAGCTTTCAATACCGTTTAAGGGCGGCGTTCCGAAGTGCGAGATACTCGCGGAGTTTTTCAGGAATGCGTGCGAGAAGAGAAAGCTCGTTTACGTAAACGGCGTGTTGGACGTGTTTGAGGACGGCGCGGGAGGAGCGATAACTTTTGCTTCGGACAGCTACGCCCTAAAATGCTCCTCGGTGTACGTTCCGCAGATTTTTATAGACAAGTACGCGCTAAAACGCGGCCATATTGTCGGCGCGCTCGCGGCGGCTCCAAGGTTAAATGAAAAAGAGAACTGCCCGTTCGCGGTAAGAATCACCTCCGTAATGGGCGCCTCCCCCGATTCCGCGCGCGACATAATACCGTTTACAGACCTCGTTCCGTACTATCCAACGCGCAGGATAATCTTGGAGAGCCCCCTGCACAATTCAAAAGACAACCTGTCTATGCGCGCGGTAGATTTATTGACGCCGATAGGTTTTGGCCAGCGCGCGCTGATAGTCGCCCCGCCCCGCACCGGCAAAACCGTGCTTATGCAGAGCATGGCGAAGTCCATACGCTTCAACAATCCCGAGGCAAAAGTCATAATTTTGCTCGTGGACGAGCGCCCCGAGGAAGTGACAGATTTCAAGCGCGCGATAGACGCCGAAGTGATAGCCTCCACATTCGACCAGGAAGCCTCCAGCCACGTCCATGCGGCCGAGATGGTAATAAGCAAGGCGCGCAGAATGGTGGAAGTGGGCGACGACGTCGTGATACTGCTCGATTCCATAACGAGGCTCGCCCGCGCCTACAATGCGCTGATGCCAAACGGCGGCAGGACGATGTCAGGCGGCGTTGAGGCAAACGCCCTGCAAAAGCCAAAAAAGTTTTTCGGCTCTGCGCGCAATATAGAGGGCGGAGGGTCGCTTACAATAATAGGCACGGCGCTTATAGAGACCGGAAGCAAGATGGACGAAGTGATATTTGAAGAGTTCAAGGGAACTGGAAACCTCGAGCTCGACCTCGACCGCTCGCTGTCCGACAAGAGGATATTCCCAGCAATCAATATAGAGAAGAGCGGCACCCGAAAGGAAGAGCTGCTCTACCACCCCGACGAACTCACTAAGATATATACTCTTAGGAGGGCAATGAAGGGCATTCCCGCAGCCGATTCTATGGAAATGCTCATACAAAGGCTAAAAAAGGTAAAAACAAATGTTGAATTTTTGCTAGGATTGAATAGATAGTTAGCTTTCTACCTTAAAACGCATATTTACCAACGGAGACAATAAACGTGACATCTGCTGACGATTTCGTTTTGCAACTAATTCAGGATAAAGGTTTAGTACCCCCGGACATAATAAAGCTCGGCCGCGAACAGCTCGTATCCGAAGGAGTTCCCCCAACGGACATAGACTCGAAACTCATCGACTTGATTGTAGACAAACGCTACTGCAAGTACGAAGACATTACCTATCTGCTGTCGCAGGAATTCAATATCCCGCTAATTTCCCTGCAAGACATACGGGTTGACGAAAGCGTATTAAAATTGCTCCCCCAAGATATTTTGAGGAAATACAACGTGTTTCCGATATCGTCCTCCGGCGGCCAGCTTGAATTGGCGATATCCGACCCGATGGACATGGACTCCGTCGACGACATAAGCCATATACTAAATATGTCGGTGGATCTCAGGCTCGCGAGCCCCGAGGAAATAAAGAGGGCCATAGACGACCACTTCGGGGTAAACGCATACGGCGACGTATTCGGCGAGGAGATTGCCGGGCAAAATTCGTCTGCGGCGGCCGGCAATACGCTCGCGACCGGCAACGAAGCGGGAGTGTCCGAGGAGGAGGCCCCGATAATAAGGTATGTGCACAAGCTGATAACTGAAGCCGTAAAGCGCAGGGCGTCCGACATTCACCTTGAACCGCTCGAAAAACGCTTCAGAATCCGCTACCGCATAGACGGCGTGCTGATAGAGGTTGAGAATCCGCCAAAGCGCCTGCAACCGTCGATAATATCGAGGCTAAAGCTGATGGCGAACATATCCATCGCCGAAAAGCGCGTACCGCAGGACGGCCGCATACAAATAACTTTTAACAATAAAGAAATCGACTTGCGTGTATCGAGCCTTCCGACCGTATATGGAGAGAGCATAGTTATGCGTATTCTCGACAAGGAGGGTTTGAGGCTCGGGCTGCCCGAACTCGGATTCTTCTCCGACGACCAAGCGGTGTTTGAGAGGATAGTCGGAATGGCCGACGGAATATTCCTCGTCACCGGTCCGACGGGATCCGGTAAATCGACCACCCTGTACTCGGCGCTAAATTTTCTAAACCACCCCGACCGAAAAATCATAACGGTAGAAGACCCTGTCGAATACCAGATGACCGGCATAAACCAGGTTCAAGTGCGAAGGGAGGTAGGAATGACATTTGCCGCGGCTTTGCGCTCAATGCTGCGCCAAGCGCCGAACATCATCATGATAGGTGAAATTCGAGACCTTGAAACGGCCGAAATTGCAATAAACGCCTCGCTCACCGGCCACATGGTGTTCAGTACTCTGCACACTAACGACGCCCCGAGCGCCGTCACCCGACTTGTCGATATAGGGGTAAAGCCGTTCTTGGTCAGCGCATCGCTTCGCGCGGCACTCGCCCAGCGACTCGTAAGAAAGATATGCACAAACTGCAAATCCGTATATGCGCCGGATCCGCGCACCTTGCAGGCGATAGGCATAAATGAAATCGAAGCCGCAAAGATAACCTTCTACCACGGCGACGGCTGCCCGAAATGCAACGGCATAGGCTTCAAAGGCCGAATGGGTATTTTTGAAATATTTATAGTCAACGAAGAGTTGCAACAGATGATTTACGAAGGGCGAACCCTCGTCGAGCTGCGAACGAAGGCGAGGGAGCTTGGCATGCGCTCCATGCGCGAAGACGGTATCCGAAAAGTAGGCGGCGGATTGACGACCGCAGACGAAGTATTGAAGGTTACCCTGAACGAAGCATAATCGGAGGCGAAGCAAAATGTTTGAAGACCACAACAATTCGATATACGAAATATTTCTTTCCAACAAGATGCTCACAAAAGAGCAGCTTGATGAGTTAAACGAGACGCACTTAAACACCGGGCAATCTCTTGCGGACACGATAATATCTTCCGGGTTAGTCGAGAAAACGAAACTTTTGGAGGTCGTAGCCGACTATCTCAACTACGAATACGTTCCGATTCCGCCGGCGAACATACCCGAAAGCGTCTATAAGCAACTGAGGCCGAATTTGGCGCGAACCTACGGCGTAGTTCCGATAGAGGCGACAGACACCTCCATAACGCTGCTTGCAAAGGATCCGTTCAACAACTCGATAATAGACGACCTCACCTTCACGCTGAACAAAGACGTGACGCTGAAGGTGATGGACCCCGACCAAGTCGAGACCCTCATCGTGCAGTGCTACGGCGAGGAAGATTCAAGCATTGACGATCTTTTGTCGGAGATATCTACCGTCGATTTTGACGAATCCTCGGAAGCCGACGCGGCAAATATGGCGAACGAGACGCCGATTATCCGCTTTGTAAACTTGGTATTGCAGCAGGCAATCCGCGACAAGGCTTCCGACATACACTTCGAGCCGTTTGAAGACATGTTCAGGATACGCTACCGTATTGACGGTGCCTTGTACGAAATGGCGCCGCCGCCAAAGAGCCTTGCCCTGCCCGTAATTTCGCGTATAAAAGTTCTCGCAAATCTGAACATAGCAGAGCAGCGCATACCGCAGGACGGAAGAATAAAAATGACGATATCCGGGCGCCCTGTCGACTTGCGTGTATCCACGCTGCCGACCCAATTCGGAGAGAGCGTGGTGCTCCGCGTTCTCGACAAGAGCGTCGTGAACCTCGACCTCGACAAGCTCAGTATGACAGACGAACTTGTCGAGAACATAAGAAGGCTCGTAAAGCTGCCCAACGGCATATTCATAGTCACCGGTCCGACCGGTTCCGGCAAAACTACAACCCTTTACTCCGCCCTCCGCGAGGTCAACACGGTAGACATAAAAATACTGACTTCCGAAGACCCTGTCGAATATGAAATCGACGGTATCATGCAGGTGCAGATAAACCACCAGGTCGGTTTGGACTTCGCCCGATGCCTCAGAGCGTTCCTCCGTCAAGACCCCGACAAAATAATGGTCGGAGAAATCCGCGACCTTGAAACCGCCCAGATAGCGGTTCAAGCGTCTCTTACAGGGCACGTCGTGCTCGCAACCCTCCACACTAACGACGCCCCCGGAGCCGTCACGCGACTCATAGATATGGGGCTTGAACCGTTCCTGATTGCGGCGTCTTTGGAAGGCATATTGGGACAGCGACTCGTCCGCAGAATATGCCCGACATGCAAGACGGCGTACGAGCCCGACCAAGAAATAATAGATATGCTTGGAGTGGATCCGATAGAGATTGCCGACAAGCAATTCTTCTTCGGTAAGGGCTGCGCGGAATGCAACGGTTCGGGCTACAAAGGCCGACAGGGGCTTTTCGAGCTGCTTCTTGTCAACGACTCGTTAAGAGACCTCATAACCGCGAGAGCTCCGACGCTCGTATTGAAGCAGAAGGCGATAGAGCTTGGCATGCGCACCCTGCGCGACGACGGTTTGCGCGCGATTTTCGACGGCGCAACGACCGTTGAGGAAGTTTTGAAATACACTTAGTAGAAAAGGAAAACTGTTATGGCAAAATTCAAATACATAGCCCTCGATAAGGAAGGCCGCGAGCTTAGCGGGGTTATAGAATCGACAAGCGAAAACCGCGCGCGCAAGGAGCTTGCCGCGCAGGGATTCTCGGTGTCGAGAATCGCGGAAGTGGCGGCAATAGCCTCCGACAAGAAGGCGACCGCCGCCAAGGCGAAGAAGCCGCTATTCGGGACGGGAGTAAAGAAGGAAAACATAACCGTGTTTTCCCGACAGCTCTCTACTCTTCTGAAAGCAGGGCTTCCGCTTTTGCGCGCACTCGAGGTAATCGGCCGCCAAGAAAAGAACCCCTACTTCAAGGCGGTGGTTGAGCAGCTTGCCGACAACGTGCGCACCGGTAATAAATTCTCCGACGGCCTCTCACAACACCCCAAGATTTTTGACAAACTTTATGTAAATATGGCCAAGGCGGGCGAAGCCGGCGGCGTGCTTGACGTCGTTCTCGACAGACTCTCCACGTTCCAGGAAAAGGCGCTAAAAACCACTAATAAGGTCAAGAGCGCGATGGTTTATCCTATCGTAATCATGGGTGTTGCAGTGGCGATTGTCGCGATTCTTATGATATTCGTCGTGCCGCAATTCCAGAAAATATTTACGGATATGCTCAAAGGCAACGCGAGAATGCCAGCGCTGACCCAGATGATTATCGACATATCCGATTTCATGAAGGAAAACTACATATTGACCGGCCTTATAATAGTCGGCGTAATATTGTTCGTAAAAATTTTCTTCAAGACGAAAATCGGAATTAGGGTGTGGGACACCGCAGCGTTGAAGTTGCCGAAGATAGGCGACCTTGTGATGAAATCGACAGTCGCGAGGTTCACGAGAACATTCGGCACACTGCTCGCCTCCGGCGTTCCGATACTCGAAGCTCTGACCATCACGCGCGGTACCATCAAAAACAGCCTGATATCCGACGCCCTTTCGAGGGTGCACGACCGCGTAAGAGACGGCGAAAACCTCTCCACGCCGCTCGACCAGCAAAACATATTCCCGACAATGGTGACAAGTATGGTGGAAGTCGGCGAGGAAACGGGCCAGCTCCCGGAGATGCTCAACCGCATTGCAGACAACTACGACGACGAAGTTGACAACTCGGTAGGCGCTATAACTTCGATTATCGAGCCTATAATGATAGTGTTCCTCGCGGTAGTTGTTGGTACAATCGTTATCGCGCTGTTCCTGCCGATTATCCAGATCATTCAAAACCTCACTGGGGGTTAATCGTGCGGCGCGTTGCGCCTGTTAAATTTGCGAGCGCACCCAAAAATGGGTGCGCTTTTTTTATCCCCGTGGAGGGCAATATGTTTTTGGAAGCGTTTATCTAAAAAAATTTTAGTTTCAAAATTTGAAAATTTGCCTGCATGAGTTAAGACTTAACCTGCGAGTGAAGCGCAATTTTTTAATATAAGGCGCAATTCTCGAATAACTTTTAAGTAGATATTTTATGGGTAGTTTTTATGAACTTGCCGCAAACTGATTGCGTAATTCAGTGATTGGGGTTCTGAATAGCTTTTATAAATTTTATACGAATATTCGGTAGAATGCGCATTAGCGCAAAAATTTACCAAAACCCCAAAGAGTAGTTGCAAGAAAGGGCGGAACGGTTAACATATTTGCTTTAAAATAAAACTTAATTTGCAAATGGGAATTTCCATAACATCTTTGGCATACGTTTTGCCCGGGCAGAAAAATACGAACGCCGAGCTTGCCGAGCGGTTTGGAAGCGAAACTGTTGCAAAAATAGAATCAATTTCCGGAATATTGGAGCGCCGCACGGCAAAAGGAGATACATGCGCGTCTGACCTCGCCGTTAGAGCGGCCCGGCTGATTTTTGAGAACAGTAAAATTTCCCCAAAAGATATAGACCTCTTGATTTTTGCGACGCAAACCCCCGACTACTTGATTCCGACAACCGCATGCATAATCCAGCAAAGGCTTGGAATAGATAATTCATGCGCCGCGTTTGATATAAATCTCGGATGCTCGCAGTTTGTTTACGCCCTTGCGACGGCGCGCGCTTGGATATGCGGGGGGCTCGCTAAGAATGCGCTCGTATTGTGCGCCGATACCCCTACAAAGATAATCGACCCGCTAGACCGCTCGACCGCCTGCATTTTCGGGGACGGAGGAGCCGCTTGCACAGTCTCAAAGAGCGAGATTGACGGAATTTTGGGCTTTTCGTTCGGCACAGACGGCAAGGGATTTGACAGCATAATATGGCCAAATTCGGGCTTGCGCGGCTATGGAGGGGAAACCATGCGCGCAGATAAAATGGCAATGGACGGCTTTAAGATTTTCACATTCGCCTATAAAAGGGTCGCGGAGTCGGTCGCGGAAGTCCTTGAAAAAAACGGCATGTCCGTGCGCGACATAGACCTGTTTGTATTCCATCAGGCTGGGGAAATGATAGTCAAGTCTTGCGCCCAGCGCTTGTGTATTCCGACGGAAAAAGTTTATTACAAAATGCACGACATAGGAAACTGCGGGGGCGCGAGCATTCCCATAGCGCTCGCCGACGCCGCCATAACCGGAAGGCTAAAAAGCGGCATGAAAGTACTAATATGCGCCTTTGGAGTCGGGCTGTCTTGGGGGAGCGCAATATTGGAGTGGAACTGTGCATTCACAGGGGCGTTTACCGATGCCGACTTTTCTAATTCTCCTGAAAAGCCGAGAAGCCAGCGGGCGGCAGACATCGCATAGTTTGGCAAAAATCTTCCCCTTATTTGCCCCGCCCTTTTCGATATTAAGTATTGGAAACAATAATGCTCTTGCGGCGCCGCCCTGCCTCCCAATGCCATACAGTTGCGGCGGATTTCATATTTTCTGCAGACAAACGCGCAAAACAGTTTTAGCGGACGTCGAACTTTTTTAAACTATCTGGGCGCTATCTGATTTGCAACGTAAGCGCATTAGCAAATGCATACAAAACCACTGCGGGTTGATGAATGCAATTGCAATGCCGAAAATCTGCAATAAACTTTCAAGCTTGCTATGTGCTTGTGCATTGCCGCGCGCCTGCAATTCGTCACACGGCAAAAACCGCCGCGAAGTTGTTGCCTACATGGCTCGACGCCGCGCAAAGAATCTTTTTGGGGGATTTCGGGAGCGGGAAATTGTCTATTTCCGCAATACCCGTTTTTTGCCGCCAAATTGGAATGCCTTTTTTAAGGCAAAACAGAACTTCGGCAAGCGCGGATATAGTGGAAGCCGACTCGATATACCCCGTATTGAATACATTTGTGACAATGCCAGCACTTGGGAAACGCCTGCGCCAGACATTCAGGATTTTTTCGTCCTGGGCGTCGCCGCGCGGACTCCAAATGAGCAAATCTATCTCAGAATCCGCCGTTTTCGCCTTAGCCAAAGCGTCGTTTACTGCAATCTCAAAACCCTCAGAACCGAGATTCGCACCGCAAAAATCGCCCGGCTCCTCGTATGAAGCGAAGGATAAAATCGAGCCAAACACTTCCGCATTTCTTTTTTGTGCGGACTCCATCGTCTCGAGAATGAATGCGCATGCGCCTTCCGCATACACTGTTTTAAATGGATCCGGCGAACCCGGCCTAAAATTTTGAAGTTCGCTTTCGGAATAAATATTTCCGATTTTGTCGTAGCCCGCAATCTGCTGCGCATAAAGCTCGTCGGCGGCAAACGCAGCCATTCTTTCGGCACGGGCTTCGCGCAAGACGTCCGCCGCGTACCCTAATGCCTGCAAGCCGCCGTTCGGCCCAGGCGTAAGCGTCAGGTTCGCACCCTTCAATTCAAGCGCCTTTGAAACCCAGCCTGCCGTGGAGTTTGCCGTTACGTTTGAAAAGCACCCGACGTCTCCGCGCCTCTCGGGATTTGAGAAAACCGCGTCCATGTGCGGGCTTTCGCAAGAGCCTCTGGCAATCGCCGAAACTAAGCCCGTCTTTTCGGAGTCCGCGCGCGCAAGCCTAATGCCGGCCCTGTCAAAGGCGCGCTTTACGGCGAGAGTAGCGTAGGTGCTTATATTGTTCATTCCCGAAAAATCCACGCGCCTGTCCAAGCGCCTGACGTCGAGCTTGGGAACTAGCCCTCCCAAACACCGCGACTCAAACCTTCCGATTTTTGCAATCGCCGACTCTCCGTTTTCCAATGCGCGTATATTTTCTTCAATTCCCGCACCGAGCGGGGAAACGATGTCGAAGCCCGTCACAACAATTTCTGAATCGCGCTTGCGCTGCGGCCTCTGCCCGGCGATAAAATCGCGCTTTGAAATTACGACAGCCGCATTGTTGCCTCCGAACGCGTAGTTTGCCGATATGAAACAGTCATACTTGCCGTATTTGTGTTCCGAAAGGGCGGAAATTTCGCATCCAGGGCGCCTGCCAATATTGCGCTGTGTCTTCGGGATAAAATCGTCGTTCATTGAAACAACTTGGCATGTTGCTTCGAGTATGCCTGTTGCTCCCATGCAGTGCCCCATGTAGGACTTTGTTGATGTCACGGGAACATCGAGCCCTCCGAGGAATTTAGCAATTCCCTTTGACTCCGCCTTGTCGTTGGCGGAAGTTCCAGAACCGTGGGCATTGATGCACCCCAAGTCGCTCACTTCAACGCCTGCGTCGGCCGCGGCGTTTCTTAAAGTGCGGAAGACACCGTCGCCGCGCGGATCCGGCTGGGTCGGGTGGTGTGCGTCGGCTGTGGTTGCGTGGCCGATTATTTTGCATTTGCACTCCGCGCTCCTCAAAAGCGCTTTGCCGAGGTTTTCCACAACCCAAAATGCGGCGCCTTCGCCTATATTCATTCCCTCGGGGGTCGAGAATGGAGCAATCTTTTCAGGCGAAACTACTTTAATTGCGCTAAAACCCGCAAAATTCGACAATGCGAGCGCGTCCGCCCCGCCCACTATCACGATGTCGCACCTTCCCGATTCGACGAGGGTCTGCGCAAGACCTATCGCCGCGGTGGAGCCCGAACACGCCGTATTTACCATCCAGCACTCCCCTCCGAAACCGACAGCCGAAACTAAGGCCTTTTGGAGGGCATAGAACTCGGATTGCGTCGATACGCTCCTGTTGAAATCTACTTTCTCCCCGTATTTCTGGCGGTACTCGATTTCTCCCGAATTCAGCCCCGCATTGCAGGTGGCAAGCACATATCCGATTTTTCCGGAATACGAGCCCAAATCAACTCCCGAATCTTCTATCGCAGCGCGAGCCGCGCATATCGACATCCTTATAAACGGGTCTGTGTATGTTTTAAGCTCCGATTCGCTCATGCGCGAGGCCGGATCAAACCCTTTGACCTCGGCGCAAATTTTCGATACAAACGCGGATAGGTCGAGCTTAGTTCCCTGCGCGATTCCGTCTACGCCTTTTTTTAGGGAATCCAAGACCTCCTTTTGGGAGCAGCCGAGCGGGGAAACTATGCCTATTCCTGTGACGGCCGCCTCCGAACCCACTCCGCGCACCTCCAAGCGCTTGGACACTTTTAATTCGTCGCCGCACCAAACGCTCGGCTCCATCTGGGCGAGGTTTCTGGACTGGTTCATTTCATAAAATCCCTTCCAACAATTTACAAATTCGTCTTTAAGCCTCTGCGCCGACATTTTTGCCGGCTGGAAAACTACGTGGGCGCCGTTATATTTATACCACTCGCGCGATGTAATCCGCTTCTGCGACTCCAGCCTGCGCCAGTGGGGCGAGCCCGGGTACGGAGAAAAAATAAAAAATTCCGACATCGTAATTTTAGCGCGCGAGCATATTTCGAGGACCCTGTCTGAAACGCCCTCGCCGTCCCAATCGCGGCCGAGCCCGAAAGACGCAAAGAAGCTTATGTCCATTCCGCGGAGCATATCTACAAACTCTGCGAGCTTCGACAGCCCCGAGTCGTCCCCCCTCATAACCGCAATCGAAGCGGGATCCACATTCAGCGTACAATAAAAATTCCGCACGCCTGCTTTTGCCGCGCGCCTAAAAAACGCCTCGTCCGAGTTTAACGCCATAGTGGACGACACAAAAAATTTCCGTCCCAGCCCCTCCACTGCGTCAAAGAATCTCTCCGCGTACTCCCTTACCGCCTTCTGGGGGAAAAACAAAGAATCATCGGTAAGGTATATATTCTGGTGCCTTAGCTGTTTTATCTCTTCAACCGCCATATCCACCGGTTTAAAGCGCATTCTGTTTCCCATGTGGGCGGGAATGATGCACATGGCGCAACCGTACGGGCAGCCGCGCGTAAGCTGTATTAAATCCTCGTCCCAGTCGTAGCACTTTTTGTCGTAAAAAATATCGCGGCGCGGCATAGGCATTTGCGACATATCTACCGGCTTGGAAGATTTATATATTTTTTTAAGCTCCCCGCGCGAGAAGTCGGCGAGTAGCTCCGGCCAAGTGTATTCGCCCTCGCCAACGCATACGGCGTCCGCCACGGCGAGGCATTCGTCGGGCATGAAGCTCGGGAACATTCCACCCATTACAACGGGCTTTCCTGCGGCGCGGCATAGGCGGGCGATTTCGAGGGCGCGCGTGCCCTGCGGGGTAAAGCAGTTTATTGCGTACAAGTCTGTGCCGTCGCAGAAGTCCAACTTTTCCCCTGCATTGTCGTCAACAAACGCAATCTCCACGTCTTTCGGTGTCAGGCTTGCGAGGATGGGAATCCCAAGCGAAGGCGGGCATGTAAACTTGCCAACCGTAAAGAATTTGCTTTCGGCCTCCATTTTTGAGACCGATTCGAGAAATTTTTCAAACCGCGGATATACAAAAGTGACTTTCATTTTAAGCCCCCAATTTTTGAAGATGCAAGGCGCAAATCAATACGCAAAAAACCAGATTCTATTTTGAGAACGCGCGGAAGATATACGCCATTTTTTGTAGTGTAGTCGGAAAATTCGACGCCGACATTTTCAGTTCGGGCAAACTGCGGCTTTCCGTCAACGGAATGGACGCGCAGCTCGCGCGATTTTACGCAATCGTGGAATCCGAGAGCCAGGCGGAAGATATCCGCGGCGAGTCCGCCGACCTTATCTTTGTCGCCAAGCAGCTCCGAAACGAAAAGCTCGCACTTTTCAGCCCCGGGCGAAAACCTGCCCTTTATCAAAGTTCCCGCCGCAGAATCCACCGCCATTGCTGTTTCGCCGCCGCTTTTTTTTACGACATACACGGAAATCGGAAGTTCCCTTCCCCAAAAGGACATTACCCCCCTCTGCACATATGAGCTGCAGCGCGAAAGCCCGAATACCGCTCCGTCTGCCCGGCAAATTGGCGGGAACGCAAAAATCAAAGCGCACAGTATTGAAATAAAAAATCTCATTCTTTGCCGAAAACCAATTTGCAATTAAAGCTTCCGGGATTCGATATGTCGAACGCCCCAGTCAAATCCGCACTTCCGAACGACGATTTCTTTATGCGCATTTCAGTTCTGTCGCCGGAGGCGTCGTATATAGTGACAGTTTCCGGCTTTGGCGGCTTGCCCGTTATCTTTATTGACTTAATAGCCTTTGCGATAAGCGGATTTTTTGGTGTAAGCACAATTTCGTTCCCGGACTTATTTGACACACTGAAAAGGTTGTCGGGGACTTTTTCGCCAGAAAGCACGCCCTTTAACCCCGCCATTATTTCCGACACCGCGCGCGAGCTCGGCATATCTACGCGCTTCCACTTGCCGTTATCGAACTCAAACGCCGCCGAATCCGCCCCGTCAAAAATCATCGCCGAAACAAACGGCGCGAGCGTCTGCCATCTAACCCTGCCGGAGGCGTCGGAGGCAAGCAGGCATTTTCCTTCTATGGGCTCGTCAAAAAAGCTCACGTATTTTTTCGTTTCAAAAAGCAGGGCGCAAGCTCCCCCTTTCGCGAATGCGGACGCACACGCAAAAAACAGGCACAACAATAAAAAAAACCTCTTCATAAAACTCTATAAACAGTAAGAGCGGCCATCGACGCGCTCGAAAGCGAATATTGCGCATAAAGGCCGATTCCCATTGAAAGTGCGGCGCCAGCCCCAAATGCCGAAGCGCTGTAATTCCTTCCGGATAAATCCTCCAAATATGTGAATCCTCCAAAATTGTCCGACACCCTTTCGACAAGTTTTCCTGAAAAGCCCGTAAGGCGGCATGGTGTAAACCAAGCTTTAATGCTGTCCGCCGAAATTCCCGCCCCGGAGAGCGATTCTTCAATCCAGGCAGTTTCATGCTTTGGATTTTTGGAAGAGCGCCTTATTTTTAGCAGCATAATCTCAGCCAGCGGACTGCCTTCACAACAGCCCTCTTTCCCGACAAAATAGGCGGCGCAAGAATCCGAAAACGCGCGCGAGCCTTTCGGCAAGCGTTTTCTCATGGCGTATTCCGCCGCGAGGCTGTTGTACTCGTCGCCGCCGGCGACAATCGCCGCGGCGCAATCGCCGTTTCTTATCCGCGCGCAAGCCTCCATTAAAGCCGCCTCAAAAGATATTTCCTTGGCAGTCGAAGCGCAATTGTACGCAAAGCATTTAAAATATCCGGCTATCGCCGACGGCGGCGCATTGTGCACGGAATTTGTAAAAGCCGTCGGCAAAGGCGCGTCGGAAACCATAAAGTTTTCCAAAAACCTGGAAGTCTCGGACACCATTCCAAGGCCTGTCGAGCAGCTGACGCAAACAGAATCCCCAAATTCGGAAACTTTTGCTTGTGAAACAGCTTCGCGAGACGCCGAGATAAACATTTTTTGAAGTTTTGCCCACTTGCGTTTTTTGAGGACGGGAATGTCCGGCAAAAGAGAATTTTCGTCCACCAGCGCAATTTCTCCGGGCTCAGGCAGCGTATCGAAACCTGCATTTGCGCGGGAAGCCCCTGCCCCATATATAAAAATTCCGCCTTCTGAAATAGGCTCATGCGCATTTTCTTCAAAAATCCCTCCCGCTTCGAGATTGCCGACATATATCGCAGCACATGAATTGTTTCCGCCGAAGCCGAGACTTACAGATAGCGCAGCCTTTGCGTGAGAGGGCTTTTCAGCGCGTTCGAGCGGCCCAGGGCAAGATCCGGAAACATACCCAGCTGAAGGCGGAAGCATTCCCTCTCTCAGCGCATCAATTGCAATTATTGCGTTTAAAATGCCGCTCGCGCCAAGCGTATGGCCAAAAATCGACTTCACAGAAGAATACGGCGGCACGTTCTCTCCGAATACGCCCTTCAAGGCCGAGAGCTCCGCGGAGTCGTTCGCGGGAGTTCCTGTTCCGTGCGCGCAGTAATAAGATATGTCGGCAACAGTAAGCCCTCCCTTGCGCATGCACTTCTCAATCGCTTTCTTTGCGCCTTCGCCGCCCGGGTGAGGAGAAGTCGCATGGTACGCGTCGCAAGTTGACCCGAAAGATATAAATTCCGCAAGCGCCCGCGCGCCGATTGGGAGATTTTCGCGCGCGCACAGAATAACCACGCCGCCGGCTTCGCCCAAATTTATGCCGTCCCTTTCAGAATCGAACGGCCTGCAATCGGACTTCGACAAGAGCCCGAGCGAACCAAAGCCCTCCACCGTTATGCGCGAGAGTGTGTCGGCGCCGCAGACTATCGCGGCGTCGCACCTGCCCTCCGATATCGCAAGGCACGCGGATTCGAGAGCAAGCGACGAGCTCGAGCACGCGGTGGAGTACGTCGCGCATTCTCCCTCCGCCCCCGCGCGCCGCGCAACCAGCTCTGCCATAGCGGAACATTCGTAAAACTTGAATGCCGGCGGCGTTCCTTTTTTGGCGCTTTTTAATATTTTTTCAAACGCATTTTCGGACTCCAATATTCCCCCTACGGAAGTTCCCGCATAAACGCCGATTCTTTCAGGCTCGAAGCATGAAAGCGACACTTTTTCAAGAGCCTCGTCGAGGGCCTCAAACAAAATCTTTGCGCACCGCGGAAGTTTTTCTGAGTGCTCCACGCATGCCTCTCCGACATGCGTTTTTTCGAAACGGCGCGAAGCGTACAGTCCGCAATCTCCGAAAGGCTTAAATAAAAATCCGGACTTGCCGAAGCTTGCGCGAAACGCCGCGCCCGCCCCTTTGCCGGAGTCGCAGCATAGTCCGTAAGATATTACTGTCGGGCGCCTTCTCATTTGGCGTTTGCCGCTATGTAGTCGGCGAGCGCATTCACCGATGCGAACACCGTGGACGCCGAAGTTTTATCCTCGACAGAAACCCCATACTCTTTTTCAACCATGACGACGAGTTCGAGGGCGTCAACGGAGTCGAGCCCGAGCCCGTCGTCTCCAAATAGCGGAGTGTCTGAGTCGATTGAGTCGGGCGACATGCCTTGGAGGTTTAGGGCGGAAATCATTTTTTTCTTTATGTCTGAAACGAGAGCTTCTTTGTCCATTTTCAATAATTTGTTAAAGCGATAAAATCTATCTGCGCTAGCCCGCGCCGACAAGCAAAAACAGCGCTAGAAAATAGCCGGGCTACCGCGCGGCGCCCTACGCTGCGACTAAGCCTACATTTTAAAATCGGATAAAAAACCTGCAAAAAAAGCCCTGTCTTCCGCAATATATTTTCCCCTCCTAAAATATGCGCGGAAATTTTTATTTAAACAGATATTTTTAACAGGCGCCAAATGCGCCGCAAACGTTTTTTTAAGAGCGCAAGGATTTCCGAAAATGCCCCATTTCCCATTGGGAAAGAAATTATTTTTCGTCGCCAAAAAAATCGTAAAAATTGTACCACTGGTACGGATATTTTCTCAAAACTCCTTCGAGGTTGGAAAAGTATTGCGAAGCACCCGCGCTTGCCGCCTCGTCCGCCGTCGAGCAGCCTGAAAGGTCTATGTCTTTGCAGAACATGCGGTACTTAAACATAGATTCCCTCATGCAAAATATCTGGAGCACCCGCGCCCCCGCGCGCCACGCGCAAATGTACGGCGCCCCAGGAGCCTCGATTCGCGAGCCGAGAAAATCGGCGCCCGCGCTCCTTCCGCCAGCATTTCTATCTGCATGCATTGCGGCAATTCCGCCCCCGCGCAATATTCCGTATATCGCAACCGCCGACATCGAATCCGAACTGTCCAAGACAACTTTCGGCTTTTCTCTCCTGCGCGATGACTCTACAAGCTTGCGGATTTCAAGCCTCTCGCGGTCGGCGCCCAAAATTGCGGCCTCCGGGAAATTCTCCGCAAGTTTTCCCGCGGCAATAGCCCAGCCCCCGGTGTGCGAAGCAAGCACGAGCGTCCCGCGGCCTTCCTTCGCGGATTCCCTTATTATACTTTCGGCGCAATCGCGCACTTTAATGCTTCCGCAGCCTGAAAAATAGGCGGTTCTATCGAGAATTGAAACGCCGAACGAGAAAACCGACTTATACGCGCGCAAAGAAATTGTCGGCACCCGGCAGCCAAAAATTCTCGAAAGATACGCGCAAATCGGCGCCACCGCGCGCCTCCTAAAAAGAATAAAAAACGCAGCGACAAACACAAGCAGCCCGTACGCCGGAACGAGCCCTATTTTCAGGAGGGATATAAACGCGAGAGTCCCCCAATATCCGCCGTAGGACTTTCCGCTCCAAGCCACTTTTTTATTTGCCATCGAATTCCCCTCCAAGAATTTTTGCGAAGGCAGGCGCCGCCAATACCGACGCGCACAATATCGAAAATATGGAAATCCCTGCCGCCGCCCCAAGCCCGCTTATGACAGGATGCCGCGCAAACGCAAGCGCGCCGAAAGCCGCCGTAGTTGTAAGCGCCGAAAGCAGTACGGGGCCCGCCGCCGACACCCCTTTTTTCTCCCTTACTGCCGCCCACATAATCATAACCGCATAGTCTTGGGCGAGGCATACCGAGAATATCACAAAAATAAAGTTTGTAAGCGTTATCGGCACGCCGCACAGGCGCATCAGCGCAAAGCACCACACAAGCCCCGCGCAGACGCACGCCATTGCGCATGCCGCCATTGCCGCCGACCTGAGGGAAACAGCCAAAAATATTCCGACCACAGCCAATGCGCACAGCGCGCACTTCAAGAAAATTCCGCGCGTTTTGTTGGAAATATGCTCGCCCAAATACTCCATATCCAAAATAAAGGCATTCCCGTCTGCCGCCTCGACTATCCGCGCGAGTTCCGCCTTTGACGCACCGTCATTCAAATACACGGGCGCACATACGGCCGCGACACCGCCGCCTTTAAAAATTCTCTTTGAGAAAATTTTCGACAGCTCCCCGCTATCTTCTATTCCCACAGATTGCGCCCGCGCCGATGCTATAAAATCCAATGCAGGCTTAAAAATTTTGAATGATACCCCGTTTTTTGCGCATTCGGCCGAGAGACTGTCAGAAAAACTTTTTAGCCTCTCGGCAGTCCAAAATTCCTCCCACGCGCCTATGTTGCGGCAACTATCGGAGCGCGGAACGAGAAGCCCCGAAAGCATTGCCGGCGATACCTTCGGATACGACAGCGCCGCCGATTCCGCCGATTTTAGCGAGGCGAGCGCCGACTCCAAATTGTCGCCGTACGCCACTATCTGGGGAGATGAAATCATATTGCCCCACAGCCTTCGGATATTAGAATCAGCCGCTTCGCTCTCAGGCAAAAGTGCATTCATAGAAGAAATTTTGCCGTCAAAGCGCACATTTAAAGCAAGCGGCGCCGCAGCCGCGGAAATCGCAAAAACCAAAATTAAAAAAGCGCGCGGACTGCTGAATTGCGGCCTTAGAATCCGCTTTGACACCCTTTCGAGTAGCGCAGCCCTCCCGCTTCCTCCGCCTGCCGAAACCGCAAAGGCGGGTAGCGCGCATAGAGAAAACACGGCGGAAGCCAAAACACCCACAAACCCGAATGCTCCCAGCTGCACCATTCCGCCCCCGAGACACCCGACAATGACAAATGCCATTAAAGTAGTTGAGCATATCACCAATATTGGCGCGGCGAGCTTTCCAGCAACTCCCGCCGCAAAGCGGATGTCAAACCTGCCCTTTAAATCGAGCGGGCAAAGCACATGCACTGCGTAGTCTATTCCGACCCCGAGCGCGATAGACGCAAACGCCACCGAAATTGTCGAAATTTTGCCGAAAACCGCACCCGCAAAGCAAAACGCCGCCGCGCTCCCGAGAAGCGACGGCATAACGGCAAGAGGCGCAAACAATTTGTTTCTAAAAGCGACAAAGCACAGCGCAAGCATCAATACGCAGGTTGCAGCCATGCATGCGTACGAATCCGAGCGCGCGATTTTTGCGTTGTCGGCGGATATTCTATAAGAGCCGGTCCAGTCTATTTTAACGCCGCTTTCTAAGGCTCTCGAGCACGCTCTGTCGATTGATTCGCACACTTTTGCCGAGGCTGTTGAATCGCGCCCATTGGCGTCGGAGCGCGCGATGAGCAGAAAATTTTTGCCGTCCGTGTCTGATATCAAAGAGCCGTCGAATTTGTATTCAGCCCCTCCGCCGGACAGCTTTTTTAGCTTTTCGAGAACGAGCGGTATAGTTCCCGCCGGATCCGAAACAAAAGCCGATTTGAATACGGGCGCCTCGAAGCCCGACATTCTTCGCATATAGTATGAGAAGCGCTTTTTTATAGAATCAGGCGATATTGAACGCTCCAATTCCGATATATTGCAAATTTGCGGATAGACCTTCGGGATTTCCGCGGCGGCGCGGGAAGGATCCGGGAATGAGTCGAATTTGAATCCCTCCTTTTCCAGCTCATCGCGCAGTTTTAATGCGCACGCGCGAGCGGCGCCCTCTGGCCCACCCGAAACGTTAAAATAGACGGAGTTAGAAACGCCGAACCAGTCGGCGGCCATGCGCGCGTTTTCGAGCTGGGAATCCCAAAACGGGATAAGGTCGTACACGTCGGTTTTAAACGGCGCGTGTTTTGCGACAATTACCGCAGCCGCACAGAGAACGGCGGCGGCTACCGAAAAAAGAAGCCTGTGGAAATAAGTAAACTCCGCGATTTTCTTTACAAAATTCATTTTTTTACGGAGATTTTTTTTAACGCTCCCTTTGGAAGAAATACAGCCAGAAAAGCCAATTTTGCGTTCATTATGGAGAATTTTACCGTATCCTTAAAAGGTTTGTAATGCGACGCCCTCAAGCTCTCAGGCGTATAAATTACAGGAATCGGAAGCTCTATTATTCTAACGCCCGCCCACGCGGCGCGGACGAGCAGCTCGGCCTCGTAGGCGAATCCGCCCACCCCGGTTTTTAAGGCCGACACCTTTGCTATGGGATAGCACCTATACCCGCACTGTGTGTCGGATAAATCTACGGAAGTCTCGAAGTGAAACCAGAAATTGGAAAATTTATTCATGAACCTCCGCTTGGGCGGCACAGACGGGGACGAGAAATCGCGCACGCCCGTAATAATGCAATCGGGATATTTTTGCGCCATATCCGCAAACTTTGCGAACATTGAAGGAGGATGCTGCCCGTCGGCGTCGAGCGTAACGGCATGCGTAAACCCGCGCTCCGCAGCGGCGGAAAAGCCGGTCTTTAACGCCTCCGCCTTTCCCCTGTTTTGCTCCGAGCGCAAAACTTCGCATCTTTGACGCGAGTTCTTTATGGGAACATCGGAGCCGTCGTCTATTATGAGGGCAAAAACTTCATCAGGCAGGGCGCGGACAACGGCGTCGATAGTATCGGCATTGTTGTGCGACGGAATTATCGCGCAAATTTTTACGTTTGCCGCCCGCTCTCTTTGAACTTGAAATGAATCGCCCATATGTTAAGAATTTTTATTACTTTTTTACAAAAACAAAATCATTGCAACACAAATGCCCAATAATAAGGAAAAGCTGCAACGCAGAAAAGAAATATCGCTGCTGTTGAAGGAAAAATTAATAGAGGCGCTCGACATTCCATACGAACCGCGCGACATATCCGAAGACATAGCCCTGATAGGCTCCGGGCTCGGCCTGGACTCTCTCGACGTGCTTGAAATAGTATTATGCGTCGAAAACAATTTTGGGGTCAAGGTCCCGGAAGGACAGACGCTCGCGCTGAGATCGCTAAACACACTCATAGACTTTATAATATCGGAACAAGATAAGAAATGAGAGAACTTGCCCTAAAAAAATTTTGGGAGGAGCGCGGCGCAAAATTCGGAGAACTCGGAGGGGCGCAATGCGTGGAGTCGTTTGCTGACGCGGAAAGCGAATACAAGGCGATACGCAATTCCGCCGGCCTTTGCGATTTCTCCTTCATGAGAATAGTGGAATTTCCGGAATCGGACGGCATCGACTACCTCGATACGGCGCTTGCCGCAAACATATTGAAGCTGCGCTACGGAAGAATAATAGACACATTCTTGTGCGACGAAAACGGCAAGATAACCGCCGAAGTGTTCGTTGCCAACATAGACGACAAGGTCTTTGCGTTCACCGAATCGCTAACAGACAGCGCGGAAATTTTGGGGGAAGGCGGAAATGCGAAAGACGCCACCAAAGATTACGCGATTTTCTCCGTTGACGGGCCAAAGGCGTGGGAAGTCGCGCGCGACATATTCGGCTCGGACATTTTCAACCTGCCGTACCTTGCAATAGAAAAATACGATTTTGAAGGCGATTGCGCATACCTAATGCGCAACGGCAAAACAGGGGAATTTGGATACAGTTTTGTAGTCCCCTCTGCAAAGGCCGAGGCGATGGCGCAAAAGCTCTGCCAAGCAGTTGAAAATGCGGGAGGAGCTCTTTGCGGAACAAAGGCGCACGCGGTCGCGCGCTTGGAAAGCGGATTTTTTAACATATACAAAGAAGGCGCATTGGTCGGCGACCCCATAGCGCTCGGTCTCCAATGGATGGCGGACTTCTCAAAGGACTCGTTTTCCGGTTCGGAAGCCGTATATAAAGTGCGCGAAGAAGAGGCGAAAGCAAAAATCACCGCTGTTGAGGGCTCGGGAGTCGAAAAAGGCGCCGCCCTGTACGACGGAGATAAAAAAATAGGGGAAGTCATCACCTCGACAAAGTCTGTGTCCCTCGGAGACAATATAGGGCTTGCGCTAATGGATAGCGAATGCGCGTATCCATCGCTCGAGCTCTCAACAGCCCCCGGCGGCGAAGTCAATGCGAGGACTGTCACGAGACCCATGACAGTATCCGAAAGCCTGATAAAGGGAATGCAACAATAAAAATATGGCCAGGAGAATAACGCGCAGAATGGCGATATCGCCGGAGTTCAGAGACATCGACCTCATGGGCGTAGTCCACAACTGCGTGTATTTCGAATGGTTTGAGCGCGGCAGACTTTCGATAATGAACGAAGCCTTGAATTTTGACGATGCAAAAAAACTAAATATAGCAGTTCCCGTCGTCAAAAATTCATGCGAATATCAAGTGCCTGTGAGACTCGGCGACAGCCTTGAATTATTGACGCGCCATAAAATAGAAGATCCGTTTTCGGGCAAGCTCGAATTTACGCACGAACTTAGAAATGCGCGGACGGGGGTCCTGCATGCTTACGGAGAGTGCGTATGTTGCGTGGCGGATATCCGCACTATGAAACTCGTGCGGAGCTTCACCCCGGAAATAGCCGAAAAATATTTGCAACTGAAATAGAATGGGCGAAAAAGTAGCGATAGTAACGGGTGGCTCGCGCGGCATAGGCAAAGCGGTAGTCGAAAAATTTGCGGGCGCAGGTATAAAGGTGTATTTCACATACGCAAACTCTGAGGATTCCGCGGCAAAGCTTGCGGGGGAATGCGGCGCGACTGCAATACGCTGCCCCCAAAACGACTCCGAAAAAATAGCCGAAACAGTCGATAAAATATACGCCGAAAACGGGGCGATAGACATTCTCGTAAACAACGCAGGCATTACGCGCGACAATTTTCTAATGCTAATGCCAAAACCGTCGTGGAGGGAAGTGATCGAGACAAACCTCAACGGAGCCTACGAATGGACAAAGTGCGTAGCAAAAAAAATGTACGCGCGCAAAAGCGGCTCAATAATATTCATATCGTCGGTATCAGGGCTTGTAGGCGTTGCGGGGCAGACAAACTACGCCGCAAGCAAGGGGGCAATATGCGCGTTTTCGCGGGCGTGCGCCGCCGAGCTCGGCGCAAAATCAATAAGGGTAAACACAATTTGCCCAGGATTTATAGATACGGACATGACCGCAAAAATCCCGAGGGACATTGCAAACAAGCAGCGCGAGCGGATTGTTTTAAAACGCTTTGGAAAACCTGAGGAAGTTGCAGAAGCCGCGTTTTTTCTTGCGTCGGACGGGGCGTCGTACATAACGGGCCAGACTCTCGTAGTCGATGGGGGGCTCACAGGCTGCGTCTAATATTTTTTACCTTAAAAATTTTATAATTTTTTTTAACGTATTTTTGCGGCGCGAGTTTGGTGATTTTTGTAATTTGACCAAACTTTGCCTACGAATAAAAAAAGGTTGCGCGCATTGCTGCGCGCCCTTTTCCTCCGCATATTGCCTGTCGGATAAAATATAAAATTCCACAGTTTTACGCTCAGACCCCTTTTTCAAAGAAATCCCTTATTTCCTCCCAAGTCTTTCTTATTTTCTTATCCTTGCCTTTAAAGCGCCCAATCCAGTAAACCGCCCCTCTGGAAACGAGCAAAGTTCCCATTTTTTTAGTGGAGTTATCGTCCCCGCAAAATACGGTAAACTCCATACCGGTCGCGCCTTTGCCAAGATACGCCTTTGTCGTTGTGAATTCTACTTTATGTTCAGACATAATTTCCTTTCATTTTTACAAATCGAAAAATAATATATAATATATTTATATGTCAATATTAAACACTAAATGAATATAGGTTTTATTGTAATTTGATTATAATAATTTCATATAAATAATCTACTACATTTCCGAATATTTAAGTGATTCTTAAAAAAAGACAGACACTTTCGGAATTTTTTAGAAAAAATCCGCTAAAAAAAAATTTCCTCCGAAACTAAGAGACGGCAAAAGCTAACTAAAAAAAAATTGAAAGCAGGCCGAAAGAGCAAGGAAGCGCCCTTTTTCACTCCTGAGAACGTCGCCGACATTCTCCCGAAGCTAACGGACGTGTTAACATTATTGATTGCATTAACCCTTCCGAAAGAATCAATCCTGCCGCCTCGTTTAACCTAACTGGGAACGTCAGTACATTCTCCCGATTTTACGGCTGCGTTAAACCCTCCGAAAGAGATTCCCCTCAAGCCTCGTTTATCATTGGCAATACTATCGGCGACGTCTCAAGAATTTTGCCGGTGGCGCTAACTCCAAAAGAAAAGCTAAACCCCGCCTACCCTTCTATCCTCGCCAAGGCTAAAAATTCTTTTCATCGAGGCAAATAGAGACATATTTCCCGTCACCTTCATTCGGCCGGAACGCATGAGAGCTGAAACATTCCGGCGCGCAGACATAACATCGGCCCAATCTCCTGAAGCGACAGTTATAGTGACGTCTGCCGGATTGTCGCGCGCATTGTCCAAGAACGCGCATTCGCCGCCGCGCACGCTTAAAAGCATTGACCAGTTTTTATCCGGGAAAACAAATTTGAAGTCCGCCTTTTCAGGTGCCATCTTAGGATTTAACATTCCGCACATCTCATGCAAAAGAATCCGCGGGTCGGAAACCATTGAAAAACTTTCAAATGGAGTTCCATTGCGCCGCAATCGCCAAAAGACCTGCGCATTTTTTGCGAACGACTCCCTTCCGCGGCTAAGCGACATGCACATGGTGTCAATGCGCTCCCACGGAATGCGCCCCGTTTTTGCGAAGCACTCGCCCGCCGACTCAAATGCGGACAAGACTTTGCGAACCCTCACGCTGCCGAGCTCACGCATGGCGAAATATGCAGACTCTCCCCTCGTTATGTCTGCTACGTATTCAAAGCCCATTGCGTCTGCTATCATCTTGTACGTGTGCGACAACGCCTCAAATACATCGTCGTGCCTTCCCGAGCCTACACTTATAGATACGAACTTTTTGTCTTTCTTTTTAAATCCCGTCTCGTTAAGCATCTTGCCGTTTTCCGAATCGAAGCGGTACCCGCGCACAAACGGGAAACACCTGTCAAAAAAGCGCTTCATCTGCGCGCTCATAGAGTAAAAATATACAGGCGATAGACAGACGAGAGCGTCGGCGGAATCGAGAAATTCGATAGCCTCTGCCATATCGTCGTCAATCACGCACTTTCCGCACCTGTCAAAACCCGCGCTGCATGCGAAACAGCCGCGGCAATCGCCTATGTTTTTTTCGCTCAGGCGGAAATCGAGTATCTCTGCCCCGCCCTTTTTTAACCCGCGCAAGAAAAGGTTCCCGACGATTTCAGTCCCCCCGTTGTCGCGGGGATTTCCTCTGACATACAATATCTTCACAGTTTGACGTTTTTATCCGAAGCCAATACTATAGTGCCGGAAGCGGCAATATCCCTGCCCTTTCTGGCCTCGACCGAAAAGCTGTACAAGCCGCCGTATTCGCGCACAAATTTTGCGTTTGTGCTCAAAACGCCCCCCGCCTTAACAACCGATTTAAATTTTACATTCGCCGCTGCGAGAAAAAACACTTTGCCTTCGTGCGATTTGTCGCCGGACGCCTGCGCGTTTAAGGCAATCAGCAACCCGCAAGTTTGAGCGAGCGATTCCGTTATCATAACGCCCGGCATTATAGGCATGCCCGGGAAATGGCCCTTAAAGAACGGAAGCGTCGGCGGAATATCAAGCTCGGCGACAATTCCTTTTGAAGCGTCGCACTCCACGACCCTGTCAACCATGAGAAACGGCTCCCTCTGCGGGAGGAAGTTCATAATTTCCGACTTTTCCAACAACATTTGAAAAGAATAGAAAAAATGCGGCGTCAAATTCAAGACTTTTTGGATACCCGCATAATTTTACACTCGGCAGATATAACCCTAAACGCTTTTGCGGCAAGCGAATCCGCCGAATTGAAGTCCGACGGAGAAAGCGGAGGCAGTATTTTTATATGGAACGCAAATCCCGTCTTTTCGGGCAATAGCGGAGTTCCGCGCGTAAATACCGGCTCCGAAGACACTATTGCAGCCGGCACAATATCTATCCCCGTCCTGCGCGACAACCTAAAAGCCATACTTTTAAAATCGCCCAACCGTTCTCCGTTCATTCTCGTGCCCTCGGGGAAAACTATGAGATTGCAGCCCCTGCCGACAGCGTCAGATATTTTTTCCATAGCCCGCTCAATGTCTCCGCGTGAGCCGTCGCCGGTAGATATAAAGTCAAAAAAGCGCGTCAAAAGCCATATGGCAAGAATCGAATCGTACTTGCCCTTGACGACGACAGCCGCATTTGGAATTTGGGAGATTGCAAATAACGGGTCGAGCAACGATATGTGGTTAAAAGTATAAATGGCCGGAGATTTTTGGATATTTTCGAGTCCATCGATTTTTACTTTATAGCCACCGACGCTCGGGAAAATAGTGATGGAAAGCAGCCGAACGATAATGCGCAAGGCTGCATTTATTTTCTTTTTGTAATCGCGCAACCCAAAGAGCGAGAGGATAAGGCAAATTCCAATAACCGCGGCAAAAACAATATTTGCCAGAGCAAATAAAAGGTAGCACAAACCTATGCGAAATTTTGCGAAAAATTTTTTAAACATAGCCCGCATAATTATGCTATTTTTTCGGTTCCGATTTTGAGAAATGCCATGCTATCAACCTTTGCACCGCGATTAGGACACCTATCAATAGCGCGAACACCCACAAGTTGCGCCACATTAGAGAATCCGAAGCTGCGGCTGAGCCTATGTAGATGACGACAGCCCCGATCGCGCCTTGTACAGCGAGATTTACGACAATATAAGTTGCAAAATTAGAGCGCAAGCCTCCCAATATCAGATTTTGTACAAAATAAGGTATGCCCGGTACCGCTCTGACAAAAAAATTGACATTAGCCAAATTGTACGGATTGGGTTTGATTTTAAACTTAATCAAAAGCGATTCGAGCATATTTGGCGGAACGATAAATCTTCCGAATACATATCCTATAGATGAGCTTATGAAAAGGCCCGCGAGGCAAATAATCCAAGCCTGCAAAAATGGGAAAGCCGCTCCCGCAAAAAGATAGCATATTGATAGCGAAAACGGCAATGCGCACCCTATTCCCATAATTGCAAGGAAGATAAATGGATTATTGTTTGACTCGGCAAATTGCAGGCACAAATCGAGCAATTTGCGCCATCCGAAAATGTATTCGAAAGCTACGGCAAGAAATAGGAATACAAGAATTTTTACGGCAAATTGCTTCATATTGAGAGTGCAGTCGCAAGATATGGGAGATAATAAAAAGAGTAGTATATAGAAAAATATATTGACTAATTTACAAGAATAAAGCATATTTGAAACTTTAAAAATAAGCCGAAATAGCTCAGTTGGTAGAGCAACGCTTTCGTAAAGCGTGGGTCGTCGGTTCAAGTCCGACTTTCGGCTCTGACTTTAAGACCTTGCAAGCAAGCCACTTGCGAGGTTTTTGGGTCAACACCAAAGGTTGTGGAATAGGTTGATTTTTTAGATTTGTCTTT
>OIGD01000683.1_pt1 | contig 38065 bp, 38 predicted proteins | sample 1582211 | NCBI WGS metagenome assembly OIGD01 (sample SAMN04414078, study PRJEB24778) | human gut metagenome | material: faecal | host: Homo sapiens
AAAAATAAAACTGAAAAATATCATGAATTAATAAATAATATAAAAAATTTAAAATTAAAAAATGAAGAATATATAAATATAATAAATTACCTAAATCAGTATTTGGAATTAGTTAGTCAAGAAAATATATACATAAATGAAAAATTCTATAAAACTGGATTTAAAGATGGAACAAATTTAATAATTGAATGCATAATTAAAGATAATTAAATAAAATTATTGATTTTTTTCAAGTCTTTTTATATAATGTGGAAGTATTAAAAGTTTGGGAGGATGAGATAATGAAATTTAATAATAAAATTTATGATATCCATGAAATCAGTAATTTTAGGGAAATGATAGATGCTACAATAGAAAGATATCCTAATAATATTGCATATAAATTTAAAAAGAATTTAGGAAAAAAGAACGAATATGTTGAAGAAAAAACTTACACAGAAATAAAAAGTGAAATAGAAAGTCTATCAACTAGCTTATTAGATTTAGGACTAGAAAATAAGAAAGTTGTTGTTATAGGAAATAATAGATATGAGTGGTGTGTTAGCTATCTAGCAATAACAACAGGAAATATGATTGTTGTGCCTTTAGATAAAGCATTACCAGAAGGTGAAATAAAAAATTTAGTAGAAATAAGTAATGCTGATGCAGTAATATATGAAAATAAATATGCAAAAATCTTCGAAGAAATAAAGAATACAGGAGTAGGAAACTTAAAAATATTTATAAATATGGATTTAAGTAAAGACGAAAATGGGATTTTATCATTCGAACAACTAGTCGGCAAAGGTAAAAAATTAATAGAAAATGGAAATGATGCATATAAAAAATTATCTATTGATAGTAACAAAATGAGTATATTATTATTTACTTCAGGAACAACATCAAAACCAAAGGGAGTAATGCTATCACAAAAAAATATATGTTCAAATGTAATGGCAATGGCACAAATGTCCAAAATGTATCCTGACGATGTATTACTTTCTTTTTTACCACTACACCATACATTCGAATGTACAATAACATTTTTATATGGATTTTACAGTGGAGTTACAGTTGCTTTTTGCGATGGACTAAAATATATAGCAAAAAATCTAGAAGAATATAAAGTAAGTGTTATAGTTGCAGTACCATTAGTATTAGAAACTATGTACAAGAAAATAGAAAGTGGAATCGAAAAATCAGGAAAAGCCAAATTAGTTAAATTTATGGCAAAAATTTCAAATTTCTTATATAAATATTTACATATAGATGTAAGAAGAAAAATATTTAAATCAGTATTAAACCAATTAGGAGGAAAAGTTCGTATTTTATATTTTGGAGCTGCTTCAATGAATAAACATGTTATAGATGGATACAACACATTTGGAATAGCTTCTGTTCAAGGATATGGATTAACTGAAACATCACCACTAATTGCAGCAGAAACAGATGAACAAAAAAGACCTGGAAGTGTTGGAAGAAATCCATATAATGTAGAAATCAAAATAGTAGATGAGGATGGAAATGATATAGCACATGCAAGAGGCGAAGAAGTGGAATTCAAAACACATGAAGAAAACAAAATAGGAGAAATAGCAGCAAAAGGACCTAATGTAATGCTTGGATATTATGAAAATGAAGAAATAACAAATCAAGTATTAAAAGATGGTTGGTTCTATACAGGAGATTTAGGATATTTTGATAAAGATGGATATTTATATATAACAGGGAGAAAAAAAGAGGTTATAGTATTAAAAAACGGAGAAAATGTATATCCATCAGACATAGAATTTTTAATAAACAGATTACCATATGTACAAGAGAGTGTTTTATTCCCAAGAGAAAACAGCAAAAAAGAAATTTCTTTAGGTATAAAAGTTGTATATGATGCAGAATTAATAAAGGAAAAATTTGGAGAAAAAAGTGAATCAGAATATAAAAAATTAGTATGGGAAGATATAAAAGAAATTAATAAAACATTACCGGTATTTAAAAGAATTAAAGAACTTATAATTACAACAGATCCATTAGAAAAAACTACAACACAAAAAATTAAAAGATTTAAAGAATTCGAAAAAATATTAGGTAGTGCTAAAAAATAAAATAAAACCTGACATGCTAAAATAAAACCTGACATGCACAAAACAAAAATAACAACATATATTTAATATAGATTGAATTGGAGGTAAATATATGTTAGCTATTTGCATGTCAGGTTTTTTAGCATTTTTAAAAAGTGCAGTTTTTGTAGTTGGATACATATCTAATAGTAATTTATTCCCAGAACCACTTACTTCTGAAGAAGAAAAAATATATCTACATAGATTTGAAAATGGAGATGAAGAAGCAAGAAATATTTTAATAGAAAGAAATTTAAGACTAGTAGCGCATGTATGTAAAAAATATGGAACAGCTAATGTTGAACAGGATGATTTAATATCAATAGGTACAATAGGTTTAATAAAAGGAATAAAAAGCTTTGATTCAAGTAAAGGTGTGCGTCTTGCTACATATGTGTCAAGATGTATAGAAAATGAAGTACTTATGCATTTACGTGCTGTAAAAAAATTAGGCGCAGAGGTATATTTAGAAGATACAATTGGAAAAGATAAAGATGATAATACAGTGTCTTTACAAGAAGTAATAGAAAATGATGAAAGAAGTATAGAAGATGAAGTTGATTTGAAATTTAAAATTAAAAAGTTATATCAAAAAATGAAAGAAGTTTTAAAAGATAGAGAAAAATTAATTTTGGAAATGAGGTTTGGTTTAGATGGAAAAAAACCAAGAACTCAAAATCAAATAGCGAAAGTTTTGGGAATATCTCGTTCATATGTATCTAGAATTGAAACAAAAGCTATAAATAAATTGTCAAAAGAAATAGAAGAGTAAAAATCTGAACGAGTATTATTAAAAAAATTCAGAAAGCAACTAACAAATCAATTAAAAATGTCAAGTGAAAAGTTAAATGCAATTTTGTAAAAAACAATTAAAAATATTGAATATCAAATAAATAATTGAACTTTATCTAAAATAGTAGTATAATAGCAAAGATTGGAGGATGTAAAATGAAAAAAGAAGTAGTATATAAAGATGAATTAAAGAATATATGTAAAAAAATGCAGGAAAGCTTTGCCATAAAAATAAATATGATAAGTGCATTGAAAACAAGCTACTATTTAAGAAGATTAATAAAGCTTAATAAAAGAACTAAAAATGAACATATAGAACAATTGATATATATTATAGGAAATACAAAACAATTGTATAAAAAATACTGTGATGCAAACAATTATATTTCGGATCCATATGTAAATGAAAAAATAAAAGAAGCATATATTAAGTTATCTAAAAAATCAATAGATATAAAGACAAAAAAAAGAAATATAAAGAATAATAAAGAATTTATGCAGATAGAATATAATTCAAAGAATGGTGCTTATCAAATAAATTATTTAGTGAATGGTGAAATTAAAAGTATTAAAAAATATAAAATGCAAAATATTAAGCAATTAGGTGCAAAAAGAAAAAAAGTTTTAGATAGATTAACAAAATTAAATTATGGAATAAATATATTTAAAGAATTAAATGTGAGTGAACAAAAATTTTATAAAGTTAATCCAGATATAATACATATTTTTTTAGAAGAAGGAAAAATTGATTATGCAAAAATGTATATAAAAGAAGTTGTGGGTGGAGAAACAATGAATCTTCCATTTGGAATTAAATATGTTTTAAACAAAAATATGAAAAAGGGAGTTTTTAGTGTTCAGGAAAATAAAGCCATGAAAAAAATGGCTAAAGCAGACAGAATAGCTAATAAATTGATTTTCTGTAGAGATAAGAAGAAAAAAGAAAATGAAAAGCTAGATTCATCATTAAATAAATATTCTAAACTAGAAACAATAGAAAATATTAAAAGAAATGTAAAAATTGCAAATATTAAGGAAAAAGTAGATAAGAGAAAAAATGCAGAGATACTAGAAATTATGGATAGAAACGAAAAAATACAAAATCTTATTGAAAAGAAAAAGTTTAGGGATAGATTAAGTATTAATAATCCTGTTGGAACAATATCAAAGTATGGTTGTAAAATTTACAACATTGATAGAAGAAATAATGTACAGAGTAATAAGGTTGATATAGCAGAAGGAACACACTCTAATTGTAAAATTTATAACATTGATAGAAGAAAGAATAATGTAAATCATAAAAAAAGTGTTGCATACAGTGTAGTACATAGTGAAAGATAATTTGCATGATAAAAGAATTTGCAAATACAATATGTGATTTAGGGTAAAATTTAGTGAGAGTACAGAAAAAAGTTGTGTAAAATGGAACAAAGTTGATTTTTATAAGATGTTTTTCTATAGTCTCCCAATTTAATTGACTTTGTGAAGTAAGACTTTGTCAAGTAAAGTGTGCAGTTTTTGAAAAATTTGATTTTAAAAAATCGATGAATTAAACAATCATCGATTTTCTTTAGTTATAGTAATAATAGCTCCTCTGGCCAGTTCATCACATCTATTATTAAATTCATTATCACTATGACCTTTAACTTTAACAAAAGTAACATTGTGAACTTTTGTTATATTATATAGTTCTTTCCATAATTCAACATTTTTAACAGGTTCATTATTAGCAGTTTTCCAACCTTTTTTTATCCAATTATAAATCCAACCTTGATTAAAGCAATTTACTACATATGCACTATCACTATAAACTGTTACTTTACAAGGAAACTTTAAAAGTTTCAAACCTTCAATAACAGCAGTAATTTCCATTATATTATTAGTTGTATTTTTATTTCCACCAGATATTTCTTTTTTATTATTTTTGTACATAAGAATTGTACCCCAACCGCCAGGACCAGGGTTTCCAGAACATGCACCATCTGTATAAATGATTACTTCTTCCATTTCAATACTCCTCGCTTTCATTGTTAATGTTTTAATTTTAATAAATGCTAGTTGCAAATTTGTTGAATTGCTACAAATATTTAAAATTTTTGCATAATTTAATATTGATTTTTCTTTTGTTTATGATATTATAACAGTAAATTATTTAATACACAATATATTATGGAAATATTAACTAAGATATATTGTTGAAATATTAGCCAAGATAAAATTGCTATGAAGGGAGGAAAAAATGAGTGAAGTATTAGGAATAGTTGCAGAATATAATCCATTTCATAATGGACATTTATATCATCTACAAAAAACAAAAGAACTTACAGGGGCAAAATATACAGTATGTGTAATGAGTGGAAATTTTGTTCAAAGAGGAAACACATCAATAGTAAATAAATGGACGAAAGCACAAATGGCTTTATTGAATGGTGTAGATTTAGTACTAGAGCTACCTACAATTTATAGTGTTTCAAGTGCTGAAAGTTTTGCTACACGGAGCAGTGAAATTACTTGATAATTTAAAAGTTGTGGATACAATATCTTTTGGTACAGAAACATCAGATCTTGCGGCATTAAACAATATTGCAAATATATTAACAGAAGAACCTAGAGAATATTCTAATTATTTGAAAGAAGAATTAAAAAAAGGAATATCTTTTCCGAAGGCAAGAGAACAGGCGTTAATTAGATATTATAGTGATGATAACAGATATAAAAATATTATAAATAATTCTAATAACATACTAGGCGTTGAATATTTAAAAGCATTAAAGAGAATAAAAAGTAATATAAAACCAATATCTATTAAAAGAGAAAAAGTTTATTATAATGATAATAAAATAGTAGATGATTTTGCTAGTGCAACTGCAATTAGAAAAATGTTGCAAAACACAGATTTTGAAGGACTAATAAAAGTTGTACCACGCGAATGCTATAATATTTTATCAAAAGAATATGAAGTAGGAAATATTATTTTGGATATTCAAAGATATGAAAAAGAAATCTTTTATATACTAAGGAAAATGACTGTTACGAAGATTGCAGAATTGCCAGATGTTTCAGAAGGGTTAGAAAATACAATAAAAAATGCAGCAAATTTTTGCAATAATATTTATGATTTTATTAATATAGTTAAAACTAAAAGATATACTCAAACTAGAATACAAAGAATACTAATATTTGCATTACTTGGAATTACAAAAAAAGATGTTCAAGATGCAAAAAAAATAGTGCCTTATGCTAGAGTACTTGGATTTAATGAAAAAGGAAAATTATTATTATCTGGAATATCACAAAATAATCCTAAAATGGAAGTTATAACTTCAGTAAAAAAATTCCTGGATAATAATACAAATAAAATTTATAAAAGAATGCTTGATATTGACATTTTTGCAACTGATGTTTATACATTAGGATATAGAGGCGATTCTATGGCTAATTTGGATTATACTAAAAATATGGTTATTATTTAATAGTTTTTGTAAATTAATTTATTAAAAGGAGGATATATAGAGTGGGGACAGAACAAAAAGTTAAAATATTATATACAAATTGGAAAGGTGAAACTGCTTATAGAAATATAATTCCAAAATCTATTGAATTTAAATCTACACAATGGCACAAACAAGAACAATGGATTTTAAATGCTTATGATATGGATAAACAAGCAGATAGAGGGTTTGCAATTAATGATATTAAGGAATGGAAAATATAATTAAAATATATTAATAAATAAAAAAGGAGAAAATACAAATGAATGAAATTTTTGCAGATTTACATGTACATATAGGAAGATCAGAAAACGGAAAGCCAATAAAAATAACAGCAGCAAGGTCACTAAATTTTGCTAATATTGCAAAAGAATGTGTTGATAGAAAAGGAATAAGTGTAGTAGGAATAATAGATTGTGCATCACCATATGTAATAGAAGATATAGAAAACTTTTTAGCAACAGGTGAAGCATACGAAATAGCTGATGGAGGAATTATTTATAAAGATAAAGTTTGTATAATTTTAGGAAGTGAAATAGAAACATCAGAAATAAATGATCAAGGAAAAACTGGAAGTGCACATAATCTTTGCTATTTCCCAAGTTTAAAAGATATAAAGGCTTTTTCAAAAGAAATGAGTACACATATAAAAAACATAACATTAAGTTCACAAAGAGCTAATATATCAGCATATGAATTGATTGATATTGTTGAAAAATATAATGGTGTATTAATTCCAGCACATGCTTTTACACCACATAAAAGCTTTTATGGAAATTGCACAGATAGGTTGTCAAAAATTTTTAAAGAAAAGTTTGAAAGAGTACCAGCAATAGAATTGGGGCTAAGTTCAGATACTTTCTTAGCAGATACAATATCTGAATTAGAAACAAAAACTTTTTTAACAAATTCAGATGCACATTCATTACCTAAAATAGCTAGGGAGTATAATAAAATTTTGGTTAATGATATTAGTTTCAAAGAACTTATGATGGCTATAAAAAATGAAGGCGGAAGAAAAATTATAGCCAATTATGGTTTAGACCCAAAACTAGGAAAATATCATAGAACATATTGTGAAAAATGTGATAAAAGAATAGAAGGAGAAGCTCCTGTTTTGCATTGCCCAGATTGTGATAGTTCAAACATAACAATGGGTGTTTTTGATAGAATAGAAGTTATAAAAGACAAAAAAGAAACTAAGAGTCCAGATTTTAGACCTCCATATATTTATCAAATCCCTTTGACTTTTATACCTGGGGTTGGTCCTAAGGTTATTGAGAAGCTATTGGGCAATTTTGAGACAGAGATGAATGTGTTGCATAAAATGTCTAGAGATGATATTGAAGGTGTGGTTGGTGCAAAGGTTGCCAATGCTATTTCAAATGCTTGCTCTGGAAATGTTAATATTCAAGCTGGCGGCGGAGGTGTTTATGGTAAGATAAGTGTGGGGTAATTGGGGACGTTTATTATTGGACATTTTTGTCGTACTTGGGACAGATATTATAAATAATTAGATTGATTCGAAAATATTTCAGCTAGTTAAAAGCAATAAAACCGTAAGACTAAAATTGGTGCCGGTATAGATGCATATGTATAAAATTCACACAAAAATGTCTGCAATTGCAAAAAATCCCAGTTGACAAATCAGAAAAAAAGCGTATAATATAAATATAGTTTAAAGACTAAAATGAGACAAAGTAAAGCAAAAACCGTCTTAAGAGAGGATTAGTCATAGGCTGAAAGCTAATCTAGAAGGGTATGTTTGAAAAACTACCTCATTGTTGCTGGCGATTTTGTAAGCCAGACGTATAACTTGCGTTAAAAGTTTTTAATTAAGTAAAAATTAGGATGGAACCGTGTTATATAATAGTAAATTAAATATTTATGGCACTCCTATGAATACAAAAAGCATTTTGTGTTCATAGGAGTGCTTTTTGCTTTTTATAACATGTGGAACAATAAGATAAGTCCACAAATAAAAAATGGTGCATCATGCCAAAACTAAAACATATAAAAAGGAGGAAATAAATATGGTTAAGATTGAATTGAAAGATGGCTCTATAAAAGAAGTAGAGCAAGGTAGCAGTATTTTGGATATTGCAAAAAGCATAAGCGAAGCATTAGCTAGAGTTGCAACAGCAGGAAAAGTAGATGGCGAAGTAAAAGATTTAAGAACAGTAATTAATGAAGATTGTAAATTAGAAATTTTGACTTTTGATAATGATTTGGATGGTAAAAAGGCATATTGGCATACAACATCACATATTATGGCACAAGCTATAAAAAGATTGTTCCCAGAAGTTAAACTTGCAATTGGACCTTCAATTGATGAGGGATTTTATTATGATTTTGATACAGAAAATCCCTTTACAGATGATGATAAAGCAAGAATAGAAGAAGAAATGAAAAAAATAATTAAAGAAGATATAGCAATTGAAAAATTTTCACTTCCTCGTAAAGAAGCTTTAGATTTAATGAAAGATGAACCTTATAAAGTAGAGTTAATAAATGATTTACCAGAAGGAGAAGAAATTAGTTTTTATAAACAAGGTGATTTTACAGATTTATGTGCTGGACCTCATTTAATGAGTACAGGAAAAGTAAAATCTGTTAAAATTTTAAGTTCATCTGGAGCATATTGGAGAGGTAGCGAGAAAAATAAAATGCTTCAAAGAATTTATGCTATTTCATTTCCAAAGGCTAGTCAATTAGAAGAGCATTTACAATTTTTAGAAGAAGCAAAACAACGTGACCATAGAAAAATTGGTAAAGATTTAAAATTATTTATGACACATAAATTAGTTGGGGCAGGTCTTCCAATGTATTTACCAAATGGTGCTACAATAAGAAGAACACTTGAAAGATATATACAAGATAAAGAATTAGCTTTAGGATATTCACATGTGTATACACCATCACTTGCAAATGTTGAATTGTATAAAACAAGTGGACATTGGGACCATTATAAAGATGATATGTTTCCTGTTATGAAAATGGATGAAGAAGAGATGGTTTTGAGACCAATGAATTGTCCACATCATATGTTAATTTATAAGAGCGAATTGCGTTCATATAGAGATTTACCAATTAAGATAGGTGAACTTGCTCATGATTTTAGATATGAAAATAGTGGTGCTGTATGTGGATTAGAGAGAGTTCGTCAAATGTGCCAAAATGATGCTCACTTGTTTGTAAGACCTGATCAAATTAAAGAAGAGGTTGGTAAGGTTTTAAAATTAATTAAAGAAGTATATCAAGATGATTTTGGATTTCCAGCAGAGTCATTTAAATATAGATTATCTTTGCGTGATAAGGCAAATAAAGAAAAATATATTGATAATGATGAAATGTGGGAAACAGCTGAAAGTCAATTAAGAGCTATATTGAAAGAATTAAATATAGAATTTTATGAGGCTGAAGGTGAAGCTGCATTCTATGGACCTAAGATTGATATTCAGATAAAGACAGCTTTAAATCATGATGTTACAATTCCAACATGTCAATTGGATTTTGCTTTACCAGAAAGATTTGATTTGAAGTATATTGGGGAAGATGGAAAAGAACATAGACCTGTTGTAATTCATAGAGCAATTTTGGGGTCTTCTGATAGATTTATGTCTTTCTTAATAGAAGAGACAAAGGGGAATTTCCCAACTTGGCTTGCTCCTGTTCAAGTCAAAGTTATGACTATTACTGATGCACAACATGAGTATGCACAAGAGGTTGTGAACAAATTGACTAAGAATTTGATTAGGGTTGAATTTGATGATAGAAATGAGAAGATTGGATATAAGATTCGTGAGGCTCAATTGGAGAAGGTTCCTTATATGCTTGTTATAGGTGATAAGGAAGTTCAGGCTGGAACTGTTGGTGTACGTTCTAGAAAAGATGGCGATGTGGGAGCTATGGGGGCTGAAGAGTTTATTGAGAAAATTAAAAATGAGATTGAGAATTATCAGTAGGAATGGGGCTTTTTGGCGATTTTTTGCTGGTGTGAAAAAGTGTTAGGTATTTAAAACAGCAGTTATTTTGAGGTGTGATTTTGTGTGAAAGTTGTGACTTGAAATAAGTGCTGTTTTTTGTGTTTCTTTTGGCTTTTTGGTGGCACCGAGAGAAAAAATTTGTTACTTTTGAAAAAATAAGTTCCTCTAAATGCGGTGGAGTGCGTACTGCGTTTGGAGGGACTTGTTACGATAATGGGTTGGGGTAGATGTTTTGGGGATTAGGTCGGAGACTTATTTTTTCAAAAGTAAAAATTTTTTGCTCCGAATGAGGGGAGGATGAGACTGCTTGAAGCGGGAATTTTGAAATTAAAATTTTGTAGTATAACTTTTTTGATTTGAGTGCATATTGTTGTAGGAATTATGATATAATATGTATATACAATGTTATTGAATTTATTGACATTGTAATTTAAAAATGCTATAATTCATATAATAGTAAAAAGAGAGGAGTGAGGAAAAATGGCACAAACAAATATAAGTATTAGAATAGATGAAGAATTAAAAAAGCAATTTGAAAAATTCTGCTCAGATACAGGAATGACAATGACAACAGCATTTAATATTTTTGTTAAAAAGGCAGTAAAAGAACAAAGAATTCCTTTTGAAATAACAGCAGATCCTTTTTATAGTGCTGCCAATATGGAAAGATTAGAAAAAGCTGTAAAAGATATTGAAAAAGGAAAAATTACAGTTCATGATTTAATAGAGGTGGAAGATGAATAAGGCTTGGCAAGACGATGCATGGGAGGATTACTTATATTGGCAGACACAAGATAAGAGAACTCTTAAGAGGATTAATCTAATATTAAAAGATATAGATAGAAATGCGTATGAAGGGTTGGGAAAACCAGAGGCTTTATCAGGAAATTTAGCTGGATATTGGAGTAGAAGAATTGATGATAAGAATAGAATAGTTTATAAAATTGAGAATAATCAAGTTTTAATTGCTCAATGTGGTTCTCATTATAGGGATAAATAGAGAGTTGGGGGGGTGCACCGAGAGAAAAAATTTGTTACTTTTGAAAAAATAAGTTCCTCCAAACGCGGTGGAGTGCGTACTGCGTTTGGAGGGGCTTGTTACGATAATGGGTTGGGGTAGATGTTTTGGGGCTTAGGTCGGAGACTTATTTTTTCAAAAGTAAAAATTTTTTGCTCCGAATGAGGTGATAAGAAAAAAAGGAAGGAAAAACTTTTTTGTTTTCCTTCTTCTTTTATTTTTTTCATATTTTAATATTTGTTGGATATATTTTAACTCTTTTATCTTCTGGAAATTGATCAGCTCTATATGTTTCTATTATATAATTGTTTTTAGAGTCAAATTTAATAGTAATGGATTTTGAATATTCGAAATTTCTATCTGAAAATTCTGCAATTATTAAACTGGCCTTGCAATATTTTAGCGTTTCAAATGTTGTTATAAATCCTATTCCTGTACCACCAGTATCTGCATGTGTTGTGGCGCGTTCTAGCCCTAATTTAGATAAGGTTTCTATTTTGAATTCTATTCCAGTGTCATATATGCTGAATTCATAAGTATTGTCTTTAATTCCTAAAATAATCATAATTGCTCTGTTTTTATTGGAACTGTAATTGATTGCAATTATTGAGTTTCGTATTAAATCTCCAATTAAAGTTTCAAATTTGTTTTTAGGTATAATGTTATTTATTAATTGATAAATATCACTAGTTAGTCTTAATGTGAAATCAATATTATTTTTCTTGCATTCATTTTGCATATAAATAAACATGTCATCTATTTCAGAAATATTGGTTTTAGGTAATATGGCTTGAGTTTTAGTATTTGAAATAGTTGAAGTATATTCTCTAGATAAAGTATCTATCCTGTCTATGATACTTCCATATTCTTCTTTGAATAGTGTTTTATTGTTTTTTATTAGATTATCTAATTTTAAGTTTAATGCTTGTTGTCTATGATAAAACTCATGATTTGCTTTTACTAAATTGTTCTTCTCTTTTAGAAGTATTTCAAATTTATTTTTACTTTCAGCTATTTCTTGCTCATAATCTTTTAGCGTTTTTTCTAAAAGTTTTTGTTTTTGGTAGATTATGAAGGATTTTTGAATGATTATAAACATAAAAATTCCAAATAAAGCAAATGTAATAACCAACAATTTAAATGGAATTGTATAAAAACAATTTGCTAGAAAATAAATTAATAGTGTGCAAACACTAATGTGTAAAACTAAAGTGTCTATATATTCATTATTTTTATTTAAAAAAGAAAAGCCATATTTAAATTTTTTTATTTTAAATAGTAGATAACATAAAAATAAAGCTACTATACCTATTATAATTATGAATAAAGGATTTGTATAAAACATTAGTAAATTGGATATTTTTAATATTAATAACAGTATTATTGAAGATATAAGGAAAATTATATGAGATAACGATATAGATATAATAGTTGCTATTAATGAATATCCAATTTTAATTTTAATTAATATGCACGTTAAAATTGCATAAGCAAGATATAAAATAGAATTTAGCAGAAAGTTATAAGTAAAATTGGTAAAAATAGTTTGAGCAAATGTTAACAATACTATAAATAATGTAATTAAAATGACTTTTATTTTATCTAAATTTTTTATATGTAATAGTTTTATATATGCAAATTCCATGCAAAGATTTATGCTAATAAATTTAATAAAAAAATCAATTGTTATAATATTATCACTCCTTTCTTTTTTATTATATATTAAAAATCAAAAGGAAGCAACTACTAGTAATTGCTTCCTTTTGATTGATTTGAATTGGATTCTCGAATTATAATCTGAAAATCCATTCAAGTGCTTTCCAGAAGTCATCCCACATAAGATTCACTCCCTTTTTTTATTTGTACATTCAGTACATAACAAAAAAATATCATCCATACTCGCAAGTACAGATGATAAAAGGAAGTGCAATTAAACGACAAAATATGACAAAATATGACAAAAAATAAAAAACAATTTAAAATGAAGTGAAACTCAAAAAAGTTCACTTCATTTTAAATTGCTTTTTTAATTTTATCTGCATAATAGTACATAAATTCAGTTGGTGTTGGAATACCAGTTTCATAATTGATTTTTGCTGTATAATTTTTTTCTAAGTCTTCTAAGCTTGATCGTCTCCAAGCGTGTAAAATAGCATTTTGCATAGCTCTGCTAATTGTACTACTAGAACGTTTGTATTTATTAGTCAAATATTGTACAACAGTTATTCTGGTATCTGATTTATCCTGATTTAGAATATAATAAATTGCGTCATATAAATATTTACGTCCTTGAAGGTGTAAACCTACTCCTATTAAATCTAATTCATAGTTTATTTTATCAGAAATTAGTTTTTCTAAATCATTTGAATTAGTATCTTTGATATATTGAATAGTACTGATAGGTGTATCTGAAGAATAATCATTTAACAATAATAAAGTATTAATTACATTTTCGGCAGAGTAATTTTTATGTTTTTTATAAAAGATTAAATCTATACCTTTATCATGAAGGTAATTATATACAGATTCGGAAGATACAATGGTGGTTACTACTATTTTAGGCTTTTTGGCAAATTTCATTTTGGATATAGTTTCTAATAATGCAAAGCTTGTGTCATTTCCGGTTCCTTTATGTAATTCTAAATCTAATATAATTCCAGCCGGATTAAATTTTTTTATATATTCTAAACCTTCTATATCTGAACCTGTTATGCCAATAAATTTTACATTGTTTTTGGTACTTACATACTTTTCAAAAATATTGCATTCATCAATATTGTCTTCAACTAATAATAAAGTCATAGGTGCTTTTTCCATAACTATTTAATGTATTTTATAAAAAATACATTTTAAATTCCCTCCTTTAAAATAAAATATATATTATATATAACATAAATTTTTTTAGTTTACCATATACGTATAGATATAAAATATCACTTTTTGTCATATTTTTGTATGTTATATTGAAAGTAATATTATGATTTTGAAGGGAGGAAATATAATATAGTAAATATATTATATGAAAAATATGAAGGAAGAAGTTGGAAAAAGGATTGAGGGTATAAGAAAAGAATTAAAATTGACAAAAGAAAAATTTGCTAAAAAGATAGGTGTTTCTGGGCAATTTTTAGGTATGGTTGAAAAAGGAAAAAGTAGTTTATCATATGAAAAATTAGAAAAATTATGCGATTTAACAGGGTATTCTGCAGATTATATTCTATTTGGAAAAGATGATAGAATAAGGAGAGAAACTAAACAGGTATTAAGTGGATTTAATGATAGACAAATTCAGCAAGCTTGCGGAATTATTAGTCAAATTGCTACTTTTATAAAAAATAGTGATATAGCATAATTTTATGTAATTATCTAATTAGAAAACTTGCAATATATATATCAAGACTAAGGCATGAGTAAAATTTTTGTGTCTTAGTCCTGTTGTATCTATAATGATATTTGACAATAAAAAAATATTTTGCTAATATTAAAAAATAATAGTACCTGAAATATAATCGGAGGTGATAGTTTGAAAATATCTACTAAAGGAAGATATGCATTAAGAGTGATGATAGATTTAGCAATAAATAATGGAGAAGACTATATTTCAATAAAAGATATATCTATCAGACAAGGAATTTCTAATAAATATTTAGAACAAATAATAGCTATGTTAAATAAAGCAGGATATTTAAAAACAGCAAGGGGAAATAATGGAGGATATAAATTAGCAAAAAAACCAAAAGAATATGTAGTAGGAGATATTTTAAGAGCTACAGAAGGCGATTTAGCTCCAATAGCATGTGTTACAGGTGAACAGTGTTCTAATAAAGCAAACTGTAAAACTTTTTCATTTTGGAAAGGATTAGATGATGTCATAAATGAATATGTTGACAGTAAAACATTAGAGGATTTAATTAAATAGAACAATAATTTAATTAATTATTAAATAGCATAAAATTAAAATTAAAACTTTGAACCAAAAACAACCATATTATCATAATTCACAAACATATACCAAAAACAGTAGAGTAGGCAAAATAAAATATATTAAAATGCAGTGGATGTGCAGTTTGGGAGCGTGAGCACTAATACATTTTAACAAATCCAAACGACCAGCAAAGGAACGAAATTTTAATATATTTTATTTTGCTGACTAATTTTATGGCTATCACTCTAAACATAAGAACCACAAATTTTAATGACAAATTTCAAAACTTTATTTTTTTTGCCACAATTCCTATTGACACACTAGGAAATAGATGTTATAATTCCTACTAAATAAGTATGAAAAAGGAAGGGAAAACAAAAATGGAAAATATTTATTTTGATAATTCAGCTACAACTAAACTAGATCAATCAGTTTTAGAAGAAATGATACCATATTTAAAGGATGAATATGGAAATGCATCATCAATTTATAAAATAGGAAGGAATAATAGATGTGCAATAGAAAATGCAAGAGAAAAGGTTGCTAAAATAATAAATGCAGAACCGCAAGAAATATATTTTACTTCAGGTGGTACAGAATCTGATAATACAGCAATAAGAGGAATAGCATATGCTAATAGAAAAAAAGGAAATCATATAATTACTTCCAAAATCGAACATCCTGCTATACTAGAAACTTGCAAACAGTTAGAAAAAGAAGGGTTTGAAGTTACATATGTAAATGTAAATGAAAATGGAATTCTCAAATTAGATGAACTAAAAAAATCAATAAAGAATACTACAATTCTAATTTCTATAATGTTTGCAAATAATGAAATTGGAACAATACAACCAATAGAGAAAATTGGAAAAATTGCTAAAGAGAACAACATAGTATTTCACACAGACGCAGTACAAGCAATAGGAAATATAAGAATTGATGTAAAGAGGATGAACATAGATAGTTTATCTATGTCTGCTCACAAATTTTATGGACCAAAAGGAATAGGTGTTTTATACATGAAAAAAGGTGTGAAATTTGATAAACTTATGAATGGAGGGCATCAAGAAAGAAACAAAAGACCTGGAACTGAAAATGTGCCAGCTATTGTAGGACTAGGAAAAGCCATTGAGCTTGCATATGAAAATTTTGATGAGCATAACACAAAAATAAAAGAATTGAGAGATTACTATGTATCAGAGGTACAAAAAAGAATTCCATATATAAAAATAAATGGTGATATGGAAAACAGACTTCCTGGTAATAGCAACATTTCCTTTAGATTTATTGAAGGTGAAGGTTTATTATTAAATTTGGATTTAAAAGGAATATGCGCATCAAGCGGTAGTGCATGTACTAGTGGCTCTTTAGACCCATCACATGTACTTCTTGCAATTGGACTTCCACATGAAATTGCTCATGGAAGCTTACGAATAAGTATAGGAAAATATAATACAAAAGAAGAAGTCGATTATTTATTAGATAATTTAGTTGAAATAGTAAAAAGATTGAGAAATATGTCACCTTTATATGATAGTTTTATAAAATCTTTAAATTAAGTAAATATAAGAAATAAAAAGTAAAAGGAGGAAATAATATATATGGAACCATATAATGATAAGGTTATTGAACATTATTCAAATCCCAGAAATGTTGGAGAAATAGAAAATGCAAGTGGAATAGGTGAAGTTGGAAATCCTATTTGTGGGGATATTATGAAAATGTATCTTAAAATTGAAAATAATGTTATAACAGACATAAAGTTTAAAACATTTGGATGTGGTGCTGCAATTGCTACAAGTAGTGTTTCAACAGAACTTATTAAAGGAAAAACAGTGGAAGAAGCATTAAAATTAACTAATAAAGATGTTGTTAATGAACTAGGTGGATTACCACCTGTAAAATTGCATTGTTCTGTTTTAGCAGAAGAGGCTATACATGAAGCTATTGCGGATTATTATAGAAAACAAGGTAAGTATTCTGAAGAAGAAATTAAAAAAATTTGTAATTTAAAAGAACATAAATGTGAACATTGTGGGTAAGTAATGAACTTACTCATTTTTAATATAATAAAATAATAATATCTAGGAAAAATTTAATATATTATTATTTTTGAACTGTGTTGTAAGGTGCAATTCAAAGTCGAAAATACACATATTTGGAATTTTGAAAATAGCTTGACTTTTTCTAAATGAAAATATATAATAAGCAATGTTAAATTAATAAAATGTTGGGAGGATACAATGTTACAATTAAGAAATATAAAAAAGAGTTTTAAAACAGGGGATTTCATACAACATGCTTTAAAAGGAATAAGTTTAGATTTTCGTGAAAATGAATTTGTGGCAATACTTGGAACAAGTGGAAGTGGAAAAACTACATTGCTAAATATAATAGGTGGTTTAGACCAATATGATTCAGGAGATTTAATAATAAATGGAAAGTCTACAAAAGACTTTAAAAGTAAAAATTGGGATTCATACAGAAATAATTCAGTTGGTTTTATTTTTCAAAGTTATAACTTAATAAGCCATATTTCAGTTTTAGCAAATGTTGAAATGAGTATGACATTAAGTGGAGTTTCATCAAGAGAAAAAAGAAAAAGGGCATTAGATGTATTAGAAAAAGTAGGACTAAAAGACCATGCAAATAAAAAGCCAAATCAGTTATCAGGTGGTCAAATGCAAAGAGTTGCTATTGCAAGAGCTTTAGTAAACAATCCAGATATTATTTTAGCAGATGAACCTACAGGTGCATTAGATTCAGAAACTTCAGTACAAATTATGGATTTAATAAAAGAAATTGCTAAGGAAAAATTAGTGATAATGGTAACTCACAATCCAGAACTTGCAAAAGAATATGCAACAAGAATTGTAAATATAAAAGATGGAGAAGTTATAAGTGATTCTAATCCGGTAAGTGAAACTGAAACATTAAATAAAGATTACAAAATGAAGAAAACTTCAATGGGATTTTTCTCAGCTTTAAAACTATCTTTTACAAATATATGGACCAAAAAAGGAAGAACATTACTTACTTCTTTTGCATCAAGTATTGGTATAATAGGAATAGCTATAATACTAAGTTTATCATCTGGGTTTCAAATTAAAATAGATGAATACATGAAAGATGCAATGGATAAATTTCCTATAATTATTGATACACAAGTTGCGGAAATTGATGAAGAAACTATGAAAGAACAATCTGATGAGGTTTCAAGTATTCTGAAAGGAACTGCAGAATATGCAGATACTGATGAGGTTGTATTATATGATTCAACATTTAGCTCTAAAATACATAACAACATTATTTCAGATGAATATAGAAATTATATAGAAAGTGCAGATAAGAACATTTGTAGTAGTATAGGATATATTCATGTTACATCAATGAATGCATTAAGAAAAATTGATAATAAAGTTCAACCAGTTCAATTTTCAGCTGGTATAAACCAACAAGCTCAAAGTACAGCTAATGGTATGACTAATATGTCTGTAACAACATATCCAAAAATGCTTGATAAAAATAGAGATTATTTAAAAGAATATTATGATATATTAGAGGGTGAATATCCAAGCAATACAACTGATGTTGTTTTAGTTGTAGACAATAAAAATAGAGTAGATATTAAAACAATGAAAAATCTAGGTTTTAATACTGAAAATGGTGAACCAATAAAATTTGAAGATATAGTTGGAACAGAATTAAAAATAGTTTCTAATGATGATTATTATGTTAAAACACAGTATGGTTTTATGCCAAAAAGTAATTATGATGAGATGTATAATTCAGATGATAATATTACATTAAAAATAGTTGGTATTGTAAGATCAAAACCTAGTGTGAAAATATCATTATTAGCAGGAGGAATTGCATATAGTAATGATTTGGCAGAACAAATAATAGATAAAAATATTAATTCAGAAATTGTAAAAGCACAACAAGAGGCAGATTACAATATATTTACAAAAGAGAAATTTCAAGATGAAGATGGAAAAACAAATATGCTTTGGGTTTTAGGTGGAACTAAAATTCCTGCTGCTGCAATTTTATATCCAACATCATTTGATAATAAAGATGAATTAATACAATATTTAGATAAATATAATGAAGGAAAAAATAATGATGATAAAGTAATTTATATGGATTTATCTGAAACACTAACAGGAATGACTTCTGGAATAATGGATGCAATAACTATTGTTTTAGTAGCATTTTCAGCTATTTCTTTGGTTGTATCTACAATAATGATTGCAATAATTACATATATTTCTGTTTTAGAAAGAACAAAAGAAATAGGAATTTTACGTGCTATTGGTGCTAGAAAGAAAGATATAACTAGGGTGTTTAATGCAGAAACATTTATTATAGGGTTATGTTCAGGCGGTTTAGGTATTTTGATTGCAAGGTTGATGTTGATTCCGATAAATAGTGTTTTAAAGGGATTGACTGATTTAGAGAATATAGCTGTGTTAAAACCTATTTATGCAGTTTTGTTAGTTGCAATTAGTGTAGGATTGACTTTGATTGGTGGATGGATTCCTGCTAAGATGGCTGCAAAGAAGGATCCGGTAAAGGCTTTGAGAACGGAGTAGGTACTAATTATTAATTTCTTTTGCAATTGACCGGCAGAAAACTAGTATTATGTAGTCACAAGAATATATATTGTGATTACATAATACTAGTTTTCTGCCTACTCTACAATATAAAGTGTTTATGAGTAAGTAAGAATTAGAAAAATTTAATAAAAACTCTATAAAAAATAAAAATAGTATGTTATAATAGATTCAATTATTATTAGAATAAAAACAAATATAGGAGGAATTAAAAAATGAGTGGACATTCAAAATGGCATAACATTGCAGCAAAAAAAGGTAAAGCAGATGCTGCAAGAGGAAAAGTATTTACAAAATTAGGTAGAGAATTATTAGTAGCAGTAAAACAAGGTGGACCAGATCCATCAGGAAATTCAAAATTAAAAGATGTAATAGCAAAATGTAAAGCAGCAAATATGCCAAATGATACAATAAATAATGCAATAAAAAAAGCTTCAGGAGCAGGAAATACTGCAAATTATGAAGAAGTAACATATGAAGGATATGGACCAAATGGTGTTGCTGTTATAGTAGAAGGTAGTACAGATAATAAAAACAGAACAGCTGCAGATGTTCGTCATGCATTTGATAAATCAGGAGGAAATTTAGGTACATCAGGTTGTGTATCATATATGTTTAATAAAAAAGGTGTAATTGTTATTGATAGAACAACAACAGATATGACTGAAGATGATTTAATGATGTTAGCTTTAGAAAGTGGAGCAGAAGATTTTTCTGCAGAAGATGAAGTATATGAAATAACTACAGCACCAGAAGATTTTTCTGCAGTTCGTGAAAAATTGGAAGAACAAGGATTGGAATTTTTAGAGGCAGAAGTGCAAATGGTTCCAACAACATATACATCATTAGATGAAAATGGAGCAGCAAAAATGCAAAGATTTCTTGATATGTTAGATGATTTAGATGATGTAACTAATGTTTACCATAACTGGGATGAATAATTTTATAAAATACAGTTCTATTATAGAAAAAATAAACATACTATATTAATAGTATGTTTATTTTTTGTTGTAAAGCTAAAGTAATCAAAGTAAGGAGAGATATAAACCAAAGATGGATAAAAAAGAAATGATTAAAATTACTATATTTAAAAATCTTCCTCCAGAATTAGTAAAAGAAATAGAATGTGTAAATTTTGAAAAAGTAGAAGAAATACGAATTAGGGTGAATAGACCAGTTATATTGAAAATGGGATTAAATGAAATTGTTTTAAAACATGGAGTTGATTCAGAAGGAATATTAAATATATTACAAAATTTTTGCAATAGCTCAATATATAGTTATCAGAATCAAATATGTGGGGGATTTCTAACAATTCCTGGAGGACATAGAGTAGGTATTAGTGGAAGTGTTATTTTAAAAGATGGAAAGGTTAGTAATGTTACAAATTTATTTTCACTAAATATAAGAATAGCAAAAGAGATAAAAGGGTGCTGTACACCAATTCTTCAATACATAATAGATATTTCGAAAAATACTGTATACAATACTTTAATAGTTTCACCACCAGGAGCTGGAAAAACAACAATGTTAAGAGATATAGTTAATAAAATAAGTAATGGAATTCCAGAAATAAATTTTAAGGGTATAAATGTGTGTGTGATAGATGAAAGAGGGGAAATTGCTGCTATGCATAAAGGAGTTCCGCAAAATGATATAGGAATAAGAACAGATGTGTTAGATAATGTACCAAAAACTATAGGAATAAAAATGGCTGTAAGGTCTTTAGCACCAAAAGTGATTGTAGCAGATGAAATTGGAAATAAAGAGGATGCTGAAATTATTAATTATGCAATATGTTCAGGTGTTAAAGGAATTTTTACTGCACATGGAAATAATATTCAAGATTTAAGATATAATCCAGAAATTAGTAAATTGATTAATTTAGGAGTTTTTGAAAAAATTGTTTTCCTTGATTCAGAAAAAAGAGGATATATAAAAAATGTAGTTCTAAAAAACAGATAACTAGAATATATTGTATAGAGGTGAAAATCATGTATGTGCTTAAATGGATTTTATTGATAGGTGTGTTTTGTACAAGCACAACTATAGGAACTTTAATTTCAAAAAAATATTCTAGTAGAGTTCAAATATTAAAAGAAATAAAAAATGCATTAAATATATTTGAAGTAAAAATTAATTTTTCTTGTGCTACAATTCCAGAAATTTTTAATGAAATATCACAAAAGATTAAAGGAAGTGCAGGAAAAATTTTTGCAGATACAGTTGAGATTATTAAAAATAAAGATGCAACTCTTACGGTAGGAGAAGCATGGGAAAAGGCTTTAGAAAATAATTCAGAAAATTTAAAAAAAGAAGATGTAGAAAGTATAAAACCATTAGGAAGATTATTAGGAAGCACAGATGTCGATGGTCAAATAAATCAAATAGAACTGGTGTGTGAATTTTTAGAAGAACAAATAGCACAAGCAACAGAAGAGAAAAATAAAAATGAAAAGCTATACCAAAAATTAGGAGCTATAGTAGGATTAGTAATAGTAATAGTATTGATATAATTTTATATTAGGAGGGCATATATACATATGAATATTGATTTATTATTCAAGATAGCAGGAGTAGGTATATTAGTGGCAGTACTACATCAAGTATTAGCAAAAGCAGGAAGAGAAGATCAAGCTATGATGACAACATTAGCAGGATTGGTTATTGTTTTAACAATGGTAATAAAAGAAATTAGTACTTTATTTACAACTGTAAAAACAATGTTCAATTTATAAAAGTGGAGGTAAACAATAATGGATATTATAAAAATAATAGGTATTGGATTAATCTCGTTAGTAATAACTATTATAGTAAAACAGTACAAGCCTGAATTTGCAGTATATATATCATTAATAGCTGGTGCACTAATATTAATGCTAGTTTTTGATAAATTGTCTGAGGTGATTAAATTATTGAATAATTTAGCAAGTAAATCTGCAATTAATAGTAAATTTATTTCATTACTAATTAAAATAACTGGAATAGCTATACTTACTGAATTTGCAGTAAGCATATGCAAAGATTCCGGAGAAACAGCTATTGCAAATAAAATGGACATAGGTGGAAAAATAATGATTATTGCTGTATCTGTGCCAATAATTTCAAGCCTCTTGGAAAATGTTATTAAAATATTACCATAAATTTAACTGCCAAAGAGAAAATATTATTAAAGTATTACCATAAATTTAACTGTCAAAATAAAGATATTATTAAAGTATTACCATAAATTTAATTGTGAAAAACTAATTAGTAATAATTCACTTTTTTGGCAATTAAAAAAAGGAAGAAAAATGAAAAAAATTTTAATTATTTTAATTATTATGCAAACTATTATACTAATAAATCCATTTTGTTTATTTGGCTATACAGAAGCTACTACTAATAACACAGATGAAATTATAAATATACAAAAAGATACATTAAATATATCAGATTTTATTAATGAATCAGAAAAATATACAAGAGAATCAATGCCTGAAATAGATCTAAATAATTTATTATCAAGTGCAATTACAGGAAATATTGATAATGTAAAATTAATTAGATTATTCTGTAGTTTGTTAGGAAAAGAGGTATTAAGCTCTATTACAGTTATAAGTAGTATAATAGTTATTATTGTAATACACAGCATTTTAAAAAGTATAAGTGATGGATTAGGAAATAAAAGTGTTGCACAAATTACATATTATGTTCAATATATATTAATAGTAACATTAGTAATGACAAGTTTTGCAGATATAATTAATATGGTAAAAGAATCTATACAAAATTTAGTTGGATTTATGAATTCACTAATTCCTATTTTGATTACATTAATGATAACTACAGGAAATATTGTATCAGCAGGAATGCTTCAACCAATAATCTTATTTATAATTACAATAATTGGTAACTTTATAGTTAATGTAATAATTCCAATAGTATTAGTTTCAACAGCATTAGGAATAATTTCACAAATATCAGACAAAGTACAAATAGATAAATTAGCTAAATTTTTTAAATCAAGCAGCATATGGATATTAGGTATTATACTAACTTTATTTGTAGGAATAACATCTTTAGAAGGAAGTTTAAGTAGTAGTGTTGATGGAATAACAGCTAAAACAACCAAAGCAGCGGTTTCAAATTTTATACCAGTTGTTGGGAAGATATTAGGAGATGCTGTTGATACAGTTATGGGTTGTAGTATCATTTTAAAAAATGCATTAGGCATTGTGGGAGTAATAATTATAATAGGAATTTGTGCAATACCTATATTAAAACTAGTTACACTAATGTCAATGTATTACATAGGAGCAGCACTTTGTCAGCCAATTGCAGATAGCAAAATAATAAAATTATTATCACAAATGGGTGATACATTTAAATTATTGTTAGCTATTTTAACAAGTGTTTCTGTAATGCTTATTATAGGCGTAACAGTAGTTATAAAAATATCTAATGCAGGTATTACATGATTAAATAAAACAATGTTACAAAATTGCAAAAGGAGTGAAAATGTTGGAATTTATTAGTGTTTGGGCTCAAGGTATTATAGTTTCTGTAATAATTGCTACTATAATTGAAATGATTTTACCAAATAGCAGTAATAGTAAATATATTAAAGTTGTAATAGGAGTATTTATACTATTTACCATAATATCACCAATTATAAATAAATTCAGTAGTAATAAAATTAGCGATAAGATTAATTTTGATTCATATATAGATACTTCCACAAATAATAGTGCTATTACAACAAATGTAAATTTGAATAATGAAGATACAATAAGAAAAATGTATGAAGAGAATTTGAAAATAGATATTAAAACAAAAATTACTCAAAAAGGTTATACAGTAGGAAATATTAATTTAGATATATTAAACAACGATGAATATACATTAAGTAAGATTGATTTAAAAATTGTTGCAAAAAATGAATCTATAAATCAGAACAATAATACTAATGTGACAACAATAGTAGAAAATATTGAAAACATTAGAGTTGATATAGGTGGTAGTAGTAAAAATAAAGAAGAAGAAAAATCTGTTATTAGTGAAAGTGAAAAAAGAAAATTGAAAGAGTATTTAAGTAGTGTTTATGAAGTAAGTGAAAACAATATTTTTGTAAATTAATCGCACTTTAATATATTTAATTTTATAATATATATTAATTAAAACTTATCAGATACATAAAAAGTTGACAACACAAAAGTTATTTTTAAATTATGTAAAATTTACGAATGATTAATAAATATTTTATAGGAAAATGAACAAATGAAAGGAGGAAAATAATGAGTGGACTAAAGGAAAAATTCTTAACAAAAATTGAAAAAAAAGGAGATAAAAAATCGATAGAGAACTTAGTTGTATTTGTAATAATTTTAATAGCTACTATAATATTTATTAATTATATATGGAATGGTAACAAAAAAGAAACAAAAGAAGAACAGAAACAAAATGTATTAGCAAATACTACAGTAAATAACAATATTATTGAGAATAATAGTAATAATTTGGAATATCAAATTGAAAATATACTAAAAAAATTAGATGGAGTAGATGATGTAAATGTTTTAATAACATATGAAGAAACTAATAAAGTAATACCAATGTATAATGAAGATATTCAAGAAAATATAACAAAAGAAGAAGATACACAAGGTGGAGTTAGAACAATAAATGAAAGCTCTAGTAAAAAAGAAGTGGTATATGAAGAAAATAATGGAAAAAAATCAGTTGTTACAAGTAGTGTTATAACACCAGAAATAAAAGGAGCGGTAATTATAGCTAAAGGAGCTAATAATAGTAATGTAAAAAGTAATATTATTCAAGCAGTAGAAGCTGCTACAGGACTTCCAACACACAAAATTCAGGTGTTTGAAATGAAAAACTAATTATGAGAAGTCAATAACTTTATGAAAAAATTTAAAAAATTTTTTAGAAATAAAAGGAGATTAATGTATGAAAATTTTGAAAAAAAACCAAGTGATTATTTCTGTATTGGCATTAATGCTAATAACTATAGGTTATATGAATTATACATCTAATATTACTAATACTCTTGAAACAGGAGCTTTAATGAATTCTGAAACTATGGCTGGAATTGGAGATGCGAAATTAGTAAATAGCAATAATGTAGATGATAATGATGGAATAAGCACTGAAGAACAAAATGAAGATGGTTTAAATGAAAATGAAAGCAAAGAACAATTAAATTCAAATGGTGAGTTGCAAAGTGAAATAGGCACAGGAGTTTCTACATCAGAAAATAATAGTACCACTAATGAATTAAATAGAAACTCTCAACAAACATCTGCAAATACTTATGGGAGTGCAGAATATTTTGCAAGCTCTAAATTGGAAAGAGAAAAAATGTATTCACAGATGCTAGAAACATATCAAAAATTATTAGAAAGTCAAACAGTATCTGCAGAACAGAAAACAATTTCAACTCAAGAAATTACCAGTATTAATAATACTAAAAATTCAATAATGATAGCAGAAAATTTAATTAAAAATTTGGGATTTGAAAATGTTGTTATTTTTGTTAATGATAATAGTACTAGTGTTATCATAAAAGCAGAAAAATTGGAAGAAGCTGATGTTGCTCAAATTCAGAATATAGTATGTAGAGAAATTGGTGTTGAAACAGAAAAAATACATATTAGTTTGAAGTAAATTTTGACAATTAATCCAAAATATGTTACAATTAATTTGTCGTTTGACAAAATTAAAAAAAGGATGTTGAGAAAATGAAAAATAAAAAAGTATTAATTACTATGATGGTTGTAATAACTATTTTATTAACTTTTACAATTATAGGAATTATACTAAATAATGTTAATGGAAATATTTTAAAAACTTCTAATAAAAGTGTTACTGAAAATATAGAACAAAATGAACAAATTCAAAAATTAGAAAATACTAACATAAATGAGAATAATAATATAGAAAATACAGAAAATACAGAAAACGGTACAAAAGACAATAACGAGAATAAGGAAACTACAAAAGTTCAGAATATACAAGAAGATAGAATAGAAATGGCAAGTAGAAATGATATGATAGATATAGTTTCAAGCCGTTCAATGATCGAAAGATCAAATGTAAATCCTGTATATGTAAAAATGAATGAAACCACACAAAATGATTATGAAGAATTAAAAACATATATCCCATTAAGTGAAGTTAAAATTTCTTTTAATATGGATGTATCTAAAACAACAGGATTGTCACAAGAGGATTTCGTAACATTAGTTACAAATATGAAATATGATAGAACAGGAATATTAGAAAAAAATGCTGCTTGGATATGGGAATGTTGCCAAAAATATAATGTAAATGAAATATTTGTTTTAGGTATATGTGGTATAGAATCAGGTTGGTGTTCAGCAAAACAACATCAGAACACACATAATTATTCTAGTTTAATGAGTGGTGGGAAATTAATACCATATGCAACAGATGAACAAGGTTTTGAAGCAATGATTAAATTGTTGGGACAAAAATATTTAACACCAGGAGCAAGTCTTTATAGAGGAGCAACTATTACAGGTGTTGGTACTTGTTATTGTAATACTACAACATGGCCTGGAAAAGTATATAAATGTATGACACAAGTTTTTGAATAATATTTTCTTAAAGAAAAAATAAAAAATTTAAATTAATAAATAGTTATAGAAACATAGTAAAAAAGACAAAAATGTTTAAAATGAAAGGTAAAACATTTTTGTCTTTATTTTTTTGTATAAAGGTTGTAAATTTCCAAATAATTGGTATAATAATAAAGAAATTAAAAAACGAAATTAACATTAAGAGAAAAAACAAGGAGGAATTACAAATGGTAAAAAAAGTGGCTATATTAGCTAATGGGGGAGATGTTTCAGGATTTAATGCTGTTATTAGAGCAATTGTAAAAACAGCTGAGCAAAATGGTGTAGAATGCTATGGTTTTATAGATGGATACAGAGGATTACTAAAAAATGATTATGTAGCTCTAAGTACATCAAACAGTAGAAAAGCTTCAGGAATACTACCTAAAGGAGGTTCTATTATAGGTTCATCAACAAATGCAAATGTATTTCATTACAAAATTGTAGAACCAAATGGAGAAGTAGTATATAAAGATTTGTCAGATATATGTGTAGAAAATATAAAAAAAGATGAATTTGATTGTTTGTTCACTTTAGGTGGAGATGGAACACAAAAATCTGCAAGGGACTTTTCATTAAAGGGAATAAATGTCATAGGTGTTCCAAAAACAATAGATAATGATGTTGCATGTACAGATATCACATTTGGATATAATACAGCAGTATCAGTAGCTTCAGATGCATTAGATAGATTACACACAACAGGTGAAACACATCACAGAATAATGGTTTTAGAAGTTATGGGAAGGTATGCAGGCTGGATAGCATTAGAATCAGCAATAGCAGGAGGAGCAGATATTGCTTTAATTCCAGAAATTCCATATGATATAGATAAAGCAGTAGAAAAGATAAATGACAGACGTAATAAAGGCAAAAACTTTAGTATAGTAGTAGTTGCAGAAGGAGCAATGCCAAAAGGTGGAACAATTACAGTTGAAGGAACAAGAGATAATGGTGCTGGTGTAGATAATACAAAACTTGGAGGTATTGGAAATGTTGTTGCAAGACAATTAGAAGAACTAACAGGATTGGAAGCAAGATGTACAGTGCTTGGATATATGCAAAGAGGTGGAACACCAACAGCTTTTGATAGAGTACTATCAACAAAATATGGTTCAAAAGCTATGGAATTAGCATTACAAGGAAAATTTAATGTATTAACAGTACTAAAAAATGGAAAACTAGATTGTGTTTCATTAGAAGATGTAGTAGGAAATAACAAAGTAGTTGGTGCTGTTTCTGGAAATACTACAGAAAGCAATATTAGGAAAGTTACTATGGATGATGATTTAGTTAAAACTGCTAGAAATATTGGTATTTGTTTGGGAGATTAATTACAAAAATTTTAAAAGGGAAGATAACACGAAAAAATTTTCATAATTATTTGTATTTTTTAAAGTTAAAGAAAAGAAGAAAGGAATGAAAATTAAAATGAAATTAAAAATTAAAAATATTCATATAGCAATAATTATAATAGGTATAATTTTTAATTGTATAAGTATATTCCATCAAAATCTTTGGTTTGATGAAGCATATTCAGTAGGACTTGCAAATAAGTCCTTTACTGATATTTGGAAAATAGGTGGAAATGATGTTCATCCTATTTTATATTATTGGATTTTACATATTATTTATTTAATAACAAACTCAAGTATAGAAGGAAGTATAATAGCATATAGAATTTTCTCAGCTGTATGTATTTCTATACTAGGAATTTTAGGATTTACACATATTCGTAAAGACTTTGGAGAAAAAACAGGAGCACTATTTTCATTTTTCTCATATTTTTTACCAGTGATTTGCATATATGCAGCAGAAGTTAGAATGTATTCGTTATCACTTTTACTTGTTACAATTTTAGCAATTTATGCATATAGATTGGCAAAAGGAAATAATTTAAAAGAAAATAATAATAAAAATGAAAATAATTCAGTAAAAAATTGGATTATTTTTGCAACATCAAGTTTATTATGCATTTATTCACATTATTATGGATTAATGGCTGCTGGTATAATAAATTGTATTTTATTAGGATATTTTATAAAACAAAAACAAAAAAGTTCAATAATAAAAATATTATCATTTGGGGCAATTCAATTACTTGCATATATTCCATGGATATTGTATTTTATGAAGCAACTTAAAAATGTTTCAAAAGGATTTTGGATAGGATTTGAATTTCCGAAAACACCAATGGAATTATTAGGGGTTCAATACACAGGAAATTTAGAAAATACAGCAGGATTTATAGTAGCAATGCTTTTGTACATATATGTTGGATATAAAATATATAAAACAATAAAAGAAGAAAAAAATAAGGAAAATAAACAAGAAAACAAACAATACAAATATGCAATTACATCTGCAATAATATATTTTACAGTTATATTTGCAGCAGTAATTGTAACAATAGCTTTAAAAACATCAATTGTATATTATAGATATTTAGTTGTTATAACAGGATTATATATATTCTTTATAAGTTATTTTATAAGTAAAGAGAAAAATAAATACATAATTGGTATAATATGTACTGTTACAGTAATAATGGCAGGGTTCAGTAATTATAAACAAGTAAAAGAAGCATATGATAGTAATAATATGACTCAAATATCATATTTAAAAGAAAATGTACAACCAGATGATGTAATAGTTTTTGATGAGTCAAACTTTGGAACAGGTTCAGTTGTTTCACTTTATTTTACAAACAATAAACAAATTTATTATAATCCATCAAATTGGGGAGTTGAAGAAGCATACAAAGCATTTGGAGAGCAATTAAAAATATACACAAATACAGATTTCTTAAATGAATGTACAGGAAGAGTATGGATTATAGATAATCAAAATTCTGATTATTATAATAAAATATTTAAAAACGAAAACTTTAAAGTTATAAGTCAAAAAGTTATTAATACAAAATACAAAGGATATGTATATAATCTAATACTAGTAGACAAGGAGAAATAAAAATGGTATATGAGTTTGAAATTCCGTCAAAAATAATAGGAAAAGGAAGACCAAGGCTAAATAGTTATACAGGAAGAGTATATACACCTACAAGAACAAAGGATTATGAAGAATTAGTGGAACAATATTTTTTATTAAAATATCCTAGATACAAAACATTAGAAGGAAGAATTAAAATGGATATAGTTGCACATTTTGAAATACCAAAATCTACAACTAAAACAGCAAAAACACAAATGTTAGAAAATACAATTAGTCCTACTAAGAAACCGGATATTGATAATATTGTAAAAATTATTTTAGATGCAATGAATAATATTGCATTTAAAGATGATACTCAAATAACAAAAATTTCGGTTGAAAAAAAATATAGTGAAAGTGAAAAAGTTTTTGTTAAAATAGAAGAGTATTAGTAAAAAATTAAAGAAAGGAGTTCGTATAATGTTTCTATGTTCATTATACGAGGTAAATTATGAAAAAAACTTTAAAATATATATTGATAATCACTGTAATTACAATTTTGTTATTTGCTTTATGTGGATGTAATAATAGTAAAAATAATACAAATAATACATCAAATAAAAACAATAATACAAATTCAACATCAAACAATAATACAAAACAGCAAACAGATATTGAAAAAATAGACTTTGTTTCATCAGCACAAAAACAAATTGCTAATCCTGAAAAAGGTGATACAATAGCTATAATTCATGTGAAAAATTATGGAAACATAACTGTGAAATTCTTTAAGGATTCTGCACCAAAAGCAGTTGAAAATTTTGTAACACTTTCAAAACAAGGATATTATAATGGGGTAACTTTCCATAGAGTTATTAATGACTTTATGATACAAGGAGGAGATCCAACAGGAACAGGTGCTGGTGGTGAAAGTATGTGGGGCAAAGATTTCGAGGATGAGTTCTCTTATGATTTAGTTCCATATAGAGGAGCTTTATGCATGGCAAATGCAGGTTCAAATACTAATGGAAGTCAGTTTTTTATAGAACAAGCAAGTTATGATGAAAGTACTTATAATATGTTAAAACAATATGGTTATCCACAAAATTTATTAGACGCTTATAAAATTTATGGTGGAAGTATGCATTTGTTTTTTGCACATACAGTATTTGGACAGGTTATAGATGGGATGGATGTTGTAGATAAAATTGCTGCTACAAAAACTGATACAAATGGTAAGCCTAATACAGATGTGGTTATTGAAAATATTGAAATAAAAGAATATTAAAATCTTTATTAAAACTCTTTTTCTAATACTATTAATATTAGAAAAAGAGTTTTTACATAATTGTGTATTAACAAGTATATTGGCGTTTTAATTTGAAAAAGATTGACATAAAAGAAAAAATCGTGTATGATATAAAGTATAACTTATTAAATCTAATAAAAATATATGAATAATTTAAGTGTGTAAAAGGAGGAAAGAGTATGGATGAAATAAAAATCGAACTAGCCCTTGAGATAATGCAATTAAAAATAGTTCATTATATAAAAGATTATAAAGGAGAAGACAAAGAGAAATTTAAAAGAGAATTAAAAGATTTAATAGATGAAAGAGAAAAAATTTATGAATTAGATACAGATACAATAGATAAAGTGTACAATGTATATGTGGAAGAAATTAAAAGATATAAAAATAAAATATAAGAGGAGAAAAATATGGGAAAATATGATTTAAAACCAGATGATATTAAAACTGGTATAAACAGAATACTTTCAGAGGCTTTTGCTACATCAAATGTATCTGATGCACCTACTATTGAATATATTGCAGCAGGACCAGGAGCTGGGAAAACTGCTATAGAAAGATATTTAAAGTGCAAATATAAATCAAAAGGGGAAAGAGCATATGATATAAATTCTGATAAAATAGCAACTTTTCATCCAAAATATGAGGATGCTCTTGAAGAATTACCAGATGAATGTTATAAAATTACAAGACAATTTGTTAGACCTGCAGCACCTAAAATTTTTGATGAATTGAGAAAGTATAAAATAAGCATAATTAATGAGAATACTCTAGATAAAGGAATTTCTGATATTGAAATTGCAAAAAAATTTAAAGAAAGTGGTTATAGATTATGCGTTAATATAATGGCCACTAATTTATATGAATCTATGCTAAGCTGTTATGAGAGAGAAGCAAATACTTTAGAAGAAGGATTAACTCCAAGAGGATGTTCAATTGAAAATCAATTAAGAATGCATGACTCTTTTATAAATGGGGTAAAAGAATTAGAAAGACTAGGTTTATTAGATGAAATAAATGTATATGTAAGAGGAGCTAATAAAAGCAAGCCACCTATTCTAAAATATCAAAAAGGGTCAAGCAACTATGAAAATTTTGTTGATGCTATTCATACTGAAAGAACAAAACAAATTAAAAATTTACTAAAAAAACCAGAAATATTTTTAGAAAGAATAGAACAAACTAAAAAAAGAATTATGGTGAATAATCCAAATAAAGAGCAAAAACAAAATTCTATAAATGGGTTAAATTACTTAAGAAGTGAATTTTTAAAAGAATTAGCAAAGGAAAATAATTTGACAAAATAAAATATTAATAAAAAAGCACTGTTGATAAAATTTTGAATCAACAGTGCTTTTTTAATTACGCATTTACATATTTTAATAATGTTTCTAAAATGATATCTTCTTCATTAGAAATAATATTGCCATTAATCCCAGTACCCAATTTTATATCAGGTTTTACAATAGGTCCGTGATAATCACTTCCTTTAGTAATAATTAGATTAAGTGATTTTGCTAAATTTTTAAATGCAAGCATTTCATCTGAAGATTGATTAGAATGCATACACTCTAACCCATCTAATCCATAAGATTTTAATTCTATAAGAGTTTTAGTTAATTCATCAATAGATAATTTTAGTGACTGTGGGTGGGCCAAGACAGCAATTCCATTAGCTTCTTTTATCATTGTAATTATGTCCTTTGGTGAATATACGTTTTTTTCTAATTTGTTAAAAGGAGGTTGATTAAAATATTTATCAAATATTTCACATTTATTTTGGATATAATTTTTATTCAAAAAAACTTTTGCAAAATGTGGTTTACCAATTGTTTTACCTCCACTTATTTTTTTTAGTTCATCAATAGATATATCAAAACCTAATTTTTTAAATTCATCAATAAATTTTAAATTTCTATTTTTTCTAGAATTTCTAATATTATTTAATTTTTCGATAAAATTTTTATTACTATAATCAATAAATAAACCTAAAATATGCATTTGCCCATTATCAACTTTTGCTTCTAATTCTATTCCAGGTATCAATAGTATGTTTTTATTTTGCGAATATGAAATTGCAGGGGATATTCCATCTATAGTATCGTGATCTGTAATAGCAAGTGCTTTTATATTTAATTCAAGTGCAAGATCAATTAATTCTTTTGGTGTTTTTTCACCATCTGATGCCTTTGTATGAGTATGTAAATCTATCATATAATATGCTCCTTTCAGAATTTGTTAAAGATATTATAACATTTTAGCAATAATATGTAAATGTTTATAATACATATTGACATATTGTCATTAAAATGATAAAATGAAACTCAGTTTCAAATTACAAAAATACAAGAGGTGATTTTTTGAAAAATAAATATAATACAAAACAACGAGAAAAGATATTATCATATTTAAAAGAAAATAAAGATTCCAATATAACTGCAGATGAAATTATAAAACACTTCAAGAATTTAGGAGATAATATAGGAAAAGCTACAGTATATAGATATTTAAATGAATTAGTTGAACAAAACATAATAAAAAAATATAATTTAGAAGACAGAAATTGTAGTTGTTTTCAATATGTTGAAGAAAAACACTGTGAAGAGCATTGCCACTTGAAATGTGAAAAATGCAATAAAATAATACATTTAGAGTGCAACGAAATTAAAGAAATTCAAAAACATTTGCATAAAGAACATAAATTTGAGTTAGATAATCGAAAAACAGTTTTATATGGAATATGTGATAAATGTAAGAAAAAATAATTTAAAGGAATGATAGTGAAATGAAAAAAAATATAATATTTTTAATAGTGTTGATTATGATATTTATAATAACAACAAGTATTATTATAAAAGTTAAAAATTTAGATAAAAAAGAAAGCGAAAAAATAGAAATAATAGCAACACTATTTCCTCAATATGATTTCGCTAAAAAAATAGGTGGAGATAAAGTTAATGTTACTTTATTGTTGCCACCAGGCACTGAAAGTCATACTTATGAGCCAACTCCACAAGATATGGTTAATATAAATAATTCTAATTTATTTATATATACTGGTAGTGAAATGGAACCTTGGGCAGATAATTTAATATCTGGAATGAAGAATAATATTAATGTATTAGATTTATCAAAAACAGTTAAGCTAATTAATGAAGAAAAATTTGAAGAAGAACATAATTCAGAAAATAAAACAAATAGTTATACTACTGAAAAAGAAGAGCATATAGAAAATCATATTCATTCACATAATGAAAATGAAGAAGAAAATTCTAATAATCATACACATACATATGATCCTCATATATGGCTAAATCCACTATATGCAATTGAAATGGTAAAAAATATAGAAAATCAATTATGTGATTTAGATCCTATAAATTCACAATATTATAAAAAAAATGCAGAAGAGTATATAAAACAAATTTCTCAATTAGATTCAGAATTTGAAGAAACAGTAAATAATTCAGAAAATAAGAAAATTGCATTTGGAGGTGCTTTTGCATATGCATATTTTATAGAAAGATATAATTTAGATTTCATAAGTGCATATCAAACTTGTGGCGAAAATGCTGAACCAAGTACTACACAGGTAAAAGATGTAATTGAATATATTAATAAAAATAAAATACCTGTAATTTTTTATAAAGAATATTCTACTGGAAATATTGCTAGAACTATTTCAGAAGCAACAGGAGCTAAAATGCTTGTGTTTAATACAGTACATAATGTTTCAAAAGATGAATTAGAAAATGGGGCAAGCTATGTTAGTATAATGAGACAGAATTTAGAAAATTTAAAAGAGGCATTGAAGTAAAAATAATTATGAGAATAACCAAACAGAGATATAATGAAAAATTATTAAAAACATAAGAAAGAAATATTAAAAAAGTGTTAAGAATATAAATAAATTATTAAAAATAACAAAGAGATAATAATAATAAAAAGAAAGGAGAAATTTGTATAATAAAAAGTAATTTTATACGGATTATACGAATTATACGAATGAAATTATGAATATTTTAGAAGTAAAAAATGTTTCAACTTCATATAATGGACATACAGCTATAAAGAATGTAAATTTTAATGTACAACCACATGAATATATATGTTTGGTTGGAGAAAATGGTTCAGGAAAAAGTACTTTAATAAAAACAATAGTAGGAATAAATAAAAAAGATTCTGGTGAAATTATAACAAATATAAAACCAGAAAAAATTTCATATTTAGCACAAAACAATTTGACAGATTTGAATTTCCCTGCAACAGCTAAAGAAATAATAATGACAGGGGTACAAAAACATAAAGTACTACCGTTTTATAAAAAAGATGATTATAAAAAGTTTGATGAAGTGTGTGAATTATTAAATATAAAGAATATAATAAATAAACAGATAGGAGAACTTTCTGGTGGTCAAAGACAACGTATAATGTTAGCCAGAGCATTAATTAGAAAGCCTGAATTACTCATATTAGATGAACCATGCAGTGGTTTAGATATTAATATAACTAAAGAATTATATGATATTTTAAATAAATTAAATAAAGAACATGAATTAACAATTATAATGGCAACACATGATTTAGAAGAAATAAAAAACATGAATGTTCGTGTTATTTGTATGGCTACAACTATAAAGTTTGACGGAAAAATAGAAGATTGGAAAGGATTTTAGAAAATGGAATTTTTAATAAATTTATTACAATACCCATTTATGCAGAGAGCATTAATATGTGGTACAGCTATTTCATTTTGTGCGGCATTAATAGGTGTTATACTAGTATTAAAAAAATATTCAATGATAGGCCATGGTCTTGGTGAGGTTGGTTTTGCGTCATTATCATTAGCATTAGTTCTTGGTTTGCCAGAAATGTATGTTGCAATACCAATTGTAATAATAGCATCATTTATAATATTAGTAATAAGTCAAAAAAAGGGAGAAGCGGGAGATATTACAATAGCATTAGTTTCAACAGGAGCACTAGCTTTTGGTGTTATCATTACATCTTTAACAAAAGGATTTAATATAGATGTATATAATTATATGTTTGGAAGTATATTAACAATGACAACCAAAGATGTAATTATAAGTGTAGTATTATCTGTAATATTAATTATTGTATATATGTTTTTTTATAATAGATTATTTATGATTACATATGATGAAAAATATGCCAAAGTTTGCGGAATTAATATAACATTTTATCAATTCTTAATAGCTTTTTTTACAGCATTAGTTGTTGTAATAGGAATGAGAATGATGGGAACATTACTTATTTCTAGCTTAATTGTATTTCCAGCAATAATAGCAAGAAAATTAACACATTCTTTTAAAGGAATGTCTGTTATGTCTGTTGCTATTTCAATTTTGTGCTTTTTATTTGGATTGATTTTATCATCACTATTAAATTTGCCAACAGGTGCAAGTATTGTTATGGTTTATATATTTGTATTAATATTTAGTAGTGTTTGGACAAGAGTTATAAAAAGCAATTGACAATTTACATAAAGTAAATAATGATGATGCAATTATTGAAAAAAATTAATAAGGTTAAAAGGAAATTAATTGGGTTGGATTTGATGACTCAGAAAATGATTAATTCCTAAAAAATAAAAAGACGTAGAAAACTAAAATTTTTTACGTCTTTTTATTTTTAATAAAATCTCACACAATTCTATTAAAATTTCCATTTGTAAAATCTTTACCTTCTAAAATAGAGCCATTCTTGAAAGAATTTATAATTTCACAAATTTCATCAATACTTTCATCAAGAAAATCTAATCTGGCAAAATCAACATTTATTTCATTAATATTAACACTAGTTTTTTTACTATTTAAGATAGTAGTTGTCTTAGAAAAAGAATCAGGTAAAATTCTAAAATTCATATTCATGCGGTCCTTTAAATAATATGTATATTTTGAATTTCCACAATTACTTTTACATTTTTCTAGACAGAAATTACTTCCAGAAAGTAAGCAATAATTAGTGGTCATAACAGGTAAATTACCATATATAATAGCTTCAGTTTTAATATTTGAGTTAAATGAATTTAAAGTGTTTTTATCTAATTCTGGTGATAGGGTAACACAAGAAAGTCCTAATCTAGATAATTCTTCAATAGTATAGCTATTATAGATATTCATAGTATAATTACCAATTAACTCATAATTATTTATATAATTTCGTAATGCATATATTTGTGAAATATTTGATATTACAAATCCTTTTATAGAATAATTAGAAAGTATATATGGTAAT
>OIGD01000691.1_pt1 | contig 37547 bp, 26 predicted proteins | sample 1582211 | NCBI WGS metagenome assembly OIGD01 (sample SAMN04414078, study PRJEB24778) | human gut metagenome | material: faecal | host: Homo sapiens
GCCAAGCAACTTGGATTGTTGCAAAGCAACAAGCCAACATCACTTAGATTATAAACCAGGAGATTTAGTCAAAGTCGTTCGAAGAACACCTTGAACTAAACTGACGCCGTTTCCAATCTGTGAGGCTGCAATTTATTGCAGATGTTGCTGCCAAGCAACTTGGATTGTTGCAAAGCAACAAGCCAACATCACTTAGATTATAAAAATCGCGCTTTAACATTGTCAACAATGGCTGCCATTTATTTTACTAATTTTTGTAAAAAAATCAAAATTATTTTTGTATTTTTTTACAATATTCGACTTTTTTCTTTCTCTTTCCCCAATTTTCGCCCCAATTTTAATAACATTTAATCCTTTTTTGCTCAAAAATCATATAAGCAAATTTTCAAATTATCTTTTTAAACCATTTTTGCAAATGCAATTGTTATCAAATTTTAATATCAAAACACTTTTTCAACACTGTGTTTTTGTCAATATTTGAATGACACGCGGCAAAAATTAAATAAAAAACTCCCATTAAGGGAGTTCCACATTTTTTAATTCTATTCAAACAAGTCTTTAATTTCTTCAAGTTCTTTTTCGTCAATAACAGGCTCTGCTTTAATTTCTTCGTCTGTTTTGGCAACAACTGTTTTTGGTTTTAGAGGTTGTTGCCCTTTTTTATAATCCGAAAAACTTGTTGTTTCGCCAATCCAGCGCAATTTAACAGTTCCTTGGCGCCCGTTTCTGTGCTTTGCAACAATAAGTTCTGCAACATCACTTTCTTCCGTAACAACATCGTTATACATATCTGGCTTATATATAAACATAACAATATCAGCATCTTGCTCAATTGAACCGCTGTCACGAAGGTCGGAAAGAACAGGTCGATGGTCGCCTTTTCTTTGCTCAACAGCACGCGAAAGTTGCGAAAGAAGGATAATTGGAACATTAAGTTCTCTTGCGGCAATTTTAAGAGTTCTTGTTATTTCCCCAACTTCCAAAACCTTGTTATCGAAAGTTGAATTTTTGTCCGCCTTCATAAGTTGAAGATAGTCAATCATAACAAGGTCAAGCCCGCGCTCTCTCTTAATTCTTCTGCACTTTGAAAGTATGTCGTTAGGGTCGTTAATACTTGAATCGTCAATGAAAATGTTTGCTTCCGAAAGTTTACGGCTTGCTTTAATCATTGCTGTCCATTCGTCAACAGAAAGTTGCCCTTTAAGGGCCTTTTCCATACTAACGCCAGCAACCGAGCACATAGATCTTTGCGCAATTTGTGTTTTTGGCATTTCAAGAGAGAAAATTGCACAATTTTTCTTTCCGTCAACCGCAGCATTTGTAACAATGTTCATGGCAAGAGATGTTTTTCCAACGCCAGGACGAGCAGCAAGCAAAATAAGATCGGAATTTTGAAGCCCGTTTGTTATAGCGTCCAAATCCGTGAACCCAGTTGAAAGCCCGCGAAGAGAATTTGGATCTTTTGCAATTTGATTAAGTTTTTCAATAACCTCTTTTAAAGCGCCTTCAATATGTTCAAGCGACGAAACATCTTGATTTTCTGCAATATCGAAAATTTCTTTTTCGGCAAATTTAAGCGCTGCTTTGTCGTCGGTTGCATCATAAGCAGTTTCAATAATTTTTTGTCCGCTTGAAATAAGTTTTCTAAAAAGCGAATCGCGCTTAACAATGTCAACATAATATTTAAAGTTTGCAGCCGAAGGAACAGCATTTGTTAATGTTGTCACATATTCAATTCCTCCAACATTTTCAAGTTCACCATTCTTATCGAGCAAATCGGTTAAAGTAACAAAGTCAATTGGTTTATTTGCTCTGTAAAGTTCTTGCATTCTTTCGTAAATTTTTTTGTTAACAGCGGAATAGAAATCGTCGCCTGTTAGCGCCGAAAAAATTGTAAGTGGAGCCTCATTATCAATAAGCATTGCTCCAAGAACCGATTGTTCTGCTTCAATGCTATGTGGCATAGTTTTAAATTTCTCGCTCATTTTCTTCCTCCTAGTCTGCAAATGGGTCGCGTCGTTTTGGCTTTGAAGCCTCGCGTTTTTGAACTGCCTTATTAACTAAAAAGAAAACAAGTTCAACAATTCCAATAATCGCACCCCAGCAAACAACTGTTAAAAACAATTGAAGACCAACAGAAAGTTTGAGCCAATAGAAAAGATATGCAAACGCAACGCCAAAAGGAATTGACGCAAACATTTCAATCATTCTTCTTTTTGCATCTTTCTTAAATTTTCGTTTTTCTTTTCTGTCAATCACACGCGAATTATAACACAAAAAAAGCGAAAGTCAAATTAAATTAACCTTCGCCGTTTGTTGGAATTTCAAATTTCGTTGTTGAATCGTCTTTTTCAGGTTCAATTTTATCATTTTTTGGCCGTTTAAAATAGATAACAATAAGATAGATGGCAACGAAAATAAAGGCAATTGCAAGGCAAATTAAATAGTATAGAAGCCTGTTTGCTTGAACAACATAAAACTCAAATTCAGGTTCGGCATAATCGCTGTTTGAATAGAAACAATAAATCGTTCCGCCTGCAATTTCCATTGTTTCATTCGCGTTTTTCGCGCGCAATTTAACATTTTGCGTTACAAACATATAATAGAATTCAATATTTGGAATTTTATTCACGGTTTCCTCGCCAAGGGTTCTAAGCGCCGATTTTGCGCCCGTTTCAAAATATTCTTCCAAACTTGTTGTTATTATGTTGTTTTTTGTTTTTGAGAAAACGCCCTTAAATTTTTCTGTTGTAACAGTTTTAAATGTTGTTGCGTCGTTTTCTGCGCCGGAATATTCCGCGCTTCGAATGAAAATTCTTGAAGATGCCTTTGAAGCAAATCGAAGTTCAATTGCAAAAGCCCCATCATTCCAATTCATATATGAACTTAGATGATTTTTGTAAATTATTTTTTCGTTTTCAGTTATAAATCCTTGCTCTTTAAAACTGGTTAATGCCGCGTAGTAACGCAAAATTATGTCATCAAGATAGTCGCTTGCAAGACCCTCCACTTTATTTTTCAAAACCGCTTGCTCGCTTTCCGTAAGAGCTCCATATCCGCTTGAAAAATCTGCAACAAAATAATATGACGAGAAATTTGTGTTAATAGCCGAAAGCTCAACTGCCGATGTGCAACCCGCAAGCGAAAAGCCAAAAAGCATTATAAACATTAAAACAAAAATCTTTTTCATATTTCCTTAAGATAATAACACAAATTTATTATATGACAAAACTTTTCAATTTAATTCTTGTCAATAAAATTAAGATTTATAATTTTATTAAAATAAAAATCGCTCCCAAAAGGGAACGATTTTATCTAACTAATTTTTTGGGTTAACCCCATTAACTGTTTTATCAAGCGCTTTTTGTTGCTCTTGAAGAAGCCTGTTTTGTTCTTTAAGCCTTTCCTCAATGAGTTTCAAATTTTCGTCGATATTAATTTTTTTAGGACGACCGCGTTTACCTGCTGGTTTTGGAGCTTCTTCGGTTTGTTCCTTTCTTGGGCGTCCGCGCTTGCCCGCTGGCTTTGGCGCTTCTTCGGTTTGCTCCTTTCTTGGGCGACCGCGTTTGCCTGCTGGCTTTGGCGCTTCTTCGGTTTGCTCATTTCTTGGACGACCGCGTTTACCCGCTGGCTTTGGCGCTTCTTCGGTTTGCTCATTTCTTGGACGACCGCGTTTGCCCGCTGGCTTTGGAGCTTCTTCGGTTTGCTCTTTTCTTGGGCGACCGCGTTTACCTGCTGGTTTTGGAGCTTCTTCGGTTTGCTCCTTTCTTGGGCGACCGCGTTTGCCTGCTGGTTTTGGAGCTTCTTCGGTTTGCTCCTTTCTTGGGCGACCGCGCTTTTTACCTTCTGGTTTTTCCTCGGTTTTTTGCTCTTCGCTTGCTTCTTCCAAAATTTCTTCATTCGAAGTTTTGTCAGGTTCTTCGTTGTCAAACGCAGCTAAATCTTCAACTTCTTCGAAAGCTTGTTCTTCGGCTTTTTCTTCAACCGGTTCTTCAACAACGCGTTCTTGAATTTCTTTCTCCTTTGGTTCAACTTCTTCTGGCTTGCTTTTATCTTCAATTAAAATGCCATCTTTATCAAAGATATTTCCTTTTTCGTCGTGATAGTTGCCTTGTTGGTCATAATATGAGCCGTTTGGATAGGTGTAGTTTCCGTTGTCGTCATATTTCCCGCCAAATTCGTCTGCTTTTGGCTCTTCAATTTTAATTTCTTCAACGGGTTGTTCTTCCGTATTTTCCTGTTTATCTTTTTGTTTTGATTTTTGCTTTGCATTCGCTTTTTCAATTTCTGCAACGTAACTTGAAGAAATAAGTTGAATTTGTTTATTCTTTTCGTTAAGTTGTTCTTGTTGTGCAATAAGTTTTTCTTGAAGTTCGCGTTTTTCTTTTTCAACGCTTGCTTTAACATATGCTTCACGTTCTGCTGCTTTATTAACTAAAACTTTGTTTTGCATTTCAAGAGTGTCAATTTGAGTCATTGCTTTTTCAAGTTCGCGAGCAACTTCTTCTCTTGCGCCAATAAGTTCTTCGCGCTCATCTTTAACGCGTTCATTAACGCTTTCACGAATTTCTTCATAAATTTTGTTAGAGAAGGTTTTATATTCTGCGAGCATCGATTTTTCAACGTTAAGTCGACCTTCTTCAAGCTCTTCTTTTCTCTTTGTGATTTCAGCGGTTAAATTGTCGATTGATTGATTGAATTTAAGTTGAGCATCTGTTTGGTCTTTTTCAATTTGTTGTTGTTTCTTAATTTCGTCTGCTTGTTGTTTTCTAATGTAGTTGCTTTCAATACGGTTAGTTGTTGCCTCTTGTTGCTCTCTTAAACGCTCTGTGTTTTCCTTGCTTGCTTGAAGTTTCTTTTGATAGTCTTTGCTTGTGTTTTCAAAACTACGTTTAAGGCTGTCCATTTCTTTTTCAAATTGGTCAATTTCTGTGTTCAAACGATTGCGCATACTAACAAAAATTTCTGTTTCTTTCATGGCGCGTTCCAAAACAAGTTCGCCTTTCTCGCCCGCTTCTTCAAAATTATATGCCTCATGTTGAATTGCATTTTCTCTTGCCTTTTTCATTTCTTCTTGTTCTTGAAGTTGGCGTTTTTCAATGTATTCGTTCAAAACAGGAATTCCACGTTTAATTTCTTTTGCAGTGAACAAAACTTCAAAGTCGACATAACTTGGCATTGTTGAAACTGCTTTATCAATAAATCTATTAAAAATGTGGAAAGTTTGATAGAGTTCGCTTGTGTTTCCTGCTTTTCTAATGTCCAAAGCGATAACAAAAATGTAGTTCAAGAGCAAAACCATTGCTGGAATTGCAAAAATCATAATGTAAACACCTGTTCCAATGTCTGTTTGGCTTGATGCAAAACCGCACGCAAAGATGAACGAAAGAATTGCATAGATATAACTTAAAGCCTTAGCAACCTTAATGTTTGCCGAAAGCGCGCTGCTTTTAAGCGGTCTGTCAATGCAGTTAACAACCGACATATATTCGCTTGGTGCTTTATCTCTGTTAAGCATATATTGTTGCCAATGATATCTTAAAGTTTTTGGCACCCTTTTCATCATGTTGTTAAACTCAATTAAATTGCTTTCGTTTATATATTGAACTTCGTATAAATAGGCATTGATTTTATCAACCGCACGAGTTAAGCGCATTTCATAAACATTATGCGCAACGATTGAGAAAACAATGATTGTTAAAACTTCAAGTCCAACAAATATGTATAATAAGTATTCAAGCGAAAAATTTGTTTTAATTGTTTCGAAGAAATTTATTACACTTTGAAAAATATCAACGTTTAATAACTTCATTATTTTTTAACCTCCATGTTAAATTCGAAATTAGTATAACACATAAAAAAATTATTAACTAATATTTTTTCAATATTTTTTAATAATTTTTCAATATTTTTTTATTATTTAATTTTGATTATTTTAAAGTTCCTTAAACTTAACAAATAAATCTCGTCAATATCTTTTCCAAGAGCTTTTTGGGCGGCAAAAGCATAAGTTAAAAGTTGCTTTTTATATTTTGAAACAAGCTTTTCTTCGTTTGTAATTGACGTGTATTTATAGTCAATTAAAATGTTTTTTTCGCCAACAAAAATTAAATCTAATTTCCCTTGGATTAAAATCTTTTCTTCTTCACCTTCCCCAAAAATTTCTTTTGGGCTTGCGTAAATCATAAACTGTTTTTCTTTAAACACCTTCCCATTTTTTGGCAAAACTTCGCGAAGAAGAGAAATGTTTTTCAAAACAGTTTTTGAAAGGTCTGTTTCAGGAATTTTTGTTTGTTTTTTTGAAAGAACTTCAACGTCGTTTGAAAGAGTTTCACTTTCAAAATCAACTTTTTCCAAAATTTCATGGACAATTGTTCCTTCCTCTGGCGTTGAGATTTCGCTTAAATGTTCGCTAACATAAAATTTGTTTGGAAGAGAATTTTCGCTTTCATATGGCTTAACTTCTTCGCCAAACGCAACTTCGCTAACAGAGGTTTTAAGAGCAAGCTTTGTTGCGCTTTCATTTGCGTAAACAAAGTCAATTTTTTCTTTTGCTTTTTTCAAAATTTCAATGTTTTGAGCCTCAACCTCGCGTTTCTCGTTTTTAACTTCAAAAGCTTCGCAAATTTCGGCTTTAACATTTTTACAATCGGCAAGTGCGCCCAGTATATAATTTAAGTAAGTTGGCTTAATAAACTCCAAGTTTGTCAATTTTGTGATAGGCTCAATTTCTTTTGAAATCTCGCCCGTTATTATAAGCTTATTTTTTGCTCTTGTAAGCGCAACATAAAGCAATCGCAAATTTTCCGCAATTTCTTTTTTCTTTGCTCGCGAGAAAAGAATTTGTTTAAAAATTGAATCATAAATTTTTCTTTCGGCTTTGTTATAGTTGTCAATTGCAAAGCCAAGATTTTTGTCAATTTTAAGGTCGTCCGTTTCTGGCTTTGTTTTTGTTAAATCTTTTCCCGTTTCGCCCAAAATAACAACAGGAAATTCAAGCCCCTTGCTTGCGTGAATTGTTGTTATTAAAACTGCGTTATCGTCGCATTTTTTCAAACTTGCAGTTTTAAGATTTGAAATGCTTGTTAAATATGAAACCAATCCAAAAAGGTTAAATTCAAAACCACTTTGCTGAGTATATTTCAAAAATTGTTTAAGCCTTTCCTCTCTTTCTTTTCCGCCTTTAAGCGAAAGAACAAACTCAAAAAATTTTGTTTCATAGAAAAGATTTTCAAGAGCCGCACTTGCTCCGTTTGTTTGAATTTCAAAATTTAATCTATCAAGAAGAGAGTTGAATTTTTGAATTTTAACAGAGATTTCGTTGGAATTTTCTTTTGAATATTCCAAAACTTTTTCAAAGAAAAATTCTTTGTTTGAAAAAAGTTTAATTTTTGCAAGCTCGTCAAACGAAAACATACCAAAATGGGAAGCCATTACCGCCGCCAACGCGAAATCATCGTTTCGATTAAGACAAAGTTTTAAAATTGAAATAACCAAACAAACTTCCTTCGACGAAAGAAGGTCGAACTCATCGTTAACAATGAACGGAACGTTATTTTCAAGAAAAAGCGAAACCAAATCAACAAGCAAATTCGAACGATTTTTAACCAAGATTGCAATGTCGCCAAAATTAACTTTTTTCTCTTCCCCATCTAAAACAATTCTTTCATTTATTACATTATTAACTTCTTTCAAAATTGCCTTTGATTCCAAACTGTAATTCTTAAAATTTCTTTTTGAATTAAGAACTTTAAAAACCTCGCTTGGCGCTTCTTCTTTTTCTTTTTCCTCTTTCAAAACTTTAACAATCTTAACGCTGCTTCCTTCGCAAGAGTTATCACTTTCCCCTTTAAACATTGCGTTTTTTTCATAGTTAATTCCGCACCTTTTTTCGGTCATCAAAACTTTGAAAACATCGTTATCAAAATCAAGAATTTCTTTGTTTGTTCTGAAATTACAGTTAAGCGGAAGCGATTGTTTTTCCTTTGCCGTTTCAAATTCCTTGCAAATGTCAACAAAAATTTCAACGTCCGATTGCCTAAACGCATAAATGCTTTGCTTTGCATCGCCAACAAAAAGAACATTGTTGTTTTTTGAAATCTTTTTTAAAATTGCATATTGCATTGGGTTAATATCTTGGAATTCGTCAACAAAAATTTTCTCATAGCCGTTTTTAATTTCATTGCAAATTTCGTCGTTTTCCAAAATCTTTGCGCAAAAAGTTTCAAGGTCGGAAAAATCAAACGCCCCAAGTTCTCTTTTTTTCTCGTCTAAAAGATTTTTATAGTCGCAATATAAATTAACAAGCGAAGTTATGTTTTCTTTGCAACTTTCAAACGACGAAACAATGTTGTCATATGTTCCAAAATCAAACGCTTTAATCTTTTTAATATAGTCGCCAAGTTCTTCTTTCGCCTCTTTAACATCTTGGAAAGTTTGAGTTTCTGGAACTTGCGACTTCAAAAGTTTTGGAAGAGAAAACTCGTCCGAAACAAATTCTAACAAGTTTTCATTCTTGCAATTTAAGAGTTCGTCAATTTTTAAATTGCATAAGTTAATGTGCTTGCAAAGCTCTTTTTCATCAAAAATGTTTGCCTTTTCCAAAAGCAAATTAAGTTTATTTTTAAAATATGAAACAGTGTTTTTAATTTCACCAAAAAATGTTGAAAGAGTTTCATCTTTGTTTTCATACAAACTTCTTGAAACTTTTTCAAGCCAAACTTCAGGCTGGTATTGCGAAGAAAGAAAGTTATCAATTTTAAAAATTCTCTCTTTAATTGCCCTGTCGCTTCTCTTTTTCCCAAGAACATCGCAAAGTTCCAAATATTTTTCAAAAGACTCTTTTTTAAGTTTTTGAGCAGCCTCTAAAAACGCTTCGTCTTTAAGAGAAAGCAATTTTTCATTTGAAAGGATTTCGAATTCAGGTTGAATTCCAACTATGTAAAAATATTTTTTAACAATTTTTTCATAGAAAGAGTGGAAAGTTGAAATGTCCGCTTCCAAAACAGAATCAATTTCGCTTGCAAATTCAACGCGCCCCGTTTTTTCAACAAGTTCGCCAAGTTTCGAAAGAAGCCTTTGTTTCATTTGCGCCGCGGCTTGATTGGTGAAAGTAAGCGCTAATATATTTTTAACTTTAACGCCTTGCATAAGATATTTTAGAACTTTTTCAATCATAACAGTTGTTTTTCCGCTTCCCGCCGAAGCCGAAACAATTGCGCTTTCGCCATCAAGGTCTAAAACTCTTTCTTGTTCCTCAATCTTTTTCCTTTCCATTTTTCTTCCTTTATAATTCGACTTTTAATTTTGGTTCAATATGCCGATGAAATCCGCCTGGGAAAGCTCTTTCCCGCTGTCCCTTTGCTGCTCTCTTTCATCTTGCTTAAACGAGCAAATTCCAAAGAACGGACAATTTTTGCAAACATATCCTTCAATTGGCTTTGCTGGAATTTCGCCGCTTAAAATTTCTTTTTCTGCGCTTGAAAGCAAAAGTTTAACATACTCAATTGCCGCCTCAAATCCTTCTTTTGAAAAAACATTTTTTGTTGTTGAAAGAACAAGACAATCTGCCGTGGATTTTGGCGAAAGTTTAAGCGCAACAATGCTGCTTTGTGTTTTGCTTCCAAATCGCCTGTCAAGCGCCTTTAAAACACCTTGCTCGCCAAGAACAAAACCTTCAAGTTTAAATTTCTTTGAAGCAGATTTCGAAAAATCTCCGCCAATTGGAAGATAGAACCCTCCGGCAAGCTCTTTCGAAAATTTTTGTTGCATGGCAATTAAATAAATGAAAAGTTGAAGTTCAATTCCATTATAAACCGCCCTCAAACTCTTTTTAACTTCCCCGCTTTTATAATCAACAACGCGAAGATAGTTTTCGCAAAAATCAACACGGTCAACAATTCCAAAAAGCGATTTTTCGTTAAGCGGAATTTCAAAACCTTGTTCCATAAATTTTGCAACAAATCCCGAAAATTTTTGTTCGCACGAAACGCTTTCAAAAAGCATTTTCGTTTCTTTTTTAAGCATCTCAAAAATATGCTTGTTCTTAATATTTTTTGAAAGAAGCGAAAATCTTTCGTTGTTTTTAATTATTTCATCAATTTTTTCAAGTTCGAACTGAATTTCATCGCTTGAAAGTTCGCCAAGCCTTCCCAAATTTCTCTTAACAAAATTTTGCGCCGCAATGTGAAAATAGTTTCCTTCGTCGCGCGCGTCAAAAACATTTTTAGGATTTTCTTTAAGTTTAAGCCCGTGCGTGAAAAAATGTTTAAACGGACACATGAAAAATCTTTCAATTCCCGTTGGCGAAAACTTTTGATAAAGATTTTTCGCAATCGAAATTTTTTCTTCCCTAATTTTTTCTTTCCCAAAAACCTCTTCAAATTCTTCTTTTGAAATTCGATTTTGCTTTCTAAGTTTTAAAAGTTCTTCCTTAAAATCTCGTTCGCTTTGAATGTTGAAAAAAACAAACTCATCATATGGCAAAAATTGCGCAAAGAAACTTCCAAAAATTTGAATTGGCTTTCCGTCTTTCGAAAAAATTTTTTGAAGTTCAGAAAATATAATCGACTTCTCAACTTTTTCGCCAAGTTCATTTCCGCTTGACGAAACAAAAAGTTCTTCGTTTGGCGCAATGTCAAACAAAACTTTTTGCTTGCTTCGCCTGTTAAGCATTCGAATTGTTGGCTCAATTTCCAAATTCATTTGCGAAATATCGTCGTCCGAAATCAAACCAAGATCTTTCGAAGCAAGCGGAATTTTCCCCGCGCTCGCCCCGCAAACAAACATAACATCTCTCTTTTCAAAAAACGATTTTTCTCCGCCCGCAAAAACACAATCGGTTGAAATTGGAACAGCCGAAATTTCTTTCTCGCCAAAAAGCGAAAGAAAAAGATTTGAAAACTCTTCAAATGAAGTTTCAAAATCATTTGAAAGTTCGCTAATTATTCCGTCAATCTTTTTGAAAATTTGAAGATATATTTTTTCATTTTTTAAATTATTTTTTGAGAAATAATTGATTAACTCGTCGTTTTTTTCTTTTAAATTAAATTCCGAAATAATTTCGTAAATTAAATTCGAAAAATATGAAAATGAATTAGACTTTTGCGTTTTTTGTTTAAAATAATTGATTTTTTCAATAATTTTTTTAATATTTTCAAAATTATTTGCTAATTCCTCGTTAAATTCATCGTTTAAAGCAACAAGATTTTTAAGCGACGAAATTTCCTCGCTTGGAATTGAAAAATATGGATTTAAAATAAGATTGAAAAAATCACTTTCATTTTTTGAATTTAAATAGGAAAATAATGAAACAAAAAATGTGTGAATTGGAAGAGTTGAAATTGCCCTCGACGTGTCAAGAAAAAGCGGAATGTTATATTCCTCAAAAACTCGCTCAAAAATTTGAGATGTCCCGTTTAAATCGCCCGATAGAATGTTGAAATTCGAAAAACGCTTGTTCTTTGTTTTAACATAAAACAAAATCGTCTTTGCAATTTCTTGAATCTCTTTTTCTGGCGTTTCAAATTCCAAAAGATGAACTTTGTTTGTTTCAAGAACTTTTGGCGAAAATGAAAATAAATTTTCCAAAATGTGCGATGAAAGTGAATTTGATGTGTTTTTTAAATATGTCTTTTTAATTTCAATTTTGTTTCTTCTTGAAATTCTTGAAATCTTGTTTAAAATGTCCGCGTCATATGTAAGCGCGTTTTTTTGATTTGAAGGCTGCGTTGCCCCAATAACAACTCGCTTCGAAAAAAGAATAAGTTTTTCCAAAATGGATTCACCTTGCGCGGTTAAACTGTCGAACCCCGCAAAGAAAAATGAACAATCTTTAACTTTCTCAAACGAAATGTTGCTTGAAAGATTTGTTAAAACATCGCTTTGGTCGGGAAACTCTTTTTTGTTTTCGTAAATTGAAAACACCCTCGCAACCTCTTTTTGCTTTTCGCCTTGCGCGCCCTTTTCAAAATCAAAAGAAGATATTTTGCTCGACTTAATTTGGGAAATTATGTTAAAAAGTTCGGATGCAAGTTCAATTGTTGGCTTAAAAAATTTAAACTCCCCGCTTCGAAGAATCTCATAAACCAAAAGTTTGCTCTCGTTTTGCGAAAGAACTTTTTCTTCGTTTGAAAAATATGCCGCAAGACGCGAAATCCCAAGAACCTTTATGTTAAATGAAGACGAAATTCCAAGTTGCTCAAAAACAAGTTTTTCCGCAAGAAGAGAAAACCTGTCTGGAACAACAACAAAATTTTCAAGTTCAAACGAACTTGAAATTTCAATTTGCGAAATAACCGCCTTCGAAACTTCGTCCAAATTGTTTCCAACAATTGCAATCGCGTTCATATATGAGAATATTAACATATTTTTTGATAAAAGTCCAAAAAAAGATTGACAAATTTTTTTCGCGTGTTATAATATGAGCACTTTGAATTTATAAACTAAAAGGTGGTGAGATATCATGACAATGGTTAAAGTTGGCGAAAACGAAAGTTTAGACAGCGCATTGAAACGCTTTAAACGCAAATGTCAACGCGACGGAATTATTGGCGACATTCGTAAGAAAGAAGCATATCTTAAACCAAGCGTTAAACGCAAAAAGAAAAGTGAAGCCGCAAGAAAACGCGCAAGAAAACGCGGCTAAAAATAGGTTCATAAGAAAACGCAAACTTAAATGTTTGCGTTTTTTGTTTTCTTCAAATTCCCTTAACCCTCTTTCGCCTCCTCTTCCAATCTGTTAAAATTTTTTCTCCAAAAATTTGGGGGTTGACATTCCCCCAATTCAAATATATAATTAAAGTAACAATTAAAAAAAAAGGAGATTTCTCAATATGAAATTGACAATAGGAAAAAAAATTACAATTGGGCTTGTAACAGCGGGACTTCTTGCCAGCGCATTTGTTGCAACATTTTTTGGCGTTAAAGCTGCAAAAGAAAAAACTTCACAAAACCCAGGTCCGTCCGTAACAACCCCAGTTCAACCAGACAATCCAGACATTCCAGACCAACCAGACCAACCAGATCAACCAGATCAACCAGATCAACCAGATCAACCAGACCAACCAGACACTCCAGTAATCGAAAAAACCGAACAGGACTATATGAATGAATGCGACTCTAAACTTAAAACTGCAATTGTTAATGGATTGGCTCAAACAGGTCGACTTAATGCTAAAATCAATTCTTATAGAGTTAACCAATTAACTGGGAAGGTCTATGCAAATGTTTCATATGAAAATAGATATGGTGATATATACACTAAATTTATGACATATGAAACAAATCTAGGCGACATCTCTTCGCTTACATATGAACAAGTAAGTAAGAAAATGGAGGGATTACAATTAACCAATCGCGTTGACTCTTCGATATTACGAGAAGCAGTTTCCGAAGAACTTTACAACCAACTTTGCGACTATGTTTTAGATAAAGTTGGCCTTGAAGGCGCTCAAATCCTTAATGCAACAGAATTCACTTCAAAAGGTGAAGGATATTTTACAAATTTAACCTGCTACACAAATAATAAAATTTATAATGTAAAAGCAACTGTAATTTCTTTTGGCTCCCAAGATGAACATATTAATAACTTATTAACCGAAGGAAGAACAAAAGAAATTAAAATCACAAGCGAAGAAAGTTTTAAAGAATTCGTAACAGAATCAACAGCACAGGCTTCGGCGCAAAGCAATGTTGTTTATTTCGACATCACTTTCCCTTCGTTCAACAGCGAAACAAACAAAGAAACAACAAAAACTTTCACAGTTCGCCAAACAAACGGCAAAGCGGACTATCGCGGCCTTTCCCTTTAGTCCTTTGAAATCCCCTTAAAAACATATTTAAAACATAAGCAGCCTTAAAAGTCTTTTGGCTGCTTTTTATTTTCTTTCTCGCCAAAAACTTTTCTTTTTCAACAAAGGGCAAAAATCTTGCTATTTTTGTTTCTTTTAGATATAATAAAGATAATATGAAAAAGAATGTTAAAAAACTTAATAAAAAACTTAAAGCAATTCTTTGCCTTTGCCTTGCTCTTTTGTTTTCGTTTTCGGCTTTTCTTTTTGCTGGGTGCGATAAGGACATTGGCGACATTGGCGGCGGAAGCGGCGGCGGCGGAAGCGGCGGCGGAGAAAATCAAAGAACTTTTTTCGAAAACTATGTTTCAGGAATTGCCGCAGTTTATGCAAACAGCGAGAGCGGTGGCAATAGTGGTCTTAGTTCAGAAGAAACATCTAAGATGTTGGAGCAAATTTCAATTGGTCTTCTCGCAAATTATGGAAGCGGCGCAAATAGCGACAAATATAAATATTCCACTGATGATCCATTTTATGATGATCCATTTTATGATGATCCATTTTACGATAGCATAAGAATGTTAGTTACAAATGATAATGGATACGCAAAAGAACAACCCAACTTGCCAAATCGTTGGAGTTGGTATTTAAATCCTAATTTGCAGGAAAATAAAAATATTACCCCAAAAGAAAATGAAAAATTTTCAGAATGGAAAGATAGAATAACAAATAAAAGCGGAAATGAAAGTCCAGACGACTATTTTACCGAAAAATATAATTTTAATGTATTTACAGACGCATTTCAAATTGTTTTATATGAAATTATGTTGGGTTATGAACCAACAACGCTAAGTGTTGATTCTGGCAACAAAATCAGCCTAAAATCAAATAAAGGTTTAATTCAAGATTTTAAAACTCATTATTATTATGTCACAATTAAGTCTTGCAAAAACAATCCAGGCTTAGTAGGTTTATATTTACACAAAGAACAAGGTGAGGTTTATTCAAATTTAACGATTGGCAGCGAAAATCACACATGGTATTTAGAAGAATATACATATAACAAACCATATATAGATGGGGAAATTGGATTATATAAAGAATCTCTTAAACAAGAATATCTCTCAAAATCGCGCTATGTTGGGTTAACAAAGCAAAATGCAGATAAACTTATCGACTATATTTTAACTGAAATAATTGGAAAAAAACTTGTTCTTGATGATTATAACAATTATAAAAATCAACAAGTTAACTTCCGTAATTATGTTGAAACAATTGCATATCTTGTTTATTCTCAAACCTACGACGGAAGCAAAGAAGATTGGGTTTACTCTTTCCCAAGCGGAAACTCAACCAAAATAACATATACATTTAACCAAGAGCAAAGAAAAAACGCAAAAGCAAAAGGATTACTTAACGAAAGCGAACTTGGGTCGTTCATGGCAAAGCCTGCAACATATGTTAAATATTTCCCAGGCGAAAGTTTCTTTGGCGACCCAGACGCAACCGACCAATTTGCCGGCAAGCCATATGCGGAATATCAGTCGATTGTTATTGTTCCTGCAATTTCGGCAGAAACAAGAAAAGATGGCGGAATTAAACTTGAAGCAGGTTTTGTTTTCAACTTTATGACCCAAAACAAGAACCTTCGAATAATTCCAAAAGTTCGTTATTGCGTTTATAACGAAGAAACAGAAACTCAATTCTTCTATGAATTTGCTGCCGACGAAATCAACTTTAGTGGCGCTCAAAGTTTCGTTAACGCAGCAGGTCAAACATGCTATGAAGATGATTTTGATTTTGGCGTTGATATTTCAAAACTCGACCCTTCGCTTGTTAAAACGCAAGTTGATTCAACGGGCTATAAAGAAACAACCTACACCGTTGGGTTCTTCAAAAACAAAGAACTTCTCGACAGTGTTGTTGACGAAACAAGACTAACAGAGCAAGCAGGTGTTCAAGATTTCTATAAAGTTGTTGAATCGAAAAACGGACACGGCGGAACAACAGTTTTAAACGAAAAACACATTAAATCGTCGTTCTTTGAAATTGTTTTCGACATTGTTAAGAGCGAAACCGACCCAGAAAACACCGATTATAATTTCAGCCTTGTTCTTTCAAACAGTTTGCTCTACCCAGGAATTTATTGATAAACGAAAACAAAAACACCCCCAAAATTTGAGGGTGTTTTTTTAACTTAAAAACTTGAGGCTTTAAGGAGTTCTTTTTTAAGCCGCTCCAAAATTTTCTTTTCAATCCTTGAAATGTAACTTTGGGAAATTCCCATAAGGTCGGCAACTTCTTTTTGAGTTTTTTCCTCTTTTCCCAAAAGTCCAAAGCGCAAAATCATAATTTCCTGTTCTCTTGCGCCAAGTTTTTTAATGCTCTCCCAAAGCAATTGTTTTTCAACGCTTTGGTCAAGTTCTTTCGAAACGCTGTCTTCTTCCGTAAACAAAATGTCCGAAAGCAAAAGTTCGTTTCCGTCGCCGTCGAGGCTTAGCGGCTCGTCGAAACTAACCTCTCCTTTAACGCGGCTTGTTTTTCGAAGTTGCATCAAAATTTCGTTTTCAATGCATCTGCTTGCATATGTTGCAAGTTTAATTTGTTTATCATACTTATAAGTTTGGACGGCTTTAATAAGTCCAATTGCACCAATTGAAATAAGGTCTTCCAAATCCAACCCCGTGTTCTCAAATTTTTTCGCAATGTAAACAACAAGGCGCAAGTTATGTTCAATAAGTTTTTCTTTCGCGCTGTCGTTCCCGTTTGAAAGTTCTTCAAGCAAAATTCGTTCCTCATCGGCTTCAAGCGGCAAAGGAAGAGCGTCGTTCCCGCAAATATAGCAAACAAGGCTTTCGGCGTCTAAAAAGTTCAAATTTTTGTTTTTTTGTTTCAAATTGTTGAAAAAAGTTCTAATTTTTCTAAGCATTTTATCGTAAATTTTCATACAAACTCCTTTGCAAATTCTGCGCCCATTAGAGCGCGGCAATCGTAACATTTTTGAAATTTAACAAGCGAAAGTCCAACTGCAACATCTTGAAATTCTTTCATGTTGCCTTGCCCAAGCGAAACGCAAAAATTTTCAACTTCGCAAACAAGCATTTTGCTTTGCCCCGTTGCCGTTCCATAAGCTATGTAATGGCTGTTTTCAATTTCATTCTCGTCAATTTTTTTTGTTATGATTTTTTCAAACGGAACATCAAAAATTTTGCTAAAAACCGAAAGTTCAACAATCAAAACTGGTTTTTTTGAAATTGGATCGAAAAGTGCATTCCCGCTGTCTAGAAAAACATCAAACTTTGTTGTTTTGCCTTTGTTCGAAATTTCGCCCTGAAAAATGAAATTCCCAATAAGTTTTCGTCGTCCAATCGCTTTAATAACCCTTGCAATTCCAAAGCAAACAAGCGAGCACATAAGAAGAACAACTCCAACAGGAAGTTCCATTTCATAGACGGTTAAAAATCCGTTTTCCATTTTCCCGCCAAAGAGAAAAACAATTCCCATGCACGCCCCGCCAACCGCCGCGGTCATAATTAAAAAAACCGAAAAGGCAAGCGCATTTTTCTTAAAGCCATTTGTTTTAAGCCCAAGCCTTGCAATAACGAGCCCAAGAAGAACCTTATAGGCAATCATAAGCCAAGTTGGAAGCGAAAGAAGAGGCGTTATAAGCGAAAAAATTGCTCCAAAGCAAGCGGCAATAAAGAGCCGGAGTTTCCTTTTTTCAAGTCGCAAAACAAGCGCGGAAAGATATAGAATAAGAAAGTTGATAACAATATTGTCAATCAAAACATATTCAACAACAATTTCCACATTTTTATTATACAAGGCTTTGCATTGCGCTTGGGAAAAATATAATGAAAAAAGGCAGCCGTTTTTGCCACCTTTTGTCGATTATTTATTTTTTAACACCGCAAATTTTTCGCAATAAATTTATTTAAGACGATATATAACATCGGAAAGATATTGCCCGCTTCGAAGTTCAATTTTGTTATCGGTTTTAACATCGTCAAGCATTTGAATGAACGTGTCCCAATTCTTAATGAATTTAGTTATATATTCTTTTGAGTTGTCTCTTCGAATAAATCTTTGAATATACTCGTCGCGGCAATTGCGTCTTGGATAAACAAGATAGAATTTTGTTCGCCTTGAAAGAAGTTCGTTAATAACCATATTATGAGTTGAAAGAAAAACATAGTCGTAATCTTTTGAAAGGCTTTCAGCAATGTCGCAATAAACTTTTTCCCAGCCTTCGTTTTTCCTGAAATATGACGAAGAAAGGTCGAAAACACGCTTTCTTGCCAAACTTGGGTCATGCTCTAAAAACCCGGTTTTTCCAATTCCGGCAAACCCGCAAATAATAATTCCTTTCTTTTCTCTATCGCTCCAAAGTCCCATTTTTTGCTCCCTTGATATGTATAGTATAAATTCTTAGCCTCATTATGTCAAGAAAACAATTTGTTAATTTAACAAGGAATGATATAATCAATGTGTAATAAAGGAGAAAAAAATGGATATAGTTTTAATTGCACTTGTTTGTGTTTTAATCGTTTTAAACATCATAACAATTCTAGTTCTTGCAAAACAAAAACAAAACAGTAACCTTGAAAAAGAATTTCGAAGCGTTAAGGAAGATTTAACACTTGGGCTTAAAGCCACGCGCGAAGAAATAAATGTTGTTTTAGGAAACAGAATTGACGGGTTTTCTCGCGCAAACGAAGAAAAACTTGAAGCAATTCGAACCGCCGTTGAAGATAAACTTGGAACAATTCAAAAGGAAAACACCGAAAAACTTGAGCAAATGCGACAAACTGTTGACGAAAAACTTCACGACACCCTTGAAAAGCGCCTTGGCGAATCGTTTAAACTTGTAAACGACCGCCTTGAATCGGTTTACAAAGGACTTGGCGAAATGCAAAATCTTGCTGTTGGAGTTGGCGACCTTAAAAAAGTTCTTTCCGATGTTAAAACCCGCGGAACATGGGGCGAAATTCGCCTTGGGAACATTTTGGAACAATATTTAACACCCGACCAATATGAAAGAAATGTTAAACTTAAACCACGAACAAAAGATTTTGTTGAGTTCGCAATTAAAATTCCAAGCAAGGTTGGCAACAGTTTTGTGATGCTCCCTGTTGACAGCAAGTATCCCGTTGAAGATTACAATCGACTTTTGGAGGCCGAAGAAAAGGGCAACAAAGAAGAGGTTGCAGCTGCACGAAAAGCACTTGCTGCAAGCATTAAACGAAGTGCGGGCGAAATTCGAGATAAGTATATTAACCCACCTCTAACAACCGATTTTGGCGTTATGTTCCTTCCAATTGAAAGTTTGTTTTGCGAAGTTTTGAAAAACACATCTCTTTGCGAAACCCTCCAACGCGACTATAAAGTTACCGTTGCAGGCCCAACAACACTAACTGCTTTCATCAACAGTTTGCAACTTGGATTCCATGCGCTTGCAATTGAAAAACAAACAAGCGAAGTTTGGAAAATCTTAACAACTGTTAAAGTTGAATTTAACAAGTTTGGCGACATTCTTGCAAAAACAAACAAGAAACTTCAAGAAGTTGCAAACACAATGAAAGATGCCGAAAGCAAAACAAGAAACATTCAAACAAAACTTGGAAAAGTTGACACCCTTGCGTTCTCGCAAACCGAAGTTCCAGTTCTAGATTCAATCCAATCGGCAAAAGAAAATGAAGAAGAAATTGAAATTGAATCTGACAGCGACAACGAATAAATTTGAGAATATAACGAAAAAAACAAGCAAAAATGCTTGTTTTTTTATTGTTTTTTCTTTATTCTGCTGTTTTTTGTTCATATTTAACAGCATCGCTAAGTTTAACAGAAACAACTTTTGAAACACCTTTTTCTTCCATTGTAACCCCGTAAAGCGAATCGGCAAGTTCCATTGTTGGTTTCTTGTGGGTTATAACAATGAACTGAGTGTCGCTTGAGAACTTACGCAAATATTGTGCAAACCTGTATACATTCGCTTCGTCCAAAGCTGCCTCAATTTCGTCAAGCAAACAGAATGGCATTGGGCGAAGTTTCAAAATCGCAAACAAAATTGCAATTGCTGTAAGCGCTTTCTCTCCTCCGCTAAGAAGCGAGTTTGAAGAAAGTTTTTTCCCAGGTGGCTCTGCCAAAATTTCAACTCCAGCTTCCAAAACATTTTCGCTTCCAATAAGTTCAAGTTTTGCGTTTCCGCCTCCAAAAAGTTCGCGGAAAGTGATTTTGAAGTTTTCGTTAATTTTGTTGAACTCTTCTGTAAATCTTGTTCTCATTTCTGTTGAAAGTTCGTCGATAATTTGAAGAAGTTCGTCTTGCGCTTTGTTAAGGTCGTCAACTTGACCTGCAAGCGCATCATATCTTTCGCTTAAAATCTTTGAATCTTCAATTGCGGCAACATTGATATAACCAAGACGAGAAATTTCTTTTTTAATTCTCGTAATTTCTGCAAGACCTTTGTTAAGATTGAATTCCTCATCGCGAAGAGCCAAACACGCATTATAATCAAGTTCGTATTCTTCCAAAATTTTGTCTTGCATTGTGTCGATATCTGTGTCGACCTTGCTAATTTTAAATTCCTCGTTAAGTTTTTTCTCGTTAATCTTGTTAACTTCTGCCATAAGGAAAGTTCTTTTTTCTTCAAGTTCTTTAAGACTTTGTTGCAAACTAACTTTGTTTTCATCAAGTTGTTTTTGTTCTTTTTTAAGGTTTTCAAGTTTTTGTTTTGCTTCCGCATTTGTTGCATTTTCAATTTGCCATGCAACCAAATCTTCGGCATCCTCAACACTTTTTGTGTTATGTTCAAACTCAACTTGTGCAATTTCTTGTTTACGCTCGGAATCTGTAAGTTGCGCGTCAAGACGCTCAAGTTCTTGGGTTGTTCCCATAATTTCGCTTGTTATCGAAGCAATGTTAACCCTAATTTCAGTTAGTTGTTTGCTAAATTTTTCGCGTTCTTGTTTAAGTTCGTTAAATCTTGATTGACGCTTTGCAATTGCTTCGTTTGCGCCTTCTTTGCTTGCGCCAGCCGCGTTTTCAAGATTTTCGATGTTTTGAATTTCGCGGGAAATAACTTCAATTTTGTTTGTTGCAATAATTTTTGAATTATTAAGCCCGTCAAGTTCGGTTTTGTATGAAGAAATTAAAGCTTCAACAGCCAAAAGTTTTTCATTTTCTTTTGCAATTTCAACTTCCAATTCTTTTTGTTTTGCAGAAATAAATTCAAATTGTTTAATTAAAGTTGAAAGTTCTTGTTTTTTTGCTTTAATTTTTTCGTCGCCCGTTGCGAAAAGTTCTTTAAGTTTTTCAATTTCTTCGCCAAGCGTTTTAATTTCGCGGTCGCGACTTATAAGGTTAACTGCTTCGCTCTTTTTGCTTCCGCCTGTCATCGACCCTTGTGGGTTAATAACATCGCCATCAAGAGTTACAATTTTAAATCCAAATCTGGCGTTTTGCGCAAGCTTAATTGCGGTGTCCAAATTGTTAACAATAACAGTTGCGCCAAGAAGGTTTGCAATAACATTATCAATTGACGAATCAAAGGAAATAAGGTCTTTTGCAATCCCAAAACACCCGTCGGTTCGAAGCAAATTCTTTTCCTCTTGCGAAAGGTTTCTTGGTTTCATTGATGTTATTGGAAGGAATGTTGCGCGTCCAAATTGGCGCTCTTTCAAAAATTCGATAAGACTTTTTGCGTCGTGTTCATCTTTTGTTACGATGTTTTGAAGAGCATTCCCAAGCGCGGTTTCAATTGCTGTTTCATATTTTTCTGGAACAGTTATGAGCGACGCCAAAACACCAACCATTTTTTTCGAGAATTGTTCGTTTCTTTCGGCCTCTTTCAAAAGTTTTTTAACGCTTCCCGCATAGCCTTCGTGTTCGGCTTGCATCTCTTCCAAAATTCTTTTTCGGTTTTCATAAACTTGAATTTTTGTTCCGCAATTTTGAACTTCGCGCTCAAGATTTGAAAGTTCATCTTGAACTCTATTCGTTTCAAGCTTACCCTTCAAAACAACATCAAGTTGTTCTTTATTTTGCGCGGAAAGATTGCTTGCTCGCTTTGAAATTTGTTCCTTAACTGTGTTTTGTTCTGCAAGTTTTTCATCAATGAATAAAATTCTTGTTTCAATTTCCGAAAGCGATGTTTTGCTTGCTTCGCGTTCCGCCAAAAGACGAGATGAATTGGATTTAATGTTTGTTAATTGGTCAAGCGCGTTAAACATTTCTTGTTGAGAACTTTCGGCTTCATCTTCGTTTAAGTTAAGTTCGTCAACAACTTTCAAATATTCTCTTGAAACGTTTTCTTCTTGTTTTTTAAGATTGTCAAGTTGTTCGTTTGTTTCGGAAAGATGGGAAGCGCGTTCCTCAATTTGTTTTTTAATTGCGCTGTTAAGATTGTTATAGTTCTCAATGTCAAGCGCCAAACGGTTGTTTTGTTCTTTCAAAAACTTAATTCTTTCGCGAACAACATTTGTTTCGCCAACTTGTTTTTCCAAACTAACTGTTAAGTTAAGAATGCTCTCGTGAAGCCTTTCTGTTGTTTTGTCAATTGCTTCAATGCTTGCCATATTGTTTGAATAGTTTTCAACAACATTTTCAAGTTCTTCTTGGCGAAGTTCAAGTTCTTCGTTAATTGCGTCAAGCTTGCTTGAAATTTTTGCTTTCATATCGTGCGCATTTTCATATTGATAGATATACGCATTAACTTCCAAATTCTTTAAAATTTCTTTAAGTTCAAGGAATTTTTTTGCATCTTCGCTTTGTTTTTTCAGTGGTCCAAGTTGTCTTTCAATTTCATCAATAACAAGTTGAAGTTTTAAAATGTTGTCTTTTGTTCTTTCAAGTTTTCTTTCCGCTTCAACTTTGCGCGACTTATATTTCGAAATCCCCGCTGCGTCTTCGAAAATTGAGCGGCGATCTTCCGGTTTTGAAGAAAGAATTTTCCCAACCTGGTCTTGTCCAATAATTGAATAGCCGTCTTTCCCAAGCCCCGAATCATAAAGCAAATTTGTTATGTCTTTCAAACGGCAAGGCGCTTTGTTTAAAAGATATTCGCTTTCGCCGCTTCGATATAATTTTCTTGTTATTGCAATTTCGTCGAATTCATAGTTAAAAAACCGGTCGCTATTATCAAAAGTCATTGTAACTTCGCAATAGGACAAACTTTTTCTCTTTTCTGTTCCAGCAAAAATAACATCTTGCATGGAAGAACCACGAAGAGTTTTTGAACTTTGTTCACCCAAAACCCATCGAATTGCATCTGCAACATTACTTTTCCCGCAGCCGTTTGGCCCAACAATTGCCGTAACGCCGTTGTCAAACTTAATTTCAACCCTGTCGGCAAACGATTTAAAGCCTGCAAGATCGAGTTCCTTAAAATTCATAGTTGTTTTCCTTCATGTTTCATGTTTTTTAGCAAAGATTAAGGTTAATATTTTGCAAAAATATATTATCACAAATCGTATTGATTTGCAAGCAAAAAGGCGTTTTTTAAACGCCTTTTGCCTTTGTTTTTTTATCGTAAAACAATTGTTTTTTAAAAAAATTTTTTATTTGTTTCCAATTTCTTCCAAATTAACATTTGCAATTGCTTTTTCAATTTTTTCGTTTAAATTTTTTGACGAAAGAGTTATGATTTCGTCAATAGATGCCTCAATTGCCTTGGCCTTGCTTGACCCGTGAGATTTAATAATAAGTTTTTTGCAGCCAAGAAATGGACTTCCGCCATAAACATTAAAATCGAATTTCTTTTTAAGACTTTTAAACGCACCAAGCATGAAAACAGAGCCAAGACGCGAGAAAAAGTTGGATTTAATTGCCTTTTTAACCTCGCCCATCATAAGTTTGAGCGCACCTTCTGTTGATTTAAGAAGAACATTCCCCGCATAGCCGTCGCAAACAACAACATCATATTTCCCGCTCATAATGTCGCGCGCTTCCATGTTCCCAACGAAGTTTATGTCAAGTTTTTTCAAAAGAGGGAAAACTTCGTGGCAAAGTTCATTGCCCTTATGATCTTCTGTTCCAACGCTTAAAAGCGCAATTCTTGGATTTTCTTTTCCAAAACGCTCTTTATAATATTCATTCGCCATAAGCGCAAAATGAACAAGATTGATTGGTTTGCTGTCCATATTTGCGCCGCAATCGGCAATTAAAACATAGCCACCCTCTTTTGTTGGCAAAAACGGACAAAGCATTGGACGTGAAACGCCTTTAATTCGTCCAATTCTTAAAAATCCACCTGCCAAAATTGCGCCTGTGTTTCCTGCCGAAACAAGCCCAACAACATCATTTTGCGAGCGCAAAATTTCAAAGGCAACAGCAAGCGAACTGTTTTTCTTCTCTTTAATTGCAACCGTTGGAACATCGTCGTTTGTTATTTCATCAGGAGCTGAAACAATTTCTGTTCTGTCCTTATCAAATTTTAAGCCCGATAAAACATTGTTAATTTCGTCTTCCTTGCCGCAAAAAATAATTCCTAAATCTTTATATTTTTTTTGCGCATCAATTGCGCCTTTAACAATTTCATTTGGCGCATTATCTCCGCCCAAAGCATCAACAACAACTTTCAATTTGTGTTCCTCCAAAATTCAATAACTTGATTTTATCAAATTATTTTTGTTTTTCAAAATAAAAAAGCCACTAACCAAGTTAGTGGCAATAAATCAACTTAAATGTTTAGAAATCTAAACCCATTTCATTTTCAGAAGTTTTACATCCGCCAAAAGACATTTGAGCAAGCGCAGCCAAAGTTTTAGAATCAATTCTTTCTTTAATTGAAACGTTTGCCTTTTCCAAAACAGATTTAAGTTCTTCTCTAATGTCTGCTTTTGTTGTTCCTTCTTGAACCCCTGCTGAAATTATTTTCGCACTGCTAAAAGTGTTTAAAATTAAATTTTTTTGATTGCTTTGTTGTTGTCTTATTTTTTTAGCTCCAATCTCTAATGCCATTTTAGCCTCCGTTTTTTTCTTTCTTGACCATATAATATCACAATAAACGCAATTTGTAAATACCTTTTTGCAAAAATTTTTTTGATGTTTTTTACAGAATTTTATCTACATTTTTTCTGGAATTTCAATTGCAACAAGCTCCGCAAAAATTCCAAGCGCTTTTCTAACAACCTTAAGAAGCGTTAACAGAGAAGCACGTCTTTTTTCGTCCTTTTCGCCAAGAATTTTTGTTTTGTTATAAAGCGCGCTGAAGTTTGTTGCAAGAACATATGCGCTTTGAACAAAAATGTTTGGTGCAAATTGCAAATATGCACTTTTAACGTCTTGCGAGAATTTTAAAAGCGAAATAATTAAATCTTTTTCTTCTTTTGTTTCAACACAAAATGTTGGAACAAAGTTTCCTGCTTTACTTAAAATTGAGTCAATTCGAACCGCACAATACTGCATATACGGGCCAGTTTTCCCCTCAAAACTTGAAAATTTATCAACATCAAAAACATAATCTTTTGCAGGAAAATTGATTAAATCGCCAAATTTCAACGCACAAATCCCAATTTTTTTCGATAATTCTTCAATTTCCTCTTCGTTTGAAACTTTTTCGCTTTGCAAAATCTTTTCTTTGCACGCATTTTGAATAAGCGAAATTAAATCGGAAAGATACATCGTTCCGCCGTCGCGCGTTTTAAACGGCTTTCCGTCTGCCCCGTTAACCGTTCCAAAAGGAATGTGGACAAAATCAATTCCCTTCCCAATTCCAGCAAGTTTGCAAACACGGAAAACTTGATTGAAATGCATACTTTGACGATTATCTGTTAAATACACAATTTTATTTGGATTAAATTCATTTTCTCTTGCAACAATTGTTGCAAGTTCGGTTGTTGCATAAAGCTCCGCCCCTGCGCTTGAACGAACAATAACTGGTGGCATCGGGCTGTTATCGTCTTCTTTTGCAACATTAACAATTTCTGCGCCGTTGCTTTTTTCAATTAAATTTTTTGAATTTAAAATTTCAAAAACCTTTCCAACAAACGCATCGGCATCGCTTTCGCCATACCATCTTTCAAAGTTAACATTAAGTTGGGCATAAATCTTTTTAATTGCGTTAACGGAAATTTCGCGAATTTCCTTCCAAATGTCGTAGTAGCCCTTTTCTTTTGCTTGAAGTTTAACGGTTATTTCTTGCGCGCGTTTCTTAAATTCTTCGTCAACTTTTGCCCTTTGCGCACTTTCTGGATAGATTTTTTCAAGATTTTCTTCGGTTAAAGCTGGTTTTTCGCCTTCGCCAGTGAAATAATAGCGGCAATCAAATTTATCCATAATTCCCGCAATTGTAAGCCCCATTTGAAGCCCCCAATCGCCAAGGTGGACATCGCCAATTGTTTCATTTCCCATAAAATTTGAAAGATTTTTAAGTGTTTGACCAATAACTGCGCTTCGAAGATGCCCAACATGAAGAGGTTTTGCAACATTTGGGCCGCCATAGTCGAGAACAATTTTTTCGCCGTTAACTTTTTCAATTCCACAGCGCTTGTCACTAAACAGATTTTCTAAAACTGCATCAAAAGCCTTGTTTGTTAGTTTAAAGTTTAAAAACCCTCCAACCGCAAAAGCTTCAAAATTTTCGCTTTTCAAATTTTCTGCAAGTTCGCTTGCAATCATTGCAGGCGCTTTATGAAGAACTTTTGCAAGAGAAAAAGCAATGTTAGATTGAAAATCGGAAATTTCTGGGCGATCGGAAAAAATTATTGTTGCTTTTTCTTCCGCACCAAATTTCTTAACTAACTCATTAACTTTTTGCTCAATTTCACTTGTTAAATTCATCTTTTCTCCTAAATTTCTCGTCTTGCTTCCAACGCTTTTGCAAGGGTTATTTCATCGGCAAATTCAAGTTCGCTTCCCATTGAAATTCCTTGCGCCAGGCGCGTTACTTTAACGCCAAGAGGTTTAAGAAGTTTTGCAATATACATTGCTGTTGCATCCCCCTCAACATCTGGATTTGTTGCCATAATAACTTCTTGTGTTCCATATTTGTTAATTCTTTCAAGAAGTTCCTTAATTCGAATGTCGTTTGGGCCCCTTCCTTCAAGAGGGCTTATTGTTCCATGCAAAACATGATAAACGCCGTCAAACGCTCGCGATTTTTCCATTGCAACAACGTCTTTTGGCTCTTTAACAACGCAAATTGTTTTTGGATTTCTTGTTTTGCAAATTGGGCAAATTTCTTCGTCGGTGAAATTTCCGCATTCCTTGCAATAGCCAACTTTTTGTTTTGCTTGCAAGATTGCATCAGAAAAATTTTCCGCATATTCTAAATCGGAATTTATAACTTTATATGCATATCTTTGAGCTGTTTTTGCGCCAACGCCTGGAAGAGTTCGAAACGCAGCAACAAGCCTTTCAAGAGCCTCAATTTCGTTCATCTTACATTAGCCCCGGAACAGAAGGTGTGTTTTCCTTTTCAACCTTTTCAATTTGACTTGTTGCATCGTTAATTGCAGCAATAATAAGGTCTTGAAGCATTTCAACATCGTCTGGGTCAACAATTTCTTGTTTGATTGAAAGCGATTTAAGTTTTTTATCGCCTGTCATAACAACTTCAACCATTCCGCCGCCAGATTTTGCAACAAATTCGGTGCTGTTAAGTTCCTCTTTTGCCTTTTCCATGTCTTCTTGCATCTTTTGTGCTTGCTTCATAAGTTGTTGCATGTTAAATCCGCCGCCGAAGCCGCCCATGCCACCAAATCCGCCTCTATATCCGCTCATAAATTCTCCTTTTATTGTTTAATAGATTAACATAAACAAACAAAAATGTAAAACTAAAAATTTGTTTGTTGAACTTTTATTCTTCGTCTTCCGCCTTTTTGGTGCTTTCGTTTCCCATTTCAAGCGCGCAAGGCTTATTTTTGCTTTCGTTTTCCTTTAAAACTTGTTCGCCTTCCCCTCTCTTTTCGTCAATAATATTTTCTTCCATTCCTCTTAAAAAGTTTTCTTCTTCACGTTTATTTTCAATGTTTAAAGAAAGATTTTCTCCGCTTAATTTTTTGCCGCTTTCAATGCTATTTAACTCGTTTTGGGATTGAATTAAATTTTCATTGCTCGAATTATTTTCAAGATTTACCCTATTTTGTTTAGCGCAATCCAAAACCTTTCCCGCTGGAACAACTTGCGTTAAAACAAGAAGTTTAAGCCCGCCGCAAATTGCAAGCGCAATTCCAATTGTTGGAACAGCCAAGCAAATTGCCGCAATTGGAATTGAAGTAAGTTTTCGATATGTGTCCTTCATTGCAAAAAGCCGCGCACTGTTCTTTTCATGGTTTCCATTAGCATAAAAAGCCGTGTCGAAAGGAACAAGATGGAATGGGGTTGCAAGCCCAAAAACCCCAGCCAAAATGCAAGCAAGCCAAACAACATTAACAAAGGAAATTGCAATTGTTACTCCCGCAGCAAGAACAATTGAAACAGAGCCAATAATTTTCCAATCAATCTTTTTAAGAAGCCATGCAATAAGCAAACTTCCAATTAGGTTTGTAACTGAAATTATAATTTTAATTACAGCTGCTGAAACAAAGGTTGAAAACGCAACATATGCGTTTAAAACAAAGAAAACATCAAGAATTGTAACAACTCCAACAAGCCCTTCGCAAACCCAAGGATAGTAGTTTTTGAAAGGATTGAATTTTTGTTTTGGCTTAGCGGTTTCATTTTGAGTTTTTTCAACTTCCAATTTCGCTTCTTCCGCTGGCTTTTGTTCTTTATAAAGGAAGAAGAAAACTGTTGTTAAAACAACATAAATAATAATTCCCGCAAGAGAAACCCATTTTGAATCGAACCTATCTAAAATAAATGCGCTTGCAAGAAGAAAAACAATGCCACCAAGATAGTCGAATGCTTGAATGAAGCTTTGGGTTTTAGGATTTGAACTTTGTTTAAGTTTTCCAATTAAAACCCCAAGCGGACATGCACCAAACGAGTTAACAAGCCCGTTTAGAACTGAAAACAAAATCATAAAAAGCAAACTGTCCATTTCAAAAAAGAAAAGAGAAAACATTGCAAGATATGGAATTGAACGCAAAAGCAAAGAAATTTTTGGATATTTCGCAAAAAATTTGTTTAAAAGAACATTTGTTAAAATTTGAACAAATGAATATATCATCATGTAATACATCACATACGACAATTTTCCAGATGATTTATAAATAAAAACTGCGCCAAATGCCTTAATCATAGATTCGCAAATTGTGCTTGCGCAGCGATAGAACCCAACCCCAAGAAAATTTCTCTTTTCAGTTTTTTCGTTTGTCAACCTTGTTTTCCCTTTATTCAACAGTCAAATTATTTTTAAATTTCTCTTTCAAAAATTCAATGTCTTTCAAAACTTTTTCGTCTTTTGGTTCAACTTTTTTAATAACAATGCCCAAATCAATTCCCAAATATCTTAGCGCGCGTTTAATACTTAAAATGTTTTGATCGTTTGCAATAAGATTATATAAATATTCTTTTTCGGTTTTTGCAACAAGATTTTCGCCTTCAATTTCAATCTCTTCAATTTCCCCGCAGGAAACAAAAAGAGCCGCTTCCCCGCTTTCACGAAGACGCGTTAAAAGTTTTCCCCAAACTTGTTTTGGAGAGTAATTATCTTTTTTCACCTTAAAATTTAGTTTTTTTTTGAGCAATCTTCGCCCATAATTGCTTTAACGGTTGCAACTTCAACAAGCGTTCTTGGGCTAAGCGCATATTTTAAATCGGCTTCAATTTCCGAAAAGTTTTTCATAAGGAACATAAGCATTTCTTCCGAAACTTTTTCGGCTTGCTCCTCCATTCTCTTAATTGTTTCGTTTGGAAGACTAAGAATTTCTGCTGCATTTTTTGAGGATTTAACAACAAGCAAGTTGCGGAAATGAACCGTTAAATCCTTTGCAAAAACAGAAATGTTAATTCCGCCTTTAATCGCTTCGTCGATAACTTCAAACGCTTTTCCGGTGTTCCCCTCAAAAATTGCGGTTGCAAAATCGAAAAGTTTGTCTTGATTTGTTGCCCCAAGCATTGAAAGCGCATTAGAATAACTTGCAACTCCGCCGCCAAGCGAAACAACAGCGTCGGCAATTGAAAGCATATCGCGAACGCTTCCTTGCGCGGCAGAAACAATAAGGTCAACGGCTTCGTCCTCAAAGTTGATTTTTTCTTTATTGAAAATTGAAATTAAGTGTTTTTTAAGTTCAACAGGTGAAATAAGTTTAAAATCAAATTTCAAGCAGCGCGAAAGAATTGTTTGTGGAAGTTTGTGTGGCTCGGTTGTTCCAAGAATGAAAACAACATGCGCTGGTGGCTCTTCCAAGGTTTTTAAAAGAGCGTTAAAGGCGCTGTCGGTCAACATATGAACTTCGTCGATAATGTATACTTTATATTTTCCGTTTGTTGGAAGAAATTTAACTTTTTCGCGAATTTCTCTAACTTCGTCAACTCTGTTGTTTGACGCAGCATCAATTTCGATAATATCCATATTATTTGTTTCAGCAAGCGCTTTGCAAACTTCGCATTCATAGCAAGGCGACCCATTAACAGGCGAAAGGCAATTAACCGCGCGCGCAAAAATTCTTGCAACACTTGTTTTTCCCGTTCCCCTGCTTCCCGAAAAAAGATAGGCATGGGAAATTTCCCCTTTCATAACTTGGTTTGAAAGAGTTCTTGTTATGTGGTTTTGCCCAATAACTTCGTCAAATGTGTTTGGTCGATATTTTCTATATAGTGCCTGATACATATTTTTAGTATACACCGCCGCCTTTGTTTTTCAAAGTCTTTTAGGAAAAATTATTTCAAAATTTTCCCTTTTTCTTTTTTTTAAATTTTTAATTGCAAAAAAGTTTTTAATATATTATTATTAAAAAAGAAAACTAACATATAGAGGGAAAAATGAAAGCACTTGGAAAAACACTTCTTGCGATACTCATTATTGCGCTTGTTGGCGGCGGAGTTTATCTTGGCGTTTTTAGGCGCGACCTTTTCAAAAAACCAACCTACACCGTCACATATGTTTGCGAAGACAAAAGTTTCGAAGATAAGACCGTTGAGGTTAATTCGGGCGAAAAATTAAAACTCCCAACTCCTCAGCGCGAGGGCTACACTTTTGACGGCTGGTTTAACGGCGACAAGAAATGGACAAACGATATGCCAGTTAAAGAAAACTTAACATTAACTGCAAAATGGAAAATTAAAAACATTTTAATTTCTTTTCAAAGCGGCGAGAACTCTTTTTCCAACACATTTTCTCTTGGCGAACCTCTTCCGGTTTTAACAAAAGAAGGCTATAATTTCGACGGCTGGTTCACGGCGCTTGAAGGCGGCGAAAAAATTGAAGTTGCATCCGCAGACCTTGCGAACACAACTCTTTATTCAAGATTTTCATTACAAACCTATTCAATAACCTACATTCTTGACGGCGGACAGGAAACAACAAATCCAACTTCATTCACGGCTGAAACCCCAACATTCACTCTTGCCCAACCAACAAAAGAAAACAATGTTTTTGAGGGCTGGAGCGGAACTGGAATTGACGGAATTTCAAAAACCGTAACAATTATAAAAGGAACAAATCAAAATCTTGTTTTCACGGCAAATTGGATTCCAGAAGTAATTCAAATTTCATTTATCGTTGACGGAAAGAAAATAAATAAAACTGCAACTCTTCAATATGGCGAAACACTTGCAAGCATTTCGCTTAACGCGGAAAGTCTTGGACTTTCGGGCTATACTTTAAGCGATTTCTATTCCGACAGTTCCATGCAAACAAAACAAGATTTAACAACCCCACTAAAAAAAGACACAATTCTCTATCTTTATTCAACATATATAATTGACAATGGTTTCTATGACTATCTTTCAAAATTCAAAGCTGCATCGAATAAAATTGAAATTAAAAGCTTTAACGAACTTGTTTCTTGGATCGACTATGTTCTTTTCAACAACATAACATCAAGCAAGGCAATAACTGCTTCATTAACATATAAAACTTTTTCAACAACAAGCAAACTTTTAAGCGAAGTTTCGTCCGCAATAAGCCAATCAACTTTCTCATATAAAAACACTGCTTATTCATACTGGGAAGGAAACACGAAAAATGTTAAAATCTATGTTAACAGCGACATGACGAATGAAGCTCAAAAAGTTTATGACGAAGGCCGCACGGGTGTTCTTTCTCAAAACCCCTATGCACTTTCAAATTTCACAGAAATTCGTTCCGATTCATTCAACGATTTCAACATTTATAATGTAACTAAAACGCTTGAGGTTTCAACTTCAAATCAACTTGTTTACGCTCTTGAAAAGGGGCTTAGACCTGTTTGCGTTCCAGGTTCAAAAGCAGAAACGGTTTTTGAAAAAGCAAAAGAAATCTTGCGAGATATTTGCAACGATGATATGACAAATGTTGAAAAAGCTCGAGCAATTTATGAATGGATTATCCTTAATAACTCCTACGACCATAAGGCAGCCGACGAAATCACGGGGAACAACTGGTTTGAATACGACTCTTGGTTTGCAGAAGGTGTTTTTATTAGCAAAAAGGCCGTTTGCGACGGAATTTGCAAAGCGTTCTTAATTATGGCAAAAATTGAAGGAATTCCAACAATTCGCGTAACTGGAAACGCCCACGCTTGGAACAAAGTATATCTTAATGGGGCTTGGTTTGGAGTTGATGCAACCCATGGTGACCTTTCGGTTAGCGGAAGTTATGAAGCCCTAACCTACACTAGTTTCCTCTTCACCGACGAATATAAACGAAACGCTGGGTTCACTTCAGAAGAATATCCAAACATTATTGCAAACACTGTTGCCGACGTTTATGGAAACATTAAATTTGATAATAATGGCAAACCGTTCGACCTTTTAATTGGAAGCATGGCCGAATTCGATAACCTTTTAAACTATATTAAAGCAAATGTTCGCTCTTCGATCTACACATTTGAAATTGCGATTGACCCTTCTGGAAGCGTAACCGCTTCTCAACTCTATTCCAGATTTAGGCTTTCAATAAGTTTTTCACTCTCTCAAATTGAAAAGACGGATTCCGCTGGGAACAAAGTTATTATGTTTATTAAAAACTAACTTTATTTAATTATAAAAAAACTTCGCAGATTTTGCGAAGTTTCTTTTTTCATATTTAATTATCAATAACTTCGGAATTTTTTCTTGAAAATTGGCTTTCATAGAGTTCTTTATAGAACCCACCTTTTTTCATTAAGTTTTTATGCGTTCCGCTTTCAATTATGTTTCCGTCTTTCATAACAAGAATTAAATTTGCATTTTTAATTGTTGAAAGCCTGTGGGCAATAACAAAACTTGTTCTGCCATGCGAAAGCTTGTCCATTGCCTTTTGAATTTGAATTTCGGTTCGCGTGTCAACATTGCTTGTTGCTTCATCCAAAATCAACATTGGGCAATTTTGAATCATTGCTCTTGCAATTGTTAAAAGTTGTTTTTGACCCGCCGAAATTGTTGTTTGATTGTCCAAAACTGTTTCATAACCTTTTGGCAAAGTTCGAACAAAGTGGTCGAAATCAATTGCCTTGCAAGCCGCAATAACCTCTTCGTTCGAAACATTTTCTTTGCTGTAAACAATGTTTTCTTTAACTGTTCCGTCGAAAACCCATGTGTCTTGCAACACCATGCTGAACAAACTGTGGACAGTTTCGCGTGAAAGTTTTTTCGTTGAAACACCGTCAATCAAAATTTCCCCGCTGTCAATTTCATAGAACCTCATAAGAAGGTTAACAAGCGTTGTTTTCCCCGCTCCAGTTGGGCCAACAATTGCAACCTTTTGCCCCGCTTTAACCTTTGCAGAGAAATCGTGGATTATTGTTTTATCTTTGTCATAGCCAAAGCAAACTTTTTTAAATTCAACATCGCCTTTAACTTTTCTAAGTTTTTTCTTTCTTGGGCTTTCAACTTCAAGTTCTTTTTCATCCAAAAACTCAAAAACTCTTTCGCTTGCCGCGCTCATCGATTGAACATACGACGCAATTTGCGCAAAATCGGTTAACGTGTTTGAAAACAAGCGAACATAAATTATGAACGAAACAATAACGCCAAAACCCATTTTGCCTTGTGCAACCAAAACTGCTCCAACAACGCAAACAACAACATAGCCAAGGTTTCCAATGAATGTCATAAGAGGCATCATAAGCCCCGAAAGGAACTGACTTTTCCATGCGTTTTTATGCAGTTTTTTGTTAATTTCGGAAAACTCTTCAATTGCTTTTTCTTTGTTTCCATATGCTCTAACAATGCTAAGCCCAGAATAGTTTTCTTCAACATAGCCATTAAGTTTTCCAAGTTCTGCTTGTTGCGCCATGAAATATTTTTGTGATTTGGCCATGATAACAGCCATAATCCCAAATCCGATAATCGACGAGCCAATTGCTGCAAATGCCATAATCCAGTTTGTTACAAACATCATAACAATCGACCCAATAAGCAAAATAACAGCGCTAATAAAACTAGAAACAGTGTTGTTAAGCGAAGAAGAAATTAAATCGATATCGTTTGTAACGCGGCTTAAAACATCGCCAGTTGGAGTTGAATCTAAAAATTTAAGTGGAAGACGATTGATTTTCTTTGAAATATCTGTTCTTAAATTTTTACTAATTTTTTGCGAAAATTGAACCATTAAAAAATTTTCAAAATACCAAAAAACACCAACGAAAACATATAAACAAACAAGAAAAATTCCAAGCTTTGTTATTTTTTCAAGGTCAATTCCCTCTGGCGAAAACATCCCATCCGAAATTAAGTTCGCAATATCGCCAACTTTCCCAGGGCCCCAAAGAGCCGCCAAAGTTGAAGCAATTGAAAAAACAAGAGCGATTATTATAACTGGAAGATATTTTTTGCAATACTTAAAAAGTTTCAACAAACTTGCTTTTGGATTTTTTGCTTTGTTTGGATTAGAATTACCTCTCATTCAAGTTCCTCCTTGCTAAGTTGGGAAAGAGCAATTTCGCGATAGACCTTGCAATTTTGCATAAGTTCTTTGTGCGTTCCCTGCCCAACAACTTGTCCTTTTTCCAAAACAATGATCTCATCGGCATTAAGAATTGTTCCAATTCTTTGCGCAACAATAAGATTTGTTGTTTTTGAATTCCTTTTAAGCGCAGTTCGAAGTTTCTTGTCTGTTCGATAGTCAAGAGCCGAGAAACTGTCGTCAAAAATCATAATTTCAGGCTTTTTTGCAAGTGCGCGAGCAATTGAAAGGCGTTGTTTTTGTCCGCCCGAAAGATTGCTTCCCGCTTGCATAATTTCCGCGTCAAGCCCGCCTTTTTCTTTAATTATGTTTGCTCCTTGCGCAACTTCAAGCGCTTTTTCAACTTCTTCGTCGGTTAATTTTTGCGAATCTTTCCCATAGGCAATGTTGCTTCGAAGTGTTCCGCTGAAAATAACGGCGCGCTGCGAAACATATCCAATCTTTTTGTTAAGCTGGTCGAAAGTGTAGTCTTTAATATTGTTTCCATCAATCAAAATTTCGCCTTCCGTTGCGTCATAAAATCTTGGAACAAGGTTAATTAAAGTGCTTTTTCCGCTTCCCGTTGAACCAATGAATGCAACGGTTTGCCCTTTCTTTGCTTTAAAGTTAACATTTTGCAAAACATATGCGTCGGCGCCTGGATATTTGAATCCAACATTTCTAAATTCAATTTCACCTTCGCCTTTTGCTTCTGCCCCTTTGCCTTCGCGAACTTCCGATTTGCTAGATAAAACTTCGCTAATCCTTCTTCCCGAAACAATTACTCTTGGCAACATAATGAAAACCATAATAAGCATAATAAACCCAGAAACAACAAGCATTGCATACGACATAAAAACAACCATGTCCGAGAAAAGGCCAAGTTTTTCACTCGTTGTTGCTTGCGAAATTATGATTGCTCCAATCCAATAAATCGCAAGACTTAAACAGTTTGTTAAAGTAACCATGAAAGGATTTAAAACCGAGAAAGCGCGGCCAGTGAAGAGTTGCGTCTTAGTTAATGTGTCATTTGCTTTTTCAAATTTATTTTCTTCAAATTTTTCCGCGTTGTATGCTCTAACAACCCTAACGCCAGTAAGACTTTCTCGAGTTACATTGTTAAGCGCGTCAATTTGTTTTTGAACTTTTCTAAATCTTGGAATTACGAAAATGATAAGTAATGTTACAACAACTAAAATAAGCCCAACAGCAACCGCAGTTGTAACCGTCCATTGCCAACTTTTGCTTGAAATCACGCAAATTGCCCAAATTGCCATAATTGGGGCTTTAATGAGCGATTGCATTCCCATTGCCAAAAAGTTCTGAATTTGAGTTATGTCGTTTGTTGTTCTTGTTATAAGCGATGGAACAGAAAACTTCTTTGTTTCGTCTTCCGAAAAGTTTTGAATTGCAACAAAAACTTTCCCACGAAGTTTTGCCGCGAACCCAGTTGCAACCTTTGAAACGCAAAAACCAACAGTTGCCGAAACAAGTGCATCGGCAAGTGCGCACGAAAGCATGAAAGCGCCTTGAATTAAAATGTCCGAAACGCTCCCCCCTGTTTTAATTAGAGTTGTGATTTGGCTCATAAATTCTGGAATTTTCAAATTAAGCCAAACGCAACCCGCAATAAGTCCCGCGCTAAGCACCATTAAAATCCAGTCTTTAACTCCTAAATATTTGAATAGCTTAAACAAAGTAGTTCCTCCTGCTAAATCTTTATATTACATATAGAATTAAAATATTAACATAACTATATAGCACCAAAAAAATTTTTTTGCAAGAAGTTTTTTAAATTTTTTATGCTATTTTCATAATAACTTTAATTATATTTCCAAAAAAATAATCACATTTAATGTCAATTATTAAAAAGCGAAAATAACACTTTTTATTTGCAAAAAATATTGTTTTCCATAAAAATTTTTTAAAAAATATTTTATAACGAATTTAAAATATGCAAGTTATTTTAAAAAGTTTCCATCTTTGTTTTTTAACATTGAAAAACTGCAAGTTTTGTGATATAATATAAATTATGAAAACAAAAGTTGTTATTTTCGATTTTGACGGAACGCTTAGTTCAAGCGACGGCTCTTGCAGCTGGGCTCGTGTTTGGAAAGCGCTTGACGACATTGAAACAGATAAAAAGTTTTATCATATGTTTGCTTCGGGCGAAATTGACGACGCAACTTGGCTTAAACTTATTGAAGAAAGATTCCGTGAACTTAACCTTCGAAAATCGCTTTGCTCATCTCTTGCAAACGAAATTAAACTTATCCCAGGAATCAATGAAACTTTCAATCTTTTAAACCAAAATAATGTTAAGATTTATATTCTTTCGGGCGGGGTTCGAAATTTAATTGAAATTGCGCTTGCCCCATTTGAAAAAAATATAACAAGAATTGAAGGATATCAATTTATTTTTGACGGCGAAAATTTCTTAAAAATTGAGAAAGCGAACGAACCTTTTGACGATAAACACAAATATGTTGACCAAATTAAAAAAGAAAATGACGTTTCGGGCAACGAAATTCTTTTTGTTGGGAACGGCGCAAATGACCAAACAGTTTATTTAACTGGCGCGCGATCTCTTTGCATAAATCCCGACGACGCGGATTACACAAATAAAAAATATTGGAATAATTACATTAAAAATTGCAAAAATTTAACCGAAATAATTAAATTTTTATAAAAAATGACAATAATTTAATAAAAATAATTAAATACTGATAAAAAAATGGCAAATTTTTGCTATTTTTTATTTTTTTATTTTTTTATTTATTTTTTAGTATTTTTAAATTATTTTT